>Ga0194053_10001422_pt1 | contig 15303 bp, 12 predicted proteins | sample SepL228m_MetaG_FD_161684 | JGI IMG/M metagenome (GOLD analysis project Ga0194053, IMG submission 161684) | Anoxic zone freshwater microbial communities from boreal shield lake in IISD Experimental Lakes Area, Ontario, Canada - Sep2016-L227-8m | ecosystem: Environmental > Aquatic > Freshwater >... | reverse complement strand
TGGACACGCTGGTCGGCGGCAAGCCCGAGACCCAGTTTTCCGCAGCTCAGGAACCGGATTGGCGGGCCATCGAAAAACTTGCGGCTGCGACCCTGCAGAAATCCAAGCATCTGTCGGTGTTTGTAATCTACGCAGTGGCTCTTCTTCGCCTTCGCGGCTTGGAGGGAGCGGCAGAAGGGTTGGATTTGCTTTCAAGCAATCTCAAAAACTATTGGGAAGGCATCTATCCACGACTTGATCCCGCAGACAATAATGACCCCACCGAGCGTCTCAGTCTTCTCGCAGCGCTCACAGCTCCATTGGGGGCGGGAGATAATATTCGCTTTATCGAACGGTTAAGGAGCGCAACACTCTTCAAGTCGCAAGTGCTTGGTGCTGCAACTCTGGAGGGGTTGGATGGGGCTGGAGAATCGGCGACAGGGCAATTCCGAGCAGCAATCGCCGCTGAACCGGCGGAGAATGTTGCGGCACTGACTGGATTGGCAAAACGGTTGACTGCTTCGGTTGAGTCGATGATCTCGTTTCTCGATGAAGCGGTAGAACCCCGCTACCGTTGTTCATGGGCTTTGCTCAGTGAGACGGTCAAGAAGGTGGAGGCGCTATTCGCATCCGACGGGGTAATTGAAGTTGAGGACGCGCCGGAGGCTGAAGAGGCGACTCAGGAGGGTGTTCCCAGCAATTCGTCACCAGCGACCATGACTGCAACTCGGTCACCCAAGCCCACGAGTGCAACAATTGATAGTCGGGAGGATGTCATCCGAACCTTGGACAAACTCTGTGATTATTACAAAAAAAATGAGCCCGCAAGTCCTGTTCCTTTGCTGCTGAAACGCGCAAAGGGTCTGGTTCAGAAGAATTTTCTGGAAATTGTGGAAGACATTTCCCCTGAAGCCCTTGCGCAAATAAAGAATCTTGCGGGAATACGTGAATAAATGCTTAAATAGCGCTGACAAACCCCTTTTTACCCCTCAAAAAAACAAACTACTATGGCATCTCCATCCAGTCAGAAATTCATAGCCAGGAATAGGGCTCCACGCGTTCAGATCGAATATGATTTGGAAGCATACGGAGCGGAAAAGAAAGTTCAGCTTCCTTTCATCGTCGGCGTGATGGGCGATCTCTCCGGCAAACCGGCCGAGAAACTGCCCGAGATTCAGGACCGCAAGTTCCTTGAAATTGATATCGACAATTTTGACGACCGCTTGAAGGCCTCCAAGCCGCGCGTGGCATTTTCAGTTCCTAACACCCTGACGGGTGAAGGGAATTTGGCTGTCGACATCACGTTTGAGAGCATGGATGATTTTTCACCTGCGGCTGTTGCTCGCAAGGTGGAAGGACTGCGGAAACTTCTTGAGGCTCGGACTCAGTTAAAGAATCTGACGACCTATATGGACGGCAAGTCGGGAGCTGAGGACTTGATTGCGAAACTCCTTGAAGACACCGATCTGCTTAAATCTCTGGCCGCGGCCCCAAAACCGGCGGATAACCCCTCGGAAAAAGTTGGCGAATAGGTCTTACCCCATAAAGCTATGGACAATTTAAATCGCATCACGGGCACGCAGGCGGGCACTGGGAATGTGGAATTCGGGGAAAAACTCAGTGAGTTTGATGCCCTCCTCCAGAAAGAGTTTAAGCCTCAGACGGAATCACGGAAAACGGCAGTCCAGGAGGCTGTTCGCACCCTCGCGGAACAGGCGCTTGCCGGGGTCGCATTGATTCCTGGGGACGCCCTACGCACCATCGAGTCGCTCATTGCCGAGATCGACCAACAAATATCCTCCCAACTTAACGTGATCCTTCACCACGAGGATTTCAAGACGCTCGAAGGAACTTGGCGCGGCCTTCACCATCTCGTTTCCAATACTGAGACGGATGAGTTCCTTAAAATTCGGGTTCTCAACATCTCGAAGAACGACCTTGGCAAGACGTTGCGCAAACATAAGGGGGCAAGCTGGGATCAGAGCGCAATCTTCAGGAAGATTTACGAGGATGAATTCGGCACGCCTGGCGGCACACCTTACGGATGTCTGGTGGGTGATTACTATTTCGATCATTCACCCTCTGATGTGGAACTCCTGGCGGGAATCGGCAAGGTCGCCGCGGCCGCCCATGCGCCGTTTATCAGCGCCACGGCACCTTCGCTTCTGAACATGGAATCCTGGCAGGAACTCTCCAACCCACGCGATCTCACCAAGATATTTGAGACGGCTGAGTACGCGCCTTGGAAGTCTCTCCGCGAGTCTGAGGATGCCCGCTACATTGGGTTGACGATGCCCCGCTTTCTTTCCCGTCTCCCGTACGGGGCCAAAACATCCCCGGTTGACGAGTTCGCCTTTGAGGAGGATGTGGAAGGCTCCGATCACGGAAAATACGTCTGGTCTAATGCGGCCTATGCCATGGCGACGAACATCACCCGTTCGTTTAAACTTTACGGATGGTGCGCGCGGATTCGCGGCGCGGAAAGCGGTGGTATGGTGGAAGGGCTCCCCTGCCACACCTTCCCAACCGACGATGGCGGTGTGGATATGAAATGTCCCACCGAGATTTCGATCACGGATCGACGGGAGGCGGAACTTGCAAAGAATGGCATGATGCCTCTCTCGCACTGGAAGAATACCGACTACGCCGTGTTTGTCGGGGCTCAGTCATTGCAAAAACCAGCGCAATATGACGATCCAGACGCCACGGCCAACGCAAATCTCTCGGCACGGCTTCCTTACCTGTTTGCGACCTGCCGGTTTGCGCATTACCTCAAGTGCATCGTCCGTGATAAGATAGGCAGCTTCAAGGAGCGTGGCGACATGGAAAACTGGTTGAATAACTGGATCACCAAATTTGTCGCGGCGGACGATACCGCGTCTGAGGAAATCAAGGCGCAACTCCCGTTGCGGGAAGCACAGGTCACGGTAGAGGAGATTGCCGGAAACCCCGGATATTATTCGGCGAAATTCTGGATGCGTCCTCACTATCAACTGGAAGGACTTACGGTTTCTCTTCGCTTGGTGTCGAGACTGCCTTCCGCAAAACAACAGGGTTAGTTCTGAAGTTTATCCAACATTCCACTCTTTGAATGTGTGCCGCAAGGAGCTGGAAAAAAAACAACAAAGGCGCATTAAAGGAGATAAAATTATGGCATTTGATGCCTTCTTGAAAATTGCAACGATTCCCGGTGAATCCACCGACGACAAGCATAAGGATTGGATTGAGGTGCTGTCCTACAGCCACGGCGTCAGCCAACCCACCAGCGGATCGGTGAGTAGCGGTGGCTCACGGAGTTCCGAGCGCGTTGACCATGCGGATTTCACCATCCGCAAGGTTCTCGATAAAGCGTCCCCGAAGTTGGCTCTTGCATGCTGCAAAGGCGAACACATCACCGATGTGACCTTGACCCTCAACCGCGCAACCGGCGACAAGCAGAAGTATATGGAATACAAACTGAGCGATGTGATCGTACGTTCAGTTCGTCCCGGCGGCTCGACGAAGGAGGGAGAGACGCTTCCCATCGAAGAAGTTTCCTTTGCCTACGGGAAGATCGAGTGGACCTATACTGCGACTGACCATGCGACCGGTAAGGCCGCGGGTGAGGTCAAGGCGAACTGGGATCTTAAGAGCAACAAGGGCGCTTAATCCCGGCCGGATTTTCGTCCAATATATCTCATAATGCGCCCCCCCCGAAAGGGGGGGGAGTCTTTTATGCCACTATCCGGCCTCATTGCCTCAGGAAATCTTGAAGCGGCATTGCAGCAGGTCAAGCAGAGTATTCGTAACACTCCGGCTGATCCATCCCTGCGTTCGTTGCTTTTCCAAATCTACGCCATCACGGGAAATTGGGAGGGCGCGGCAACGCAGTTGAATGTTCTCTCCGATCTTGGCCCGGAGAACGAGATGTTCGCCCAGGTCTATAGGCGTGTGCTTCGGTGCGAGGAAACGAGGCGGGCAGTGCATGGGGGAAAAGTCCAACCAGTTGTTTTCGGCGAACCGGCGGAATGGGTTGGATTTCTTGTTCAGGCGTTTCGGTTGTTTGCGTCTGGTGAAACGGCAGCCGCCGTCGAGCTTCAACAAAAAGCATTTGAGATTGCGCCGCCGACCCCGGGCAAACTGGACGGAAACCCATTCGAGTGGATTGTGGATGGCGATTCCGCTCTTGGGCCTCTTTTGGAGGTCTATGTTGAGGGTAATTATTGGTGGGTTCCTTTCTCCCGGATTCAGAGCATAAGTTCCGAAGGACCCAAGTATGTCTTGGACAGTGTCTGGTTGCCGGTTGAATTCTGTTGGATTAACGGGGGCATAGCTGCCGGGTTCATCCCTGTTCGCTATGCCGGTTCCGAGCAATCCTTCGATCCTGCGTGTCAAATGGCGCGTAAAACAGATTGGAGCGAAATCGCTCCAGGCTGCTTCCGCGGTGATGGCCAACGGATGTTGATGACCGATGTGGGAGAATCTCCGGTGCTCGATTTCCGCAAGTTGGAGTTTTAATGGCCGAACTGATTACCACGGAACGGCTTCAACCTTGCCTACTGGACAGGCTGACCGATTTGTCGCCGGATCAGAAGACGGGAGGCAAGGGTGATCGTGTCATTTCGATGGTTCGTTATCGTGAGGGAGTGCTTCGGGACCTTTTATGGCTGATGAACACCAGCGCACATCTTTCGGAGGAGGGGCTTGACGGATTTCCTGAAGTTGAGAAATCCGTTTTGAATTTTGGCACCCGCAATCTTTGCGGGGTAGTCTCCACCAGCATCGACCTTCGGGACTATGAAAACCAACTTGGCGATGCGATTTCCTTTTTCGAGCCGAGAATCAATCGGAAGTCATTGAGCGTGTCCGCGGTGGACGACCCCTGGAAAGCGGAGAAAAATTTGCTAGCGTTTGAAATCCGGGGCGATCTGTGGGCGTATCCGATGCCGGAACAACTCTGCATTCAGACCAAGGTCGATCTGGAGACCGGCGAACTCGCAATCAACAAGAAATGAAGACCTCGAACACATCTGACCTGTGAACAAGAGGCTCCTCCATCACTATAATAACGAGCTGGTGCATTTACGGCAGAGCGCGGCCGAATTTGCGCGCGAGTTTCCGAAAATCGCCGGGCGACTGGCGTTGGATGCGGATGGAAAGGAAGCCTGCCAAGATCCGTTTGTAGAAAGGCTGTTGGAGGGGTTCGCATATCTGACGGCGCGAATCCAACTCAAATTTGAAGCCGAATTTCCGCGCTTTACCGAGGCTCTTCTGGAATCGGTTTATCCTGATTATCTTGCGCCCTTGCCGTCCATGCTTATTGCTGCCTTCGAGCCGGACTTGAACGATGGCGGTTTGGCGGACGGGTACAACATCCCAAGAGGAACCGTGCTGCGGAGCAATCTGGGAGCGTCCCAAACCACCCCTTGCGAGTTTCTGACCGCTCACGACCTTACGCTTTGGCCGCTTGAGATCGGCGAGGCGGGCTACGTGACCCGTGAAATCGACACGCTTGGTTTGCCCTCCCAGCTTCAGGCAAAAGCGGCATTGCGCATTCGCCTAGATGTGACTGCCGGACTGGCCGTAAATGCGCTAAAGACAGATGAGTTGGTGTTTTACCTTCGTGGGAGCGGGGATATTCCGTATCGCATCTACGAGCAGCTTTTTTCCAAAGCGAAAAAAGTCATCGTGCAGTCTGGTTCCGGGCGACTCAAAACTTCCACCGTGCTGCAGGGCGACGCCTTGTCTTCGGTTGGATTTGACGATGAGGAAGCGTTGCTGCCCCAAGGGCCGCGGACGTTCGGCGGGTACCGCATTTTGCGTGAATACTTTGCGTTTCCACAGCGGTTTTTGTTTTTTCGTGTGAAGGGCTTGGCTGCCGCGCTCAAAACCATTTCCGGCAACTCATTCAATCTCGTCATCACCCTTGACGCCCTCGATACCCAATTGGAGAACCAAGTGGATGCCGGCGCTTTTTCGCTCCATTGCACTCCGGCAATCAACCTTTTTCCGAAGCGGCTTGATCGTATTCCTTTGAACGCGAAATTTCCCGAATACCAGGTTATCCCAGATCGCTCTCGGCCTCTTGATTATGAGGTCTATGAAATTCAAACCGCGACAGGCGTTGGAGGCTCCCCGGACGAGGACCAGAAGTTCACACCATTCTACTTCAACTTCGAGCGGGAATTGGGCGCAAAGGCCTATTTCAGCACCCATCGCGTGCCGCGGGTTCGTTCAAACAAGGAACGCCAGAGGTTTGACGTTTCAAAATATGCCGGATCGGAGGTTTATCTTTCCATCGTTGATGGGAATTGCGCGCCATGGAATCCCGAAGTGAGCCAACTTTCGGTGCAGGCACTTTGCACAAACCGGCATCTGCCGATCCAAATGCCAATCGGCAGTTCCGCCGGCCGCACCGATTTCCATATCGACATAGGCGGGCCCATTCTTTCCACTCGGTGCATTGGCGGCCCCACCGAGCCTAAGACCTCATGCGCTGCCGGTGATCCTGAGAGTTTGGCGGGTGATCTGGCTTGGAGAATCATCAGTCACCTTTCCTTGAATTATCTCTCCCTATTGGATGAAAGCCCCGAAGATGGGGCGAGCGCACTCCGGGAAATGCTGCGCCTCTATACGTATGGCACTGACGTCCATCTGCAGCGCCAGATCCAAGGACTGTTGTCTGTCGGAACAGAGCCGATCATTCGCAGAATTTCAACTTCCGGGCCGATTGCCTTTGGCCGCGGATTAGAGGTTGCTTTGGAATTTAGGGAATCCGAATTTGCAGGATCCGGGGTCTTTCTTTTGGGGGCGGTGCTGGAACGATTCTTTGCAAAATACGTTTCAATCAACTCATTTACCGAAACGGTGCTGAAGACGGTTGAGCGTGGCGAGGTGAAACGCTGGCTGGCCCGTCCAGGGAAAAGGGGGATCCTCTAATGAGAGACGCAAAGGTGCAGCCGTATGGTTTGGACTTCTTTAGCGCGTTACGCCAAATTCAGGCCAAGGCTGCAGGCCGACCTAAGATTGGAGAAACTTTGCGTCCATCTGAAGACTCGATCGTTCTCAATCAGCCCCCAGATCTTCGATTCGCTCCCTCTTCTGTTGTTGCCTACCACCCGGCGGTGGGAAAAAAGCCCCCGCGGCTGGACGTCAGTTTCCTCGGGCTTTTCGGACCCAACGGCGCTCTCCCCCTGCATATCACCGAGTATGCCCGAGACCGGATTCGAGATGGCGATAGAACCTTGGTTGAATTCGCAAATGTCTTTCACCACCGCATCCTTTCCCTCTTTTTTCGCTCCTGGGCCGTCCACCAGAAGGCGGTTGATTTTGATAAGCCGGAGGATCAGAAGTTTCGCAAATATCTTGGAAGTCTGATAGGCCTCGGAATGCCATCGTTGCAGGACCGGGATGAAATTGCGGATAATGCGAAACTTTATTTTTCCGGTCGACTCGCCCCCCACAATCGCAATGCGGAGGGATTGGCGGCCATTCTTGCTGAATACTTTGGCATCCGGGCCGAAATCGAGAGTTTTTCCGGGCGGTGGTTGCGTTTGCCGGAAACGGATACGTGCCGACTTGGAGAATCTCCGTCCACCGGGTTGCTTGGGCAGACTGTGATTGTCGGCTCCAGAATTTGGGAGTGTCAGACAAAGTTCAGGGTACGCCTGGGGCCAATGCGTCTGACTGACCTGCATCAGTTGTTGCCTAGTAGCGATTCCTTCAAGCGTCTGAAAACCTGGGTCTGGAACTATACCGGCCAGGAGTTGGAGTGGGATGTTCAGATGGTTCTGCTTGCCCGCGAAGTCCCCACAACCCAACTTGGGAGTGGCGGCTTCCTGGGATGGACGACCTGGCTCTCCACGCGCCAACCGGATCAAGATGTGGAGGATGTGATTTTCAACCCAAGCCTTAACTAAAACCTATGAGTGATATTCGACGTTCTAACCTGTTTGGCAAACTCGACGGACTGGCGTTCAAAGCCATTGAAGGTGCCACCACCTTTTGCAAGATGAGGGGAAATCCGTATGTGGAACTCGTTCACTGGCTCCACCAACTCTTTCAGGCACAAGATTCGGACTTGAAACGAATCTGCGCTCATTACGCCCTTGACGCCGGCCGTTTGGCGACCGATCTGGTTACGGCTCTTGATCAGTTGCCCCGTGGTGCCACATCCATCTCGGATTTCTCGCCACATCTTGAAGAAGCCGTCGAGCGCTCCTGGGTTTACGCAACGCTGATGTTTGGCGAATCGAAGATTCGCTCAGGTCACCTCATCTTTGGAATCCTCAAAACCTCCGGCTTGCGCAACGTCGCGGCGTCAATTTCCCGCGAGTTCTCCAAGATCAAGTTGGAGGAGCTGGCGGAGAACTTTCATAAACTCGTCGACGGCTCTCCAGAGGCAGGCTCGCCCGCATCGGATGGTTCCAGCATGGATCAAGGGGAAAACGGAGTCGCCGAGGCCGGGACGGTCCAGGGAGGCAAACAGGAAGCGCTCTCCAAGTATTCCGTTGATCTTACCGACAAGGCGCGAAAGGGCGAACTCGATCCTATCGTGGGACGCGACGAGGAGATTCGTCAAATCGTGGATATTTTGATGCGGCGTCGTCAGAACAATCCGATTTTGACCGGTGAGGCCGGCGTTGGGAAGACCGCCGTTGTGGAAGGATTCGCTCTCCGTGTGGCTTCGGGGGATGTCCCCCCTGCCCTGCGCGATGTGAGCGTTCGCACTCTTGATCTTGGCCTTCTCCAAGCCGGAGCCAGCATGAAGGGTGAGTTTGAGAACCGCCTCAAGACCGTAATCGAGGAAGTCCAGGCTTCGCCCAAGCCTATTATCCTGTTTATTGATGAAGCCCACACGCTGATCGGGGCTGGAGGGCAAGCCGGGCAAGGAGACGCGGCAAACCTCCTTAAACCAGCTCTGGCGCGCGGCACCCTCCGCACCATCGCCGCCACTACCTGGGCCGAATATAAAAAGTATTTCGAAAAAGACCCCGCCCTCACCCGGCGTTTCCAAGTTATCAAGGTGGAGGAGCCGGATGAGCAAAAAGCCATTCTTATGGTGCGTGGCCTCGTCCCGGTGTTGGAGAAACATCATCGCGTGCAACTCCTGGATGAAGGAGTGGAAGCGGCCGTGAAACTCTCTCACCGCTACATACCGTCCCGACAACTTCCAGACAAGGCGGTCAGCCTCATTGACACGGCATGCGCGCGCGTGGCCATCAGCCAGCACGCCACGCCGCCGCAGGTGGAGGATTCCACCCGGCGCATCGAAGCCCTCACCGCTGAACTCGACATCGTGGATCGTGAAGCCGCCATCGGTTTGGATCATGATGTTCGGCGCACGGAGATCGTTGCCAAACTTGATGTTGAACGGACGCGGCTCGCCGAGTTGGAAGCGGCTTGGAAACAAGAAAAGGAAATTGTCGATAAGATGCTGGAACTGCGCGCTCAACTCCGTGAGTTGCGGGAGAAAGCGAATGCGCAGGCCGAAGCGGAAGGCGGAGACGAGACTTCCGGCGCGGAAGTTGCTCGTAAGGATAGCACCGCGATTTTGACTGAACTTCGGGCCATTGAACAGACGTTGAGCGAACTTCAAGGCGAGAACCCGCTGATTTTGCCGAGCGTGGACGAACAGGCCGTCGCATCCGTCGTCGCCGACTGGACCGGCATCCCCGTTGGACGAATGGTGAAGAACGAAATTCAGTCGGTGCTCAACCTCGTCGGCAACCTCGAAGCGCGCATCATAGGCCAGAGCCACGCGCTTGAAGCCATCGCCAAGCGCATCCAGACTTCCCGTGCCCGGCTTGACAATCCGAACAAGCCCATTGGCGTCTTCATGCTTGCGGGTACCAGCGGCGTCGGCAAAACCGAAACCGCCCTCGCTCTTGCGGAAACTCTCTATGGCGGCGAAGCGAACCTGATCACCATCAATATGAGCGAGTTCCAGGAGGCGCACACCGTCTCCACGCTCAAGGGGGCGCCTCCCGGATACGTCGGCTATGGTGAAGGCGGCGTCTTGACCGAAGCCGTCCGTCGGCGACCCTACAGCGTCGTGCTTTTGGACGAAGTTGAGAAAGCCCACGCCGATGTGCATGAAATCTTCTTCCAGGTCTTCGACAAAGGTTGGATGGAAGACGGCGAAGGCCGGTTCATCGACTTCAAGAACACGATCATCCTCCTGACGACCAACGCCGGGAGCGATCTCATCATGAACCTCTGCAAGGAACCGGACCTCATGCCGGAGCCTGACGGCATCGCCAAGGCGCTTCGGCCCGCGTTGCTGAAGATATTCCCCGCCGCGCTGCTGGGACGCCTGGTGGTGGTTCCCTACTATCCGCTCAGCGACGAAGTGCTGCGCAGCATCATCAAACTCCAGTTGGGCCGCATCGTAAAGCGCGTCAAAGAGAACCACAGCATCGAACTGGCCCACGACGACGCGGTGATCGAGTTGATCGCCAGCCGTTGCACCGAACTCGAAAGCGGCGGGCGTATGGTGGACGCCATCCTCACCCAAACTCTCCTGCCCGAAATGAGCCGGGAATTGCTCAACCGCATGGTGGAGGGGGCGGAGGTGAGGAAGATCGCCGTGGGGGTGGTGGAAAGTAATTTTACTTACATGTTTGAGTAGAAAACCCGGATATGGGCAATTCCAAACAGCAAGGGCCTTCCGGTGTCACGTCTGCTTCACCATGTCCAGATTCTGGAACGAATTGCCGCCAGACATCGTATGCTCCTGGAATAGTTGATGCCCTGAATCTCTTACGTGGTGTGTTTGCACGAGCGTTCGCTAGATGGGATTGCGCAACAAAATATAGTGCCAGCAGCCTGTCATTGAGTGCAAAGGGTGTGGGAATCCTCAAACAGGTAGAGGAACTTCGGCTTAAACCATACGATGACCAAACGCACAATGAGATAAATGCGTGGACGAAGGGAGCAACTATAGGATACGGCCATTTAATCCTCAAGAACGAATGGAGCACTTACAATACAGGTATTTCAGAACCAGACGCATGCAAACTATTTGATCGCGATCTAGCGCCTTTCGTTAAGGCCGTGAGAGATCAAGTGAGTGCCAAGGTTAACCAAAACGAATTCGACGCCTTGGTTCTCCTCACTTTCAACATCGGTGCTCAGGCATTTTCTGAATCGTCGGTACGAAGGCTTGTAAACGACCCCACAGCAAAAACAAATTACACTAACTTAGAGGCAGCATGGAAAGCTTGGAATAAGTCTCAGGGGAAGGTAATGAAAGGCCTCGATAACCGCAGAAATTCCGAATGGAATATATTTTCAAAAGGTGTTTATGAGGGGTGGTGAAATTTTCTCGAAATCGTCTGTAAACCAATTTTTGAACTCTGATTCCATCCCAATCCCTTTGCAAAACCCGAACGGATGATCTAATCTCGCACTCAGGAGCACCCCATGGCCGCACCCACCCAACTCAACCGAAACATCGCAATCGGCACCCCGCTCGGGAAGGACGTGCTGCTACTCAAATCGTTCTCCTATGTCGAGCAACTCGGTCGGCTCTACGACCTGGATGCGGAACTGCTCAGTTTGCAGGCCGATATCGACTTCGACAAAATAATCGGCAAGAACGTCACCATACGGATGGAGTCCGACGCCGGTAATACCCGGTATTTCAACGGCTATGTCGCCCGCTTTGTCCAGTCCGGTTCTCAGGGGAACCTAGCCCAATACCACGCGAAAATCGTTCCGTGGCTTTGGTTCCTCACCCGCAAGGCCGATTGCCGTATTTTTCAGAACAAGACCATCCCGGAAATCATCAAGCAAGTCTTCCGCGACACCGGGTTTACCGACTTCAGCGAGAATCTCAGCGGCAGATATCAGCCGTGGGATTACTGCGTTCAATACCGGGAGACCGATTTCAATTTCGTCAGCAGGCTCATGGAGCAAGAAGGGATTTACTATTCCTTTGAACACGCCGACGGCAACCACAAACTGGTGCTTTCCGACGCTCCCGGCAGCCACTTGCCTGGCAAGGGGTGTGAAACGGTGATTTACCGTCCCGAAGAGAGCGGCATCCGCGACAAGGAATACATTCACGACTTCCGTATGGAGCAGGAGGTGCAGCCCGGAGCCTATGCGCTTGCCGACTTTAATTTCGAGCGTCCCCGCGCCTCGCTTCTTGCCCGCTCGCAGATTACTAACGCCCACGATCAATCCAAGTTTGAGATTTTCGATTTTCCAGGGGAATACGAGCAGCACTCCGAAGGGATGGATTACTCCAAAATTCGTATTGAGGAACTTCAGACGCAGCACCTCATCGGGCGCGGACAGACGACGGTTCGCGGCTTGTGTGCCGGGAATACTTTCAAACTCAAGGATTTTCCGCGCGCAGACTGGAACAAAGCCTATCTGCTCACCTCCGTTTCCATCCACGGTTACGGGGACACTTTCGAGGGATCAGGCGGGGATGAATCCGGCGCGTTTTTCTCCTGCAGTTTCACGGTGGTAGATGCGCAGACGCAGTATCGGCCCGCCCGAATCACGCCCAAACCGCTAATTCAAGGCCCGCAAACCGCCATTGTGGTCGGCCCAAAAGGAGAGGAAATTCACACGGATAAATACGGGCGCATAAAAGTCCAGTTCCATTGGGATCGCTACGGCAAGGCTGATGAAAACTCCTCTTGCTGGGTGCGCGTCTCCCAGGCCGCATGGGCGGGCAAAAAGTGGGGTTCAATGCACATCCCGCGTATCGACCAGGAAGTCATCGTCGAATTCATCGAAGGGGATCCTGATTGGCCCATCGTCACAGGTCGCGTCTATAACGGAGATTGCATGCCGCCGTATGATCTTCCCGCCGAGAAAACCAAAACAACAATCAAATCCAACTCCAGCAAAGGCGGGCAAGGCTTCAACGAAATCCGCTTCGAGGACAAGAAGGGGGAGGAGCAAGTCTATATTCACTCTCAGAAGGACACCGATATTGTAACTGAAAACGACAAGATCGAGAAAGTCGGAAGGGACTCACATCGCACTATCGAAAGGCATTTTATTGAAAATACCGGTGGAGACCATCATGAAGAGGTCAAGGGTGCGGTGGTGCTTAAAATTCATAAAACTTCAACCGAGGATATTCAGGAAGATTGCGTATTGCGAGTGCAGGGCAAAAGGAGTATCGAGGTTGTTGGCGAGATCGCCGAGGCTACACAAGCCAGCAAACACACAAAGGTCGCCAACGAATACTACGTGTCAGCCGAAAATATTGTTCTGGAAGCGACCAGCAACATCACGCTCCAGGTTGGAAGTTCCTTCATCGCTATCGATAAGACGGGCATTCGTATCAGCGGGGCGTCCCAGGTGGCTATCGAGGCAGGGTCGTCTGTAAAGGTCGATGCGGCTCTGATCGACCAAAATGCGTCTTCTGTCATGAAAATTTCTGGAGGAATCGTCAAAATAAACTGACCAATGAAAGCGCGCAAAGGAACCAAAAGAAAGCAACTACCGCCCCACGTGCCGGCCAAGGCGGGCGATCCAGCTATTGCCGAAGCAGGTCTGCTGACAGCGACGATAGCCAAGACAACCGTCAACAGCGCGAAGGCAGTAGTTAATTATGTGGCAACAAATCCGTTTGGCACACTGGATTTACTCAAGGACCCCTTTAAAGCAATTGTGAAGGAGGTTAGTAAAAGTGCCGGGAAAACAGCCGTGAAGGAGGTTAGTGAAAGTGCGGGGAAAACAATTCTCAAGGATCTTGGTATGGGCGCACTGGTGAGTGTGGCAGACGAGAGTTACAACCAAATTCGGGCGGGTAAGTTCCAACCGGATCGCCTTGCTGCCGTGGGAGTTCTCGGTGTGGTAACAACTGCTGCTGCTGGTGGACTAGCGGCGGGCGCCGCGCTGGCCTTAGGCATAACGGCAGGGCCTCCAATTGCGGTTGCTGTGGCGGCTTCGATTGCGGTCGATATAGGCTTCCAAATATTGGATGACAACTACCATATTACAGACAATGTCACCAAAGGTTTCGACGGAATAGGGAATGCCATCTCTCACTTCGGGTTTTGAAAACTTCTGAAAAACGCCATGGAAAACGAAAGCATTACTCAAGAGATTCATAGATTACGGATGATTGTGAAGAGTCACCCGGAGAAACCCGATTCGTGGAAAGAACTTGGCGATGCCTACGTAGCCCACGGTGAATCTGGCGAGGCTCAAATTTGTTATGAGCGCTCCCTGGCTTTACAGCCTACAGCGACAGCAAATTGTGCTTTGGGACGCATCCTTTTATCCGAAAACAGGCTGAAGCCTGCTGCCGCAAGGCTCAATGATGCCCACAATCTGGATCCAGAAGACGGTGAAGTGGCAGGCTTACTGGGAATAGCCTATTTGAAACTTGGAGAGAAGCAAAAGGCCCAGCCTCTGCTGCAGCTGGCGCTGACTGCAAATCCTGCCAACGAGGATGCTCGTATGGGGCTAGCCAGAATTATGGCTGCAGATGGAGATTTCAAAGGCGGAATCAAAGCCTGCCAGGAAATTTTGGAATCGAACCCTAAGAACTGCAAGGATCCTCTCGTTCTGATGGGGGATTGTTTTTTAGGGCTAGGTAGTTTGGAATCGGGGGAAAAGTGCTATACGGTGGCCGTGAAGCATTTCCCTAACGATCCTCAAGTCCTCGCTGGACTTGCATCAATCCATCACCTTTCAGGACGCGATAAAATTGCGGAAGAGGAACTGAAGGAAGGTTTGGAAAGGAACCCCAACAGCGCGGACATTCACCTCGTCCTTGCTCAAATCTATTTTAATCGTAAGGAAGCCGCACAAACCCGTGCTGCCTGCGAAGAAGCACTGGACTGTGATGCCGACTGTTTTAAGGCATACGCAACGTTAGGAATGGTCGACCTTCTGGAAGGTGATTTTGCTGGTGCCTTAGTGCTGGCATCCAAAGGGTTGGAGATCGCCCCTGCTGACCCGGATTGCCTCCTGGTGGCGGCACAAGCCTGCGAATTACAAGGCCAGTTCATAGAGACCGCCGAGTTCGCGCAGCGGGCAGTGGATGCGGCTCCAAAAAATCCCAACGCTCATCTTATGCTTGCCAGGGCTGTAGTTTCCCTGCGGCGTGATTTGCCGAAAGCTCACAAACATCTCGTCCTTGCCGAAAAACTCGCCACAAACGAGCAAATGAAGGAACGCATCCTCAATCTTAGATTGGCTCTGGAAAAAAAGGGGGTTACCAGCAAATGATTCTTGCGAAAGGAGTTTACCATGCCAGCAGCCGCTAGAGTCGGAGATATGCACACCTGCCCGATGATGATACCGGGGACGCCGCCCATTCCTCATGTGGGCGGACCGATCTCCGCCGGGGTGCCGACGGTGATGATC
>Ga0194053_10001421_pt1 | contig 15306 bp, 14 predicted proteins | sample SepL228m_MetaG_FD_161684 | JGI IMG/M metagenome (GOLD analysis project Ga0194053, IMG submission 161684) | Anoxic zone freshwater microbial communities from boreal shield lake in IISD Experimental Lakes Area, Ontario, Canada - Sep2016-L227-8m | ecosystem: Environmental > Aquatic > Freshwater >... | reverse complement strand
GCATGGCATCGATGCCATTATTACGGAAACGAGCGAATAATGACGGGCAGGGGCGACAGAAGTCGCCCCTAAATATGGATTAAATACCATCCTCTTTGTCATCATCAGAATCAGAGGCCATATCAGAAATCTCTTTTAAGCGTGATATTGCCTTAAAGTTGATGCTGTTTTCCGGATAAAAGCCTTCCTCACTGACATCACCGGCAAGTTGTCCAGTCAACAGTTCCAACGTTTCATCGACACTGGACACGGCATAAACCGCAAACAGTCCTTCTGCAACCGCATCAATCACTTCCTGTTTTAGCATCAAATTGCGTTTATTGGCGGCAGGAATAATCGCGGCATGTTGCCCGTTAAGTCCGCGTGCCTGACAAAGCCTGAAGTACCCTTCAATTTTCTCATTGACGCCACCGACGGCTTGTACTTCGCCGTATTGGTTAATCGAACCGGTCACCGCAAAAGCCTGGTTGATGGGAATGCGTGTGAGTGCAGAAATAAGGCAACATAATTCCGCCAGTGACGCGCTGTCACCGTCGATATAGCCATAAGATTGTTCAATGGCGATGCTGGCCGATATAGCCAACGGAAATTGCTGTGCGTAAGAGTGTCCCAGATAACCCGTTAAAATCATCACGCCTTTTGAATGGATGGCCTGACCCAATTCTGCTTCCCGTTCAATATCAACGATACCTCTGGAGCCCGGATAAACTGTTGTGGTAATGCGTGCCGGCGCACCAAAGCTGCTGCCGCCAATTTCCAGCACGGTTAAGCCGTTGATTTTGCCAACCGCTTCGCCTTCGGTATCAATAAGAATAGTACCCTCAAGCATCTCTTCAAGTATGGCCTGGGATAAGCGGCCATTACGGTATTCTCTGGCGGCCAAGGCTTGTTCAATGTGCGGCCTGTCGATTTCGCCGTGTTTGGCTTGTCTGCAAAACAGATTGGCTTCAGCAATAATATCCAGTGAATCCTTGATGTGGGCAGAAAAATGGTGCTGATTTTCTGACAGTCGGCAACTGTGCTCAATCAAACCTTCAATGGCCGCGCGTGTTAGCGGGCTGGCACCCGAATCAGCGGCCTGTTTAAGCATTAATACCGCGAAACCCTGCATGGATTCATCGGTGCGGGGAATGTAATTATCAAAGTCGGCAAGAATCCTGAACATTTCATTAAATTCACTATCCATTTCTTCCAACAGATAATAAATATCCCGCGAACCGACCAGTATCACTTTAACATTTAAAGGAATCACTTCAGGTTTTAAGGTAATGGTATTAATACCCAGTTCTGAATAAGGCGATTCAATTTCAATGCGGCCTGATTGCAATGCCCGTTTAAGACCTTCCCAGACGAAAGGGTAAGTGAGCAGTTTTTCGGCATCAAGAATTAAATAACCCCCGTTGGCTTTATGCAATGAACCGGCACAAATTTTTCGGTAATTAGTGACTAAAGCGCCTTGGTCGCTGACATATTCAATGCGGCCAAACAGGTTCTGATAAATGGGATGCGGTTCATAAATAACCGGCGCTCCGGTCTCTTGTTTGCTGTCAACCAGAATATTGGGCGCGTATAGCTCGGTTAGCGTCAAGCGTTTTGCCGTCGTATCTCGGGGCTCCAATGTCCGTCCAGGCATCAGATAATCGGGAATGGTGAGATCCAGATTTTTTTTGATTTCTGATAAATAGGTGATGACATCATCAATATTTTGATACTTATCATTCAGATCAGAAAACAAAGGTTCTATTGCCAAACTGATGGTGTCATTATCCAGTTGCTTGATTTTTTCAACCATCGTCCTGCGCCATTGCGGCAATTCCAGCAGCACGTCACTGAGATATTCCTCAAGTTCTTCAACGTGGCTGTGAAAAGCCTCGCGCTCAGGTTGCGGCAGTTGCGTGAACTGCTCTTCATTGAGTGATTTATTCTCGCGGATAGGGGCAAAGGTGATTGATTCACTTTCTCTGAATACAGCGATGCTATTGGCCTGCGCTTTTTTATCAACCAAATCAATGGCGCTGTTATAGCATTGGCTAAACTGGCGCTCGATAGCCGATTTTTTTTGCTGATAAGCGGGGCTTTCAAAGGCCGCCGGAAAAGTGGCCAGCAGGTTATCAAGCAACTTTTCAATATCCTTGCTGAACACTTGCCCATATTCGGCAGGTAATTCAATCGTCACCGGCTCTCTGGAATTATCAAAGTTATCCACATAAGCATAAGACGGCGGAGCCGGCAGGGTTTGCGCAAGCGCATCAAGATGATTGGTCACCATAGACAGGCGGCCTAAGCCGGATTCACCCATGACAAAAATATTGTAGCCGGGATTAGGCATGGCAACCCCAAACTCCAAAGCAGACTGCGCTCTGGGCTGCCCTAAAATACCGGTTTGCAAGCGGGGCGCTTCCGGAAATTCAACACCGGTCAAATCGACATTGAGTTTCAGTGACGCGAGTGGAAGCTGTAAAGTAATAGACATGGATAAGTTCGTAGAGACTCGGATTGCAAATAATCGAACATTCTAACATTTTTATTGATTTTTTCGATAACATGTATTCGGATTTTAGCAACAATCCCAAAATGCCAAAAACAGCGGGATAATTTAGGCAAACCGTTAGCCTTTAAAAAAGCCGTATTTTCATATTTAAAAATCGGTAGGCCGTTGACGCAAGCGGGTTAACCGGTGATGATAAGCGCCATTTTTATAGCAATTTAAAACTTCATTTTTTACTTTGCCACAGACCAATACCTAATCAGGACATCAGACACACCATGCAAGGAACACAACTTAGAAAATTAGAAGCGGAATTGTGGAGAGCCGCAGACCAATTGCGTGCCAACAGCAAATTGACCGCCTCCGAATACGCCATGCCGGTATTGGGCTTAATCTTCTTGCGCCATGCTTATAATCGCTTTCAGAAAGTAAAAGTTGAAGTCGAACTTACCTTGCCTACCCATCCGCAGCGCGGCAGACGAGCGTTGACCAAAAAGGATTTTGAAGAACAAAATTCCATGTTCTTGCCGGATCAAGCCCGGTTTGATTATTTGGTCGCCTTGCCGGAAAGTGCCGACATCGGTGCAGCGATTGATAACGCCATGAAACTGATTGAGGACGAATACGACAACCTCAAAGGCGTATTGCCCAAGAATTTTTCCATTTTCAGTAAAGACTTGTTGCGCGAACTTCTGCGCATTTTTAATAAAGAAGTGCTGCAAAAAGCCGAAGGCGATTTGTTTGGCAAGATTTACGAATACTTTTTGGCTAAATTTGCCATGACCGGCGCACAGGAAGGCGGCGAATTTTTCACGCCCATGAGTTTGGTGCAAACCATCGTCAATGTCATTGAACCTGACCACGGCATCGTCTTTGACCCTGCGTGTGGCAGTGCGGGTATGTTTGTGCAAACCGGTTATTTTATCGAAAGCGAAGGCTTAAAACCTGCCGAGAAAGTCACCTTTTACGGACAAGAAAAAGCCGATCTGAATACTAAATTAGCCAAGATGAACCTGACCGTTCATGGCTTGGAAGGCAATATTCAAGAAGGCAACACCTTCTACGAAGACAAACACAACCTGGTTGGCGGCGCAGATTTTGTCATGGCCAATCCGCCTTTTAATGTCGATGGCGTCGATAAAGCCAAAGACACGGTCAAGAAAGATCCGCGTTTACTGTTGGACGGTAAAGTTAATCTACCCAAAAACGACAACGCCAATTATTTATGGATACAGTATTTTTACAATTATTTAAAACCATCCGGACGAGCCGGTTTTGTTATGGCCTCGTCTGCCAGTGATGCCGGACACAGCGAAAAAGACATTCGCGAAAAACTGGTCAAAACCGGTGCCGTTGACGTGATGGTGGCGATAGGCAACAATTTTTTCTATACTCGCTCCTTGCCTTGCACCTTGTGGTTTTTTGACCGCGCCAAAGAATCTGTAGGGGCATCCCTTGCGGGTGCCCATAATAATAGCGATAACGTCCTGATGCTGGATGCCCGCAAGATTTACCGAAAGGTCACCAGTAAGGTCAACGACTTTAGCCCTGAACAATTACAAAACCTGATTTGCATCGTCAATTTGTATCGAGGCAATACCAACAAATTTACGGCTACCGTAAACAGTTATCTGGAAACGTCGGTCGCTTTAGCCAAAGAAACCGCCGAAACCACCATTGAATTGCAAAAGCAGTTTCAGCTTGTGCATAAAACAGTCAGCGATTTTTCCACGCACTATGCCCAAGAAAATCCAGATGCAAAAGTGTTTGTCGATGCCTTGACCATTGAAGACATCGCCAGTGTTTACGAACAACAAAACCATCTCGTAGGGGCTGGGCTTGCCCCTGCCCTTGATCCGCAACCAGCACAACCGCAAGAGATTGCCCGTACGGAAAATATGGCGTTACTTTGTAAAGCCTTACGTAAACCGCAAGACAAAATCATTAAGCAATTGCTGGATGTAATCGCCACTACCGTCAAAGAATACCAACTCAACAAAAACAAAGACTGGAAAGGTCTCAATCTAAAAGAACAACTCGACCGGCTCAAAGCCTTGCAACAACAACTCAGCGGCAACCCCGATGAAGGCGAACCCGGCCTGCTGCACGAAACGGAATATTTCTGGAAACAAGCCCATTGGTTACAAAGCCGTTTCCCTAATGGCGTTTATACCGATGTCGAAGGCTTATGCAAAGTCGTCAACCAACAAGAAATTGAAGCCAAAGATTGGAGCTTAAGTCCGGGTCGCTATGTCGGCGTGGACACAGCCACCGATGATGATTTTGACTATGAAGAACGGCTTAACGAAATACATATTGAATTGACGGGCTTGAATGAAGAAGCGGTTGCTTTGGTGAGTTTGATTGCTGAGAATTTTAAGGCGATATTGGTATAACATTGAACGATAAACCCTGTGCCGTTAGGCACAAAATATTGGTAGATTTGGCGAGTTTGATTGCTGAGAATTTTAAGACGATATTGGTATAACATTGAACGATAAATCCTGTGCCGTTAGGCACAAAATATTGGTAGATTTGGCGAGTTTGATTGCTGAGAATTTTAAGACGATATTGGTATAATATTGAACGATAAATCCTGTGCCGTTAGGCACAAAATATTGGTAGAAAATATGAACGTATGTGTTATTCCGTCCCGTATGGGACGGGATATTTTCTTGACATGTTTTTTCTACCCATATTTAATCCCTAACGGGATTTTGGCAAATGGCTTTTATGAAAACTTTAAAACCATAATTAAATAATGGCAAATACCTATACTCAAATACATATTCAAGCAGTATTTTCTGTTCAAAACAGAGATTGTGTTATTCAAAAAACATGGAAGGACGAGCTATATAAATATATGAGTGGCATTATTTCTAATCATGGACATAAAGTATTGGCAATAAATGGAATGCCCGATCATGTGCATGTGTTTTTTGGTATGAGGCCAACACAATCGCTTTCTGATTTGATGCAAGATTTAAAAGGTGATTCTTCAAAATGGATAAATCAAAAAGGATTTGTAATAGGACGCTTTTCGTGGCAAGAAGGTTATGGGGCTTTTTCATATAGCAAGTCACATGTGAATGCCGTGATTGAGTACGTTAAAAATCAGGAAGAACATCATCGTAATAAAACATTTATTGAAGAGTATCATGAGTTTTTAAAAAAGTTTGAAGTGGATTTTGATAATAAATATATTTTTAAACCAATTGAATATGAACAATAAAGCTCGTGCCGCCAGGCACCCAATATGGGTAGAAAATATGAATGTATGTGTTATTCCGTCCCGTATGGGACGGGATGTTTTTATGATATATTTTTGTTTATATATTTAATTTTCTACCCGGATTTAATCCCTAGCGGGATTTTGGCAAATGCGATTTCGGAAAATTTACAACGGTTGGATATGATTTTGAACAATAAAGCCCGTGCCGTCAGGCACCCAATATGGTTAGAAAATATGAATGTATTATTCCGTCCCGTATGGGACGGGATGTTTTTATGATAATTTTTTTTCTACCCATATTTAATCCCTAACGGGATTTTGGCAAATGCGATTTCGGAAAATTTTACAACAGTTGGATATGATTTTGAACAATAAAGCCCGTGCCGCTAGGCATCCAATATGGGTAGAAAATATGAATGTATTATTCCGTCCCGTATGGGGCGGGATGCTTTTATGATAATTTTTCTACCCAGATTTAATCCCTAGCGGGATTTTGGAAAATGTCATTTCGGAAAATTTTAAAACGGTATTGATATGAATTGGGATTTAAAATCACTTGATGAAATTGGTTTTATTGGCAGGGGTAAATCAAGACACCGACCAAGAAATGCAGAGCATTTATATGGCGGAGAATATCCATTTGTTCAAACAGGTGATATTAAAGCCGCTGGCTTTAGAATAAACACTTACACACAAACATATAATGAAACTGGTTTAGCTCAAAGCAAACTTTGGAAAGAAGGTACGCTTTGTATCACGATAGCCGCCAATATTGCAGACACGGCTATTTTAGGAATAGATGCTTGCTTTCCTGATAGCATTATTGGCTTTGTTGCTGATGAGAATAAGTGTGATGTACGGTTTGTAAAATATTTCTTCGATATTTTTCAAGCAAGAATGAAAAGTATTTCAACAGGTGCTGCACAAGATAATTTAAGCTTGGAGAAGCTTTTAACTTTTAAAATCCCCATTCCCCAACTCTCCATCCAACGCAAAATCGCCTCCATCTTATCGGCTTATGATGATTTGATAGAAAACAATTTGAAGCTGATAAAATTGTTGGAGGAGCAGGCGCAACTTCACTACAAAGAGTTAGTTCAAAATTCAGCCACATGGAATAAAGTCAAATTAGAAAAATTTGTTTCTGTTGTAAAAGGAAGAAAACCAATAAATGTACTTAACCACCCTGAAGAGGATAGCCAGCTTTATTTATTGTTGGATACCATAGAAAAAGGTAAAACACTTTACACTACCGATTTATCATTACCTCAATCTAAAATAACAGATGTGTTGATGTGTATGGATGGAGCAAGAAGCGGCTTGTCTTTTAGAGGTATGGTAGGTGCAATCGGATCTACAATGGCTATTTGGCGAAGTAATTCTGAAAGAGTGAGTGGTGAATACCTTTTTCAATTTATGAAACAAAATGAATCAGCAATCACTCAAGGCAATACTGGAGCTGCGATACCACATGCTAATAGAAAGTTCATTTTAGACATGGAAATAGGGATGCCTTCGAAAAAAGAAGCTGATTATTTTGATAAACTAACAATGCCGATGATTAAATTAATGAATACTCTTCATAATCAAAACACCAAACTCCGTGAAGCACGGGACATTCTATTGCCCAAGCTAATGAACGGACAAATTGGGGTGTGAGCAGGTCGGGTTAGGTGCCAGCCGTAACCCGACATATTTACTTCGCTTGTCGGGTTACGCTATCGCTAACCCGACCTACGGGACTGCAACTGGATTGCACTATACTTTTCTCCCGGGTTCTAAAGGGGATTATGCTAAACTCACCCCACGCTATTACTTTTAAAAAATCATTATTACCCATGAATACATTAAACAGAATCACCATTGACCCGCAAATATGCGGTGGACGTCCCTGTATTCGTAACATGCGTATTAGAGTAAAAGATATACTTGATTTATTGGCATCGGGAGCCAGCACCGCAGAAATTCTGGAAGATTATCCTTATCTTGAACCGGAAGATATTACTGCCTCTCTTGCTTATGCTGCACACTCAATTGATCATCCTGTATTAAGCGTTGCTTAGCATGCGTTTTTTAGTTGACGCACAATTACCCATTGGTTTAGCGCGTATGTTGCAGCAACAGGGGCACGAATCTTTCCATGTTGACGATTTAAACATGATGCAGACTTCAGATAGGGAAATATACGCATGGGCCAAGCAAAATCAAAGCGTCATTATCAGTAAAGACGAAGATTTTGTCATTTTACATAACGCTGACGACAATCCTTGCGTGCTTTGTTGGATAAGAGTTGGCAATACTCGCCGTAAAGATTTATTGGAGTGGTTTGGACGATTGCTACCACTTATTGAAGAAAAAATATTGGCCGGAGAACGGTTGCTCGAACTTACCTAAACAAGCTTATGATTACGCCTGATGAGCAGAGGCAACACATTAGGGGAAGCCACATTGAATCAAAAAATCAGCGTTAGTTAAAATATGACTTGGGAATATTCAGAAGATCATTTAATTGAACAAACCGCCATTGATTTGTTTTTTAATCAGTTGGGTTGGGATACGTTACTGGCTTACAACAATGAAGGCTTTGGCGAAGACAGTACGCTGGGTAGGCTCAACAAAAAAGAGGTGGTTCTTAAAAAAATAGTCCTGGCCAAGCTTAAGCAGTTTAATCCCGGTTTACCAGATGTCGCCTACAAGCAAGCCTACGAAAAACTCACCGAAGAAAGCAGTACCAAGTCTTTGGCTGAAATCAATTGCGAAAAACATCTGCTCCTCAGAAACGGCATTACCATTGACTTTATCAATGACAAAGGCGAGCCGGTCAAAAATAAAACCCTGAAGATTTTGGATTTTGACCATACGGATAACAATAACTTTTTAGCCGTTCAACAGCTCTGGATAGACGGCAAAAGTGGCCGGCAAAGACGACCGGATATTATTGGTTTTGTGAATGGCATTCCTTTGTTGTTTATTGAGCTGAAAGCCGCCCACCGTAAATTGGAAAATGCTTACAACGAAAACTTTACCGATTACAAAGACGTTATCCCCAAGCTGTTTTATTACAATGCGTTTGTGCTGTTAAGCAACGGCCTTGAAAGCCGCATTGGCAGTGTTACCGGCCAATATCAGCACTTCCATGAATGGAAACGCATCACCGAAGAAGATGACGGCATTGTGGCCTTGGATAGAATTATCGTCGGTATTTGTGGAAAACAACGCTTTTTGGATTTGTTTGAAAATTTCATTCTGTTTGATAATTCCTTGGGCAAAATAGTAAAACTGATTGCACGGAATCATCAGTTTATCGGTGTTAACAAAGCCATTGAAAATATCCGGCACAAAGACCACTTGTATCAACTGGGTAAAATTAGTTTGGAAGAAAAGCAAAAACTGGGCGTGTTTTGGCATACCCAAGGCAGCGGTAAATCGTATTCCATGGTGTTCTTTTGCCAAAAAATTCACCATAAATTTACCGGCAGTTACACGTTTTTAATTGTGACTGATCGCAATGAATTAGACACCCAGATTTATGGCACTTTTAGCGGCGTGGGTGCCGTACCGCAAGTAAAAGCGGGTTCAAAAGAGTCGTTAAAAGCCAATAGCGGCAAGCATTTAAAAGAGTTGTTGAGTTCGGAACATCGGTATTTGTTTACGCTCATTCATAAATTCAATTTTGCAGACGTCATTACTGCGCGTGAAAACATCATTGTCATTTCAGACGAAGCCCACCGAACTCAAGGCGGCAGTTTGGCGCTGAATTTACGTAATGCCTTGCCCAATGCGTCTTTTATGGGTTTTACGGGCACTCCGCTGTTTAAAGATGATGAAATTACCAAACGGATTTTCGGTGATTATGTCTCCCGTTATGATTTTAAACGCAGTGTGGATGATGGGGCAACGGTGCCACTTTATTACGAAAACAGAGGCGAATATCTGGGATTGAAAAATCCCGTTATCAATGAACAGATAAGAGCTGTGCTTGATGCTGAAAGCGATGATTTGGATGCCGACCAACGCTGTAAAATTGAACAACTTTTTGCAAGAGAATATCCGATACTGACGGCCAAAAAACGCCTGGATGCGATTGCCAAAGATACCGTTTGGCATTTCTGCAATCGTGGCTACAAAGGCAAAGGCATGTTTATCGCCCTGGATAAACTCACCGCTGTAAGAATGTATGATTTGATTACCCATCATTGGCAGTTGATGGTTGAGCAGTTGGAAAAAGACCTTTTCAAAGGAAGCTATGGCGACCAGGAACTATTGGAAAAAAGTCGGGAGCTGCAATGGATAAAGGAAACAGAAATTTGTGTCGTGGTCAGTTCGGAGCAAAACGAGATTCAAAAATTTCAGAAATGGGATTTAGGCATTGAGCCACATCGAGAAAAAATGAACAACCAAGACCTTGAGACGCGGTTTAAGGATGAAGATGACCCTTTTCGTTTAGTTATTGTGTGTGCCATGTGGATTACCGGCTTTGATGTACCGCCGCTTTCAACCATGTATATAGACAAGCCTTTGAAATCCCATACACTTATGCAAGCCATTGCCAGAGCTAATCGGATCAGTGAAGGTAAAAACAACGGCTTGATAGTGGATTACATAGAAACTTACACGGCCTTATTGGATGCGTTGGCGATTTATGGGGCTGGCGGAGACAAAGGCGATGGTGGCGAACTTGAACCACCCGTAAAGCCCAAGTAAGAACTGATTGGTCAATTAGAAGAAACGTTGGCGGCAACGGAAAGCTTTTTGCAAGACGAAGTCCATTTTGATTTGCAGGCATTAATCAAAGCGGAAGGCTTGCATAAATTAGCCGCACTGGAAAAAGCCATCAATGCCGTTTATACCAATGACGAAACCAAGCAGAAGTTCCAAATTTTAGTCCGAGAGGTTTTCAAAAAATACAAAGCGTTGCAGCCAGACAAAGTATTAAACCACTATGCCGCAAGAAAAAATGCGATTGATGTTATTTACACAGCCATAAAAGATAAAGTAGAAAGTGCCGATGTGGCAGACATCATGATGAAAATCCAAAACGTGATTGATGGCTCCATTGAAAATACGGTTTCTGAACCACGCCATGATGCAGCGAAAGTCATTGATTTAAGCGGATTAAACTTTGATCTATTGGAGCAGTATTTTATGAAGACCCAAAATAAAAATGCTGCCGTGCAGTCACTGAAAGATAAAGTTGAAAAGCGCCTCAAACAAATGGTTGAACGCAATCCCTTAACCATTGATTATTACAAACGTTATCAGGAAATCATTGAAGCATACAATCGCGGCAAGGACGAGGCTGTTATAAAAGAAACGTTTAGAAAACTGCTTGAACTGGTTAACTCCCTTACCCAAGAAGAAGCCGAGACCAAACGCGAAGGGCTGTCTGACGAGCAAAAAGCCATTTTTGATATTTTAAGACAAGGCAAAGAACTGGCAAAAAAAGAGAAGGATGAAATCAAAAAAATATCAGTTGAGTTACTTACAGAGCTGAAAAAAGAAAAATTACAGGTTGAGCAATGGTCAGATAAATCAGTCACCGCAGCCGCTGTTTTTAATTACGTTAACAAGACCCTCTTTGAAGTTTTACCCTATCCGGCTTATGAAACCGATGACATTGATTTGAAAACCGTCATGGTTTACGAGCATTTAAAACATCAATATTACGGCGGAGGAATGAGTATTTACGGGCGGTATTAATCACCAAAATCAGATATGCCAGTGCGCCATGATGAATATTGGCCAATTTGCCTTCTGCTAGATGACAGGCAGTGTCATTTGGCAGGTATGTTAACCGATAAAAAAGTGTTACGGTGGCTATTGTTTCGTTATACAATCAAATTCGGATTTACTTTTGATTTAACCAAGCAAAAATAGACAATTGCATCAATTCAATAAAGGCGTTGTTAATTGCAAATGACCACAAAACCCATTTATTGGAGCCCGGAGAAAAACCGAAAGCTCATTGAAGAGCGAGACATTTCTTTTGAAATGGTTGTTTTCAGTATTCAATCGGGTGGTTTACTGGATGATATGGCACACCCAAATACCGAGAGTTATGCACATCAACGGATATTTGTGGTTACTATTGAAGCTTATGTTTATTTAGTCCCTTATGTGGAATCGGAAACCGACATTTTCCTGAAGACTATTATTCCCAGTCGAAAAGCAACCAAACATTATCTTGGAGCCAAATTATGAAAACAATTATCCTGGACCCGGAAGAACAAGAACTGCTGGAAGCCTTTGAAGCTGGCGAGTTTAATTCAATTATGACGCCTGAGCGAAAACACCTGATCGAAGTCACAGCCAACCAGTCCCGCCAACATAACAAGCGCGTTAATATAAAAGTTTCTGAAAGCGATTTAACTGCCATTCAAAAAGCGGCCCTACAGCAAGGTATACCTTATCAAATGTTCATTACCAGTATTTTACATAAGTACGCCTCTGGTACGCTTTATGAAGTTAGCCATAGCAAATAAAGTTTCTGAATAAAAAGGCACTATTACCATGGCCCTAGAAATTAGAATTACCCATAACCCGCTTCAATGCCTTGGTAAACCTTGCATCCGTAACATGCGAATTCGCGTTTGTGATATTTTGCAAATGCTGGATGAAGGAGTAAGCAGTGAGGAAATTTTGCAAGATTTTCCTGATTTGGAGCAACAAGACATTCAGGCTTGTCTTTTATATGCCGCACGCCGTGGGAATTTAGAACGGTTAGCGGCGGTATTAGCCCCAAAAATGTTTCGGTATTATCTTGAGTATGACGGTAATCGGCCATAAACAAGCAAACCAAAAAATAAAATTGGCAGTACGATAATAAAAGGCGTGTCACCCCAGTTTGCATAAGGTGTCATGCCGCCCATGGGCGTTATCATTTCGGTGAGTACCGTGGCTGTAAACAAAGGGGCTTGACTGATAATTCTGCCATCAGGCGCAATCACGGCGGTCACTCCGGTATTGGTGGCCCGCAACATAAAGCGTCCGGTTTCCATGGCCCGCATTCTGGCCATTTGCAGATGCTGATGCGGTTCTATGGAATTGCCAAACCAGCCGTCATTGGTGACATTAACCAGATAAGCGGCATCGGGCAAGCCTGTTAAGCCGGCATCCCCAAAAGCATCTTCATAACAAATGGAGGTTATAAAAGAATAACCGCCGGCTTTTAACAAGGGTTGGTCGATGTCGCCAGGCGTAAAATTGCCCAGTTTTATTGCCAGACTGTTTAAGATAAAACCGGAAACAGGTTGCCAGGGCAAATATTCACCGAAGGGAAATAAGTGTTTTTTGCGATAAAGACCGGTTTCTTTACCCAGCGACATCACGGCATTGTATTTTTCATCGGTTGAATTGTCATGCACCGGCAGGCTGACAATTAAATCCGTATTATGCAGCTTGGCGGCATTGCTTAAGGGCTGTAAAAACCAGTTATTGACCTCTGATAAATAGGCTGGAATGGACGTTTCAGGCCAAATAATAACAGTGGAATCCCAATGGGCTTCTGTCAGTTCTTTATAAAGCTGTAGCGTTTTAAGCTTGTTTTCTGGCCGCCATTTTTGATCTTGGGTTATATTGCCCTGAATTAAAGAGACTTGAACCGGTTTGCCGATGGCATGAGTCCATTTTACCGTCTGCAAAACACTGCCTGTCACCCATAAGCTAACTATAAAAGCGCTTAATAATAGTCCGTGTTTTCTGGTTTGAAAAATAAAGGCCGCAGAGGATGCGGTTAAGGCCACTAAAAACCCCGTGCCATAAACACCGATTATCGGGATGTAACCCGCCAAAGGCGTTTCCAGTTGGGAGTAAGCACTTTGCAGCCAGGGAAAACCGTTGAGTAAGCAATTGCCGCGAAAGTATTCCATCAATAACCAAACAACAGGCATGACCCATACTGAAATAAGCGTTTTATTGTCAGGCAGTATTTTTACAGAAAAGTACCCTGCCAGTGCCGGAAACAAAGCCCAAAAACCAAAGAACAGGGCGGTTATCAAGCCGGAATTTAGCCAATTGGCACCACCAAAATCATGAATGCTGATATAAACCCAGGAAACGCCCAAGCCATAAGATCCCAAGCCAAATAGATAGCCTCTGAGCAGCGCACGCCGGGGTGTGGTATTTTGCCAGGAAGCAAACAGCAGGCTCAGTGCCAACGGCGCAAGGTAAGGATAATCAAAAGGAGAAAATGCGAGGGTGAATAAAATACCCGCAAGGCCGGCGAGCAAATCCCAATGGTTTTTTGATGAAATTTGCATGGATTGCGGTTATGGCGTTAAAGAAGCATTTACGAAGCTATAGGTGATTTTTTTTATGGGATGAATAAACTTCCCTTATCCGTGTTTTATGTGTTGTATTTTTTAACGGCTGAATCGTTACAATGAATTGATTGTTTCACAGGCAAGCCAATTTAGCCAGAATTTTGCAGGCAATGATCTTACTTCAAGTTAATAAACAAAAGCGGTTTAACGTAAGCTAAAATTCGTAACAGTGACCCAGTTAAATAAAATCTTTGTCATAATAATCGTTCATAACGAATACCATCACTTTAAAACTTACCATGAATCAAAATAAACGTCAGGCTATTTTTGACCGGTTGTCGGTAGCGATACCGGAACCTGCGACCGAGCTAAATTATAGCAGCCCTTTTGAGCTACTCATTGCCGTCGTTTTGTCTGCACAAGCAACCGATAAAGGGGTGAATAAAGCGACTACTCTGTTATTTGCCGTTGCCAATACACCGCAGACAATTTTGGCCTTGGGTTTGGCGGGCTTAAAGGGCTATATCAAAACTATCGGTTTATTTAATACCAAAGGTGAAAATATTATTAAGCTTTGCCGGCAGTTACTGGAAAATCACGCAGGAGACGTGCCAAAGACTCGTGAAGAGCTGGAAACCTTGGCAGGCGTGGGCAGAAAAACGGCTAATGTCATTCTTAATACGGCTTTTGGGCATCCTGCCATTGCCGTGGATACCCATATATTCAGGGTCTCCAACCGTACCGGCATTGCGCCAGGCAAAAATGTTTTGGAAGTGGAGCGCAAGCTGGATAAGTGGGTGCCCACACAACATAAAAAAGACGCTCACCATTTACTAATCCTGCATGGCAGATATACTTGTATTGCCAGGAAGCCACGATGCCAGAGTTGTGTTATTGAGGACTTGTGTGAATTTAAAGAGAAAACCAGCTAAAGAAGGCGAGAAAACAGGTTTCTGCTGTTGTTAAGAATAAACCCTTTTAGCACTCAAAGGACGGTTTCTACGATAATTCGCTGTAATTCTTTGATAAAAGGATATTCATTCTTTAAATCTACGCGTCTTTGGTATGATGGTTCTATTCGATAAGGTTTGCCTGTCGAATATTTATAATAATATTTTAGGAGTCAAAATGAAAAAAATCAACAAAACGCCTTTAGCGGTTGCTATGGGCGCTGCTTTTATTTCCACGTTTGCGGCAACTGCGGCTTATGCAGAAGCCAATCCATTCGGTATGACTGAACTGTCTACCGGTTATATGCAGGTTGCTGAAGCTGATGCAGCCAAAAAAACACCAGAAATGGCCTGTGGTGCAGCTATGGGTGGAAT
>Ga0194053_10001420_pt1 | contig 15316 bp, 12 predicted proteins | sample SepL228m_MetaG_FD_161684 | JGI IMG/M metagenome (GOLD analysis project Ga0194053, IMG submission 161684) | Anoxic zone freshwater microbial communities from boreal shield lake in IISD Experimental Lakes Area, Ontario, Canada - Sep2016-L227-8m | ecosystem: Environmental > Aquatic > Freshwater >... | reverse complement strand
CTCCCGCCCCGAAGTCCGAGGTGGTCCCCCCTGCGCGCATCGAGCTGACCACGCCCTTCCCGGCGCACCTCGGCAGCGCTGGCCCCCGGGAGGTGCGGGAAGCCGTCTTCGGCATCAAGAGCCTGCATGACCGGCCCTTCCGCTTCCGGGTGCTGGACCTCTCCCTCGGCGTGAGCCTGGACCCGGCTCAGCTCACCGACCCTCTGCAGCCCGGGGAAGTCCGGATGGTGCGGCTGAAGGTGGCCACGGAAGGACTGGAGGGCCTGGTGAAGGGGGCCGTGCGCCTGGGCACCGACGACCCGGACCAGCCCAACTACATCCTGCGTTACGACGTGGACGTGCGCCCCGAGGTGAGTGTGGACGGCCTCCGCAAGAGCTTCGGCGACGTGGCCCGCCACGAGCATCCCGAAGCACGCTACCGGTTCACCCGCGAGGGGGGCGAGCCCCTGAAGCTGGTGCTGGCCAGCGCGGTGCCTGCCTACCTCGACGCGGAGCTGGTCCCCGAGGGCGCCACCGCCGAGCTGCGACTGCGCCTGCGGCCCGAGCGGCTTCCGCCCGGCATGGCCGCGGGACTAGAGGTGGTGAAGGTGGCGACCAATGGTCCGCGGCAGCCCCTATTCACCCTCTACCTGGACTGGCGCATCGCGACGGCGGTGGTGCCCTCGCCTTCGCGGCTGGTGTTTGGCGACCAGAAGACCACGCACCTGGAGCTCGAGCTGACCGCGCGCGATGGCAAGCCCTTCCGCATCCTCCGGGCTACAGTCCAGGGAAAGGGCTTCCAGCTCCTGGACCCACCGGGGCCCGAGGCGGTCCGCCAGGTGCTGAGGATCCGGCGCATCGGAACCACGCCGGAGGCTATGCTGATACTCCAGTGCTCCAGCATGGATGAACCCCTGCGGGTGCCCCTGAGGTTCCTGGATCCCGAGGCCCGTCCGGCCACCGTGACCCCGCCGCCCGCTCCGCTCGACGAACACCACCACCATTAATATGATGGTGGCCGCCCGCTCCCCCTGGAGGGACCCATGGTCCTGATCGCCATCCTGCTCCTGCTCGTCGCCGGCGTCGCCTGGCGCATGAAGACCAAGCTGGGCTTCCCGCTCTCGGCGCGGCTCCTGGTCGTCCAGTGGGTGACCCTGGCCATGGGCTTGGTGGTCCTCCTCGCCTCCATGGCCGTGATCATCCCGCCGGGCCAGGCGGGCGTGGTGGTGCTGTTCGGGACGGTGCGGGCGCAGGTCCTGCCCGCCGGCCTGCACTTCATCAACCCCTTCTCCCAGGTGGTGGAGATGGAGGTCCGCACCCGCAACTACACCATGTCGGGCATCGCCGACGAGGGCCAGAAGAAGGGTGACGACTCCATCCCCGTCATCACCTCGGACGGCCTGACTGTGAAGCTGGACGCCACCGTCTTCTACCACCTGGACCAGGAGCGCTGCCCGAAGATCTACGAGAAGATCGGCACCGATGTGGAAGGCCAGATCCTGCGCAGCCAGATCCGCACCTCCCTGCGCGACGCCGCCGCCGGGCTGTCGGCCACAGAGCTCTACACCACCCACCGCATGGGCTTCGTGGAGAACGTCACCAAGACCCTCACCACCGCCTTCAAGGAGCGCGGCATCGTGATGGAGCAGGTGCTGCTGCGCAACGTGCTGCTGCCCGACCAGATCACCAAGGCCATCAACGACAAGATCGCCGCGGACCAGGATGCCCAGAAGATGGCCTTCGTGCTGCAGAAGGAAAAACAGGAAGCCGAGCGCAAGCGCATCGAGGCGGAAGGTCAGGCCAAGGCCCAGCAGATCGTTAGCCAGAGCCTCACGCCCCAGATCATCGAGTACCAGCGCATCCAGGCCCTGCGCGATATCGGCGCCAAGGGCAACCTGATCATCACCCCCATGGGCGGCGCCACCCCCATGATCCAGGTGCCCGCCCGGAAGTGATCAGAGGGTGGGGAGGGCCGGCTTGCTGTCCTTCCCCAGGGTGGGTGTGCCGGTCTTGTTTTTCAGGTTGAGCGTCACCTTGATGACCTGATCCCCCCGCAGTACGTCGAAGATGACCTCGTCCGCGGGTGGTTCGATCTCCAGCATGGCCATGAACTGCCCTTCGCTCTCAATGACCCGGCCCTGGTAGGCAAGCAGGATGTCGCCGGGCGTCTTCACGGCGCCCTGCTCATCCAGCTCCAGGGGGCGCAGGCCCGCCCGGCCCGCAGGGGAATCCGGGGCCACCGAGATCACCAGCAGCCCCTGCTTGAGGCCGAACTTCTGCTGGGCAGCGGCCGATGCAAGTGCTTCAAAGCCCATGCGGGGCGGTTCCAGGCGCTCCCGGGCGATGAGCCGGGGCACGATCAGGTTCAGGGTGTCCACGGGAATGGCGAAGCCGACGCCGACCGAGCCCTCCCCCTTCGTGGCCATGATGGCCGTGTTCATGCCGACGAGGCGGCCCGCGCTGTCCAGGAGGGGGCCCCCGGAGTTGCCGGGGTTCACCGCAGCGTCCGTCTGGATGGCATTCAGGATGCGGGTGTTGTAGCCCGTGTCGATCTCCCGGTCCTTGGCGGAGATGACCCCCCGGCTGAGAGAGTGGTCCAGCCCGAAGGGGTTGCCGATGGCGATGACGGTCTGCCCCACCTGAAGGGTCTTGCTGCGCCCGAGGGGGATGGGTGGCATGGCGCCGAGGGGTGCGAAGACCTGGAGAACGGAGATGTCGTAGGCGAAGCTGCTGCCGATGACCCGGCCCTTATAAGTCTTGCCGTCCGACAGGGTGACCTCCACCTCGTCCACTTCGCCGAGCCGCTTGCCACCCTCTTCCACCGTGATGATGTGGTGGTTGGTGACCACGTGGCCCCACTCGTCCCAGACAAAGCCGGTGCCCCGGGCGGTGGGGATCTTGGTCTCATCCATGGTCCGCAGGTCCCGGACCGGGGCGACGGCCGACACGAACACCACGCTGGCTTTGGTCTCCTTGAAGCGCCGGATGGTGTTCCGCTCCTCGGCGCTGAGGGGCGCCGCCGGCGCGACCTTGCGCGGCTTGGCGTGGGCCCGGAAGCGCTCAATGGTCGCCTCCTCAGTGGGAGGCGGGGGCTTGGGTGGGGTCTGGGCGGACAGGGCAAGGGTCGTCACGGCGAGCAGGGTGGCGCGGATCATGGGGGCTCCCAGGATGATTATGGTGCCACGCCGGGATGATCTATTCTGTGAGGCGATGTTCCGGTCGATTCCACGTCCCTCGCGCGCGACCCTCCTTCTTGGAGTCACCTTCCTGGTTCTGCTCGCGGGGGGGATTGCCTTGGCCTGGATGCTGGCCCGCCAGGGGATCCGGTCACCCCTCAAGGTGCTGCTCGTCACCTCCTCCTCTGCGGCCACGGTGAGCACGTTGGAGTCTGGCCAGGGACGGGCCATCGGCGCCATGATCCAGGACCACCTGGAATACTACGGTGGCTTCGCGGTGACCAGCGTGACGGAGGTGCCTGCGGATCTGGAGCCTCTGCGCGGACAGCGGCACACCCTGCTCCTCCAGGTTGAGCCCCGCCGCCAGGGGCAGAACCTCGAGCTCTCCTACCGGTATGTCTGGGGGCGGCAGCTTGAGAAGGGAAAACCACCGAGCTGGATCGCCCGTCAGGCGCAGCCCCTCCCGCCAGCGGAGGCTTTCGAAGCCTTTCTTCGGGGCTTCCCTCGGGCCATCAAGCCCAGTCCGACGATGCTGACCCCCCGCCAGCCGGACGGGTTCTGGGACATGGTCCAGGCCCAGGCCTGGCGGCTGCGGAACCAGAACCTGGAACAGGCCATGGCGCTTGTCGAGCGGCTGAGCCGCCAGGAGCCGGCCTGTGCCGGCGCCTGGATCCTGCTGGGCAACCTCCGCTACCGGTGGACCCTCGACCGTCCCGGGAGCTTCCGCGCCGAGCAGTCCGAGACCGAGTCCCTGCTGCAGCGGGGCCTCATCCTGGCCCCCAGCCACCCCCGGGCGGCCTTCCTGCTCTCCCTGCTCCGCTCGGACAGCGGCAACCAGCGCGAGGCCCTGGACCTGCTGCTCCAGGCACGCCGCAAGCAGCCCTATAACCCGACCCTGCTCACGGGCATTGCCTATGCGGCGCGGGGCGCCGGCCTGCTTCCTCTGGCCCGCCGGGCCATGGATCTGCGCGATGACTTGGCCTTCGCCCGGCTAGCGCCCCAGGCTGTGGACATCACCTGCCTCTACACCGGGGAGACCGCGCGCTTCGAGGCCAGCCTCCAGGAGCAGCCGGGCCACCTGCGCAGCACCTCGGGTGTGCTGCCCTTCTATCGGGGCTATCTGGCCCTGGTGCGGGGCGACCGGGACCGGGCCCACCAGGAGTTTCGCCTGGCCTCGGCCCAGGCCCACGGCTATCCGAACATCCTGCGCCTGAGCGAGATCTACGACCTCATCCTCGAGGGCAAGAAAGAGGAGGCCTGGCAGAAGCTCCGGGAATACGACCAGGAGCGCATCGGCATGCGCGAGCCCGACGGCGAGTTCACCATCCGGCTCGCAGAGGCCTATGCCCTGATCGGGGACCGCGCCAGTGCCATGGAGATGGCCACCCGGGCCTTCGCACGCGGCTTCGGCTGCACGGAGTGGTACGAGCGCAGCCCCATGCTGGAGCCGCTGCGGGCCCTACCCAAGTGGAAGGCCCTGGTCCAGCACCTGCGGGAGCGGCAGAGCCTCATGGAGGACCGCTTCCCGGTGGGCCTGCTCGAGGAGAATTAGGGCTTCGGAGAACCTGGGCCGGTCTGGCGGAAATGCCCGTTAGAATAGGGGTTCGTCCGAAAAGGGGGGATTCATGCCCACGCCTGCCGCACCCGAGCTCGAGTCCCTTCCTCAGGAGGGCTACGTCCCGAAGCACAAGGTGCGCTTCGTCACCGCCGCCAGCCTCTTCGACGGCCACGACGCGAGCATCAACATCATGCGGCGCATCCTGCAGGCCACCGGCTGCGAGGTCATTCATCTGGGCCACAACCGCGCCGTGCAGGACATCGTCGACACCGCGCTCCAGGAAGACGCCCAGGGCATCGCCATCTCCAGCTATCAGGGTGGCCACGTTGAGTATTTCAAGTACATGGTGGACCTCCTGCGGGAGAAGGGCGCTGGGCACATCCAGATCTTCGGCGGGGGTGGCGGCGTCATCTCCCCTGAGGAGATCCAGGAGCTGCAGGCCTACGGTGTCGCTCGGATCTACAGCCCCGAGGACGGCCGCCACATGGGCCTCCAGGGCATGATCGACGACATGGTGCAGCGCTGCGACGTGGATCCCCGGACCACGCCGGAGTTCCATACCCTGGCCCGGCGGATCACCCAGATCGAGCTCGGCGAGGCCCCGGCCGCGCCCGCGGACCATGCCACGCGGACCATCCCGGTCCTCGGCATCACTGGCACCGGCGGTGCCGGCAAGTCCTCGCTCATCGACGAGCTGCTGCGCCGCTTCCTGGTGGACTTCCCGGACAAGCAGGTGGCGGTGCTCAGCGTAGACCCCTCCAAGCGCAAGACCGGCGGCGCCCTGCTCGGCGATCGCATCCGCATGAACACCCTCTACCACCCGGAGCTGCGGGACCGCGTCTTCATGCGCAGCCTCGCCACCCGCAGCGCCGCCCACCGGGCGACCAGCGAGGCCCTGGCCGCCAGCATCCTCGCCGCCAAGGACGCGGGTCACGACCTGGTGATCGTGGAGACCGCCGGCATCGGCCAGAGCGACAGCGAGATCGCGGACCTGGTGGATCTGGCCATGTATGTGATGACGCCGGAGTACGGCGCCGCCAGCCAGCTCGAGAAGATCGACATGCTGGACTTCGCTGACGTAGTGGTGCTGAACAAGGCCGACAAGCGCGGCGCCGAGGACGCCCTGCGCGATGTGCGCAAGCAGTATCAGCGGGCCCACAAGCGCTTCAACGAGCCTGCCGAAGAGATGCCCGTCTATGCCACCTGCGCCAGCCAGTTCAACGACCCCGCCACCAACTGGCTCTTCGTGAACCTGGTGAAGGCCATCGCCGCCAAGACCGGCGTGGACTGGGTGCCCCTGCTTGAGGCTGCCCCCGGCAACCCCCGCCGCTCAGCCATCATCCCCCCGGAGCGGGTGCGCTACCTGGCCGAGATCGCCGATACCGTGCAGGGCTACAAGGCCTGGGCCCGTCGCCAGGCCGAGACGGCCGAGCTGTGCCACGCCCTCTGGGCCAGCCTCCGCGCTCTGGGCGACAAGGTGCCGGCCGCTGGCGCCTTCTATGACGCCATCCACCTCCTGGAGCCTGGCGAGGGTGACCAGGGCGCCGCCGTGCTCCTGCTCCGGCAGCGCTACCAGGAGCACCTGGGCGAGCTGCACGGCGAGAGCCGCCGCCTCATCCACGACTGGGCTGAGGTCAAGCGCAGCTACACCGAGCCCGAGAACGTCTACGTGGTGCGCGGCCGCGAGATCCGCACCGCGAACTACACCCTGTCCCTCAGCGGCTCCATGATCCCCAAGGTGGCCCTGCCGTCCTACTCGGGCTGGGGCGAGCTGCTGCGCTGGCAACTGCTGGAGAACCTCCCGGGCTTCTTCCCCTATGTCGCTGGCGTCTTCGAATACAAGCGAGTGGGCGAGGATCCGACCCGCATGTTCGCCGGCGAAGGCACGCCCGAGCGGACCAACAAGCGGTTCCACTTCGTGAGCAAGGGCCAGCCCGCTGTGCGGCTCAGCACCGCCTTCGACAGCGTGACCCTCTACGGCGAGGACCCCCACGTCCGCCCTGACATCTACGGCAAGATCGGCAACAGCGGCGTGTCCGTCTGCACGGTGGATGACGCGAAGAAGCTCTACTCGGGCTTCGACCTGCTCTGCCCCACCTCCAGCGTCAGCATGACCGTCAACGGCCCCGCGCCCACGGTGCTGGCCTTCTTCCTGAACGCCGCCATCGATCAGCGCGCCGAGGCCTGGCTGGCCGAGCACGGCCAGCTGGAAGCCGCCCAGGCCCAGATCGACGCCAAGTACGCGGCCAAGGGCATGATCCGGCCGCACTACGGGGAGACCCTCCCCGAGGGTAACCACGGGCTCGGCCTCGCCCTGCTGGGTGCCACCGCCGACGAGGTGCTGCCGCCGGAGGTCTACGCCCGCCTGCGCATGGAGGCCCTCCAGACCGTGCGTGGCACGGTGCAGGCCGACATCCTCAAGGAAGACCAGGCTCAGAACACCTGCATCTTCAGCACGGAGTTCAGCCTCAAGGTCATGGGCGACATCCAGTCCACCTTCATCGAGGAGAAGATCCGCAACTTCTACTCCGTGAGCATCAGCGGCTACCACATCGCCGAGGCCGGCGCGAACCCCATCAGCCAGCTGGCCTTCACCCTCGCCAACGGCTTCACCTTCGTCGAGTACTACCTCTCCCGGGGCATGCACATCGACGACTTCGCACCGAACCTCAGCTTCTTCTTCAGCAACGGCCTCGACGCGGAATACAGCGTCATCGGCCGCGTGGCGCGCCGCATCTGGGCCATCGCCATGAAGGAGAAGTACGGCGCCAACGACCGCAGCCAGAAGCTGAAGTACCACATCCAGACCAGCGGCCGCTCCCTGCACGCCCAGGAGATCGACTTCAACGACATCCGCACGACCCTCCAGGCCCTCTACGCCATCTATGACAACTGCAACAGCCTGCACACCAACGCTTACGACGAGGCCATCACCACGCCGACCGAAGAGAGCGTGCGCCGGGCCATCGCCATCCAGCTCATCATCAACCGCGAGCTGGGCCAGGCCAAGAACGAGAACCCGCAGCAGGGCGCCTTCCTCATCGAGCAGCTCACGGAGCTGGTGGAGGAGGCCGTGCTGGCCGAGTTCCGCCGCATCAGCGACCGCGGCGGTGTGCTGGGCGCCATGGAGACCATGTATCAGCGCGGCAAGATCCAGGAAGAGTCCATGCAGTATGAGCACCTCAAGCACAGCGGGGAGCTGCCCATCGTCGGCGTGAACACCTTCCTGAATCCCCAGCCCCCCGAGCTGGGCGCGCCGGAGCTGATCCGCAGCACTGAGGCCGAAAAGCAGCAGCAGATTGACAATCTGGCTGCCTTCCACGCCCGGAACGCCGACGTGGCCCCCGCCGCCCTCCTGCGCCTCAAGGAAGTGGCCCGCGCCGGTGGCAACCTCTTCGAGGAGCTGCTGAACGCCGCCAAGGTCTGCAGCCTGGGTCAGATCAGCCAGGCTCTCTACGAAGTGGGTGGGCAGTACCGGAGAAACATGTAAGCGACCGTCGGGTGGCGGAGTGGAGGGCTTGAAGCCCTCCACAAAGCCGGGACCCGACGCGGAGCTTATGCCACGCACGCCGCCCGGTGAACCTCGACCCTCCCCGGCGTATCATGTACCCCGCATGTTCCGCCTCGCCCTGATCCTTCCCCTCGCCGCCCTGGCGCTCCTCGCCGGGTCGCCGAGGTCTGCCGTGAAGCCCGGCGCCACCTACCTCTACACCTACTACGACAAGCAGGGCCGGCTGATCATCAACAACCTGCCGCCCAGCTACATGAAGGGCCAGGGCCTGGTGCTCAAGAGTGTCGGCGTGGGCAAGGTCCGCCTCGCGGTGACCCCCGCGGAGATGGCCAAGGCCCTGCGGAGCCCCGAGCTCATCGCCTTGGTGGATGAGATCTCGTCGGCGGAAGGTGTGGACACCCACCTGGCCCGGGCCATCATCCAGGCTGAGAGCGCCTTCAACTACCGGGCCCGCTCCCGCGCAGGGGCCCTGGGCCTCATGCAGCTCATGCCCTCCACGGCAGAGCGCTTCGGGGTCCTGGATCCCTTCGATCCCCGCCAGAACATCAACGGCGGGGTGAAGTACCTGAAGTGGCTGCACACCTACTATGAAGGCGACCTCACCAAGGTGGTGGCGGCCTACAATGCCGGTGAGGGCGCCGTGAACCGCCACAAGGGCATTCCCCCCTTCCGCGAGACTCAGGCCTATGTGCCCAGGGTCCTGGACCTCTACCGCCGCAAGGCCGTGCAGCCGGATCCGAAGCTGGCGGGCAGCATGGCCCTCCTGCAGAAGGGCCGGGGCGGCTTCAAGGTGGAGGACGAGAAGACCGTCCCCGAGCCCACCCCCCAGCAGCAGGCCGCCACCCGGATCTACCAGTGGACGGATGCCAACGGCCGCATTCAGATCAGCGACCAGCCTCCGCCCAAGGGCACGCCCGGCGTGAAACCCTACGGAGCACCCTGAGTCAGGCCTCGCCGGGTTTCTGCTTCAGGGCTGCCAGATAGGCCTCGAGGGCTTCCAGGGAGGCCTGGAAGCAGGCCTGCAGCCGGGCCTCCAAGTCCGGACCTGCCTCGGCGGAGCCGTCTCGGCCCAGGGCCTCGAGGTCCGCGGCCAGGTAGCGCAAGGTCTTCGCGCCCAGGGCTCCGGCGCCGCCCTTCAGGGCGTGGGCCGCCCGGGAGAGCTCCTCGGCGTCGCCCTGGGCGGCCGCGGTGACGATGTCGTTGAGGCGGCGGGGCGTGTCATCCCGGAAGATCTCCAGCATCTCTTCGAGGAGCGTGTGGCCACCGTCATCGAGTTCCACCAGGTTCTGGAGGGTGATGAGGTCCAGCAGATCCGAGGGCGACATGGGCAACTCCTGGCACCCATGCTGAGGCAGGCGGGTCCATTCGTCCAACAGGATGCAGTAGGCTGGGGTTATGGACGCGACCCACCCGATGACTCCCGCCGAGACAGCCCTCTCCCTCCTGTTCCGGAAATTGCACCCGCACCTTGAAGATGCGGCCCATGCCCTGGCTTCCGGCGTGGCCCGGCGGGACCTGGAACGCCTGCATCTGAAGCTCCTGACGGCGCGGCTCAAGACGGTCGAGGTGCTGGGGGTAGAAACGGAACCCCTGGCCGAGGCAAACCCGCTCAGGGAAATTCTGGACACCCTGGCCGCCAACCTCACTCCTGTGGGTGAGAGCTACCGGCAGAGCCTGGTGCTCACCCAGCTCTGCCTCGAAGAGGCTCCGGCCGAGCTGCTGCCCCATGTGCCCGAGGGCACCCTGGCGGGTTCTTCCTGGGGACCACGCATGGCCGCCTTCCTGGCCCGGCTGGAAGAGCCTGGTTTCCAGGCCCACCAGCGCTGGGAGGCGATCCCGGAAGACATCGGCGAAACCGAGGAAGGGTAGCCCCGCTTTTTTCTAGACGTTTCGGCCTGGTTTGTCGCTATTGCACAAGGCCCCTTGAAAAACTCGCCGTCTCGGGGCAGGTTTACTATAGAAAAACACCTAAGCTCTTCTCGGCGGGTCCAACCGTCCAAACCTGCGCCGGGGTAAGCTTCAGCCTCGATCGGGAGTCCCCATGCGTCCCTTCCTCTTTGCGCTCATGGTCAGCACCCTGCTCCCCGGCCAGGGGGTCGTCCAGTACGCCCCCAAGGTGGATCCCAGGCTGCCGCCCTACGCGGCGACCCAGGCTGTGGATGCCACCCTCGAGGTGATCGGGTCCGACTCGCTGACCGATGTCTGGGAGGAATGGAAGACCGCCTTCCTGGTGGTGCAGCCCAAGGCCCGGTTCAAGGTCACCCAGACCCTGTCCACCATCTCGGTGAAGGCCCTGATGGACGGAACCGTGCCCCTGATCCACCTGCCCCGGGAGCTCACGCTCGCCGAGCACCAGGCCTTCGAGAAGAAGTACGGCTACCCCCCGACCAAGCTGGTGGTCTGCTTTGATGCTTTCATCGTGTTCGTGAACAAGGGGAACCCGATCAAGGAGATCGGGATGGACCAGCTGGACGCGGCCTTCTCCACCACCCACAACGGGGGCTTCCGCAAGGATCTGCCTGTGGAGACCTGGGGCGATTTGGGCGTGCGGGGGGACTACGCGGGGCGGCCCATCCATCCCTACATGCGGGCCGAGGGCACCGCGGCCCGCGGCACCATCCGCGACCTGGTGCTGCTGAAGGGCCAGTACAAGTCCACCGTGAAGGACTCCCTGGACTGGCCCGGCATCACCGAAGGGGTCATGACGGATGCCGCGGGCATCGGCATTGCCACCCTGGCCAACTGGCTCATCCACGTGAAGGTGTTGCCGGTGGCCCCGCTGCAGACCAAGGAGGCCGTGCCCCCCAACCAGGAGAACGTGGTGACCGGCCGCTATCCTCTGGCGCGGACCTACTACTTCTACCTCAACCGCGAGCCCGGGAAGGCCCTGCCGGTGCCCCTCTCGGAGTTCCTGAACTTCGTCTACTCGCAGGAGGGGCAGGCCGCCGTGACCCAGGCGTCCATCTACCCGCTGCCCGCGGACATCGCCCAGATCTATCGCAAGCGCCTCCGGAGCAACTGACCGGGTCGGAACTCCCAGGAAAGGCCTCCGTTCAGCCCCCTGCTTCTGTCATTCGATGCCCCGCAGGTGTCATCCATCGATCCGGATGCACCAAGCCCCACAGAGAGGTATCTCCTGGTGTGGACGGATAGCCCGCCCCCACCCAGGAGTCACCCATGAGCACCCATCCCCTTCGTCTTGCCGCCCTCGCCGTAGCCATGCTGACCCTCGGCGTGGCCCTCTCCGCCCAGGGCCCTGGCTTGGGTCCCCGCCATGGCATGGACCGCGGTCCCGGCATGAAGGGCCTCCGCCTCACCGAGGACCAGCAGACCCAGGTGAAGGCCATCCATGAGCGTCACCAGGCCGCCTTCAAGGCCAAGGGCGAGGCGGCCCGAGCCGCCCACGAGGCCATGCGCACCGCCATGGCGGATGCCGCCACCGATGCCAAGACCCTGCAGGCCCTGCACGACCAGGCGTCCGCCGCCCAGTTCCAGATGATGCTCGAGCACCGGGCCCTGCGGCAGGAGATCCTGCCCCTGCTGACGGCTGAGCAGAAGACCAGGTTCGAGAAGGGCCCCATGGGCATGGGCCCCGGCGGCGAGCGTGGCATGGGTCCTCGCGGCAAGGGCGGCATGGGCATGGGGCGCGGCCCTGGTGGCCCCGGCATGATGGGGCAGGACTGCCCCTCCGCGAAGCCCTGACGAGCCCGGTATCCTGAGGGACCATGCGCGCCTCTGCGGTCCTGCACACCACCTCCCAGCAGCTGCGGCGCCCCCGAACCTGGGGCGCCGCACTGCTGTTTGGCCTGGTGTGGAACGGGGCCCGCATGCTCCTGGGCGGCCCCGAGCCGGGCCTGCTCGGGGCCCTGGTGCCGGTCCTCTGGGTGGCGCTCTTCATGGTGCTGGTGCCGCTGCCCTGGCAGTGGACCGGCGATGACGCCCCCATGGCCAGTGTGCTGCGCGGAGCGGCCCAGGCCCTGCCCTGGATGGCCGCGCTCACCCTGGGGGTCCTGCTGCTCCTGGGCTCGGTAGCGCCCAAGCCGATGCCTGGGCGGAGCATGGGCCCTGGCATGGGTCCCGGCATCGGCATGATGGAGCGAGGCCCCCAGTTCCGGGGCATGCACCCACCCCCGGAGGAGGCCCGCTGGCTGGCGATCCATCCCCGGCTCTGGCTGCTGGGCCTGGCGCACTTCTCCTTCGGGCTGCTCCTGGGCTGGATCCTGGCGGGCCGCGAGCGGGCCGAGCTCCAGGCGCTGGCAGCGCAGCAGGCGGCCGGCGAGGCCAAGGCCCGGGCTCTGCAGAGCCAGATGAATCCCCATGTGCTGTTCAACGCCATCAGCGCCCTCACGGAGCTGGTGCGCGAGGACCCCCCGGCGGCGGAGCGCGCCCTGGTCAGCTTGTCGGACCTGCTGCGCGCCCTGCTGGAGCACGGCTCGCGCCTGCGGGCGCCCCTGGGCGATGAGCGCCGCCTGGTCGAGCACCACCTCGCTCTGGAGCGGCTCCGCCTGGGGCATCGCCTCCGGGAGAGCTGGGACTGGCCCGAGGCTCTGGACGCACTGGAGATCCCGCCCCTCATGGTGCAGCCCCTGGTGGAGAACGCCCTCAAGCACGGCGTTTCCGTGGCCGTGGGCGGCGGCAGCCTGGACGTGCGCATCAGCCGGGAGGCCAACCTGCTCCGGGTGCGCGTAGCCAACACGGGACCCGCGCCCGTACCGGCCGAAGGCGCCGGCATCGGCCTGAAGAATCTGCGGGAGCGGCTCCGTCTCCAAGGCGCCCCAGCGGACGCGCTGCGCCTCACCCGCGAGGGTGATTGGACCGTCGCCGAGCTGAAGCTCGAGGTGCCCGCATGAGCGGCTCAGCCCTGCGCGTCCTGGTGGCTGAGGACGAGCCCTTCAACCTGCGGCGACTCACGCGGCTGCTGCGGGAGGCGGGCTGCGAGGTCGTCGCGGAGCTGGAGGACGGTCCCTCGGTGCTGGCGTGGCTGGCCCAGGGCGAGCCCGTGGATGCGCTGTTCCTGGACATCCAGATGCCCGGGCTCACGGGCCTGGACCTGGCGGCGGAGCTGGCCCACGCGGTCCCCGTGGTGTTCGTCACGGCCTACGCCGAGCACGCCGTGCGGGCCTTCGAGCAGGCCGCCACGGACTACCTGCTGAAGCCTGTCACCGCCGAGCGGCTGGCGGCTACCCTGCAGCGCCTGCGCGCTCCGGCCCCCCGCGACCCGAGCCGGCCCGCGGGACCCTTTCGTGTGCCCGTGAAGGCCGGCGAGGGCCTGGTGCTGGTGGACCTGGCCAAGATCACCCACTTCAGCTTCGAGGAGGGCGCGGTGCTGGCCTTCCTGGGCGAGCCCCTGCGCACCACCTGGAAGACCCTGGCCGAGGCCGAGCAGGCCCTGGGGGATCGCGTGGTGCGCGGTCACCGTCACCTGCTGATCCGACCCGAGGCCGTGGTGGGCCTGCGCGCCGGTGAATCCGGCCGCCTGCTCGTCCGCCTCACCGGCAACGTCGAGCTCGAAGTAAGCCGTGGCGCCGCACCGGCCTTCAAGGCGAGGCTGGGGCTGGCGTAGCGCCGACTGGGATGAAAAAGCCCACCACCGATGAACACCGATAAAAGCTGATAAACACCATCGGTGTCCATCGGTGGTTACAGTTCTTTTCGGAATCGCCAGAGAAGCCCCCTTGTTCCACTCCCCCGAACCACCTCCTGCGCCTAGACTCGAAGCCCCGGCCAACCCGCACCCGGCTTGGACCTGGACGCTGTGACCCGTGCAGAGGGTCCTTGAATGCTGGACCTGAAGCAAAGTGACTTCATCTGACGCCCGCTCGTGCGTAAGATGCCACAAACCCCATGAGGCCCATGAGTACTGAGACACCCGCAAAGACCGGCTACAAGGCGCCATGGAGCAAGTCCCTGAAGGGGATCTCCTGGGGCTTCACGATTCTGATTCTTGGCCTCGTGGTGTTTGCATCAAGGCCGAAGATCAACCCTGTCGTAGCCATACCCCTGGGGATTCTCCTCCTAGCGGCACCCTTCACCATTCGCGGCTACCGCATCACGCCAGATGCGTTGCGGGTACATCGGCTGTTCTGGGATACGACCGTGCCGCTCGCGGAGCTCCAGTCTGCGGAGTTCAATCCGACGGCCATGAAGGGGAGCACCCGAACCGGAGGCAATGGGGGCCTGTTCTCCTTTTCGGGCTATTTCAGCAACAAGGCCCTGGGGGAGTACCGGGCCCTCGTGACCAACCCCGCGCTGTCTGTCGTGCTTCAGTTTCCGGCCGGGACGATCGTGGTCTCTCCCGAGTCACCTGAGACCTTTGTCCAGACCATCCTGGCGCTAGCCAAGCGATGAAGCTGGCCCCCAAGGCTGTCATTCCCGCTTGAAACCATTTCTTTGGGCTCAATTTTCATCCATTTTTCTTGATGTGCATCCGTGTCCATCGGTGGCCGGCGAACAGGCAAGCTCTACTCGCCGTCCATCACGGTTCATCGCTGGTTAACCAGTCCGCCGCGGAAACCCGAACGGCCTATCCCCTTAATCCCCTGCATCCCTGTAAAAACTGCTTTTTTGGACAGGGATGAAGGGGATAAGAGAAAAAGCAGGTTGGGAGTTGAGCCGTGAGTTTGCGGGATGGTCTTGGAGACGGTCTTGCCCTCCGGCATCCCTGTTGAAACGGCTTGTGGGACCGGCGATGAACGGGGAGGGAAAAGCCAGTCCCGACGCGACCCGCCACCCATCCCTCTGGCCAAGGCCCTCGGGCTGTCTACACTTCCGCGATGAGCTCGATCTCGACTTTGGCGCCGCGGGGGAGGGCTGCCACCTGGACGGTGCTGCGGGCGGGCTTGGCGCCGCCGAGGGTCTTTTCGTAGACGGCGTTGAAGGCGGCGAAGTCACCGAGGTCTGTGAGGAACACCGTGGTCTTCACCACGCGGTCCCAGCTGGTGCTGGCGGCGGCGAGGACGGCGCTGAGGTTCTTCAGCACCTGCTCGGTCTGGGCTTCGATGGGGCCCGTCACCATCTCCATGGTCTCGGGGACCAGGGGGATCTGGCCGGCGGTGAAGAGGTGGTTGCCCGAGATCTTGGCCTGGCTGTAGG
>Ga0194053_10001417_pt1 | contig 15328 bp, 11 predicted proteins | sample SepL228m_MetaG_FD_161684 | JGI IMG/M metagenome (GOLD analysis project Ga0194053, IMG submission 161684) | Anoxic zone freshwater microbial communities from boreal shield lake in IISD Experimental Lakes Area, Ontario, Canada - Sep2016-L227-8m | ecosystem: Environmental > Aquatic > Freshwater >... | reverse complement strand
ACCAGACTCCCTGAACCTCCAGGTCGCCCTGGGGAGAGGACCACCGGAGGCTGTCCACCTGGGTGCGCTCCAGGCTGCCGCTGGCCTTGAGGTCGAGTCCGCCGGGCTGGAAGGTCGCTCCGGCGGGGCGGAGGTCCTGGCCGTCGGCGCTGAGGGTCCAGGTGGGTTGCTGGAGGGTCCCTGACAGGGTGCCGGCCAGGTCCAGGGTGCCGATCAGGGACGGCCGGGCAGCCCCGCTCCAGCGGGCCGCATCCGCCAGATCCAGGACACCCGTGAGGCGGGCCTCCAACTGCCCTGAACTCTTGGGGGTGGCGGCGGTGGTGCGGCCGTTCAGGCGAAGCTGGCTGTCCTCCAGCCGCAGGTAGGCCTCGTAGAGGATGAGCGCCGACTCGGAGACCTCACCGTGCAGGTCGAGCCGGCCCTTCTCCCAGCCGCCGGGGCCCTTCACGGCCAGTTGGGGGCCGGTCAGGTCAAGGCGGACCTGGTTGGGTCCCTGGCCGAGGCCCTTCAGCTCGAATTGGTAGCGCAGGGCGGGGATGCCGCGCAGGGGTTCTGGCAGGGTGAACTCACCCCCGCTGAGGCTGAGGACGTCCAGGTGGAAGCGGGGCAGGGGCTCGGTGCGGGGCGGACGGCTCTTGAGGTGGATCGCCTTCAGGCCCGCCTCGGTCAGGCGCAGGTGGGGCTGCTCCACGCGCAGGGTATGGATGCGGTGCGAAGGGCCCAGCAGGGAGAGGAGGTCGGCCTGGACTTCGAGGCGCTCCACCGTGAGCAGGTCTCCTCCCAAGTGGACATCGTGGAGGATCAGGGCGCTCCGACTGGGGCGGAGCTCCACCCGTCCGATGGTGAGGGGCAGGCCGGTCTCCTCCTGCACCAGACGGTCCAGGTGGCTCAGAGCCCAGCGGACCACCACGGGCCGCGTGGCCAGCCAGGGGCCGCCGGTGTATAGCACGCTCCCCGCGACCACGGCATAAGTCACCCGACGGATCCAGCGCCGGCCCCAGAGCCGCTGCACTGCGTCTTTGGTGGGATGCCAGATCATCAGTTCTTTTCACCACAGCTGGGGCAGACGAGGGTCATGCGGGGCATCTGCCGGTAGCAGAATCGGCAGAGCCGGGCCTGGGTGGAGGCCCGCAGGGAGGGGTGCGGGCCGGAGGCGGACGACGAGAGCACGGCCGTGCCGAGGGGGCGGGTCTCCCGCGCGACGTTCTCCTTCAGGCGGCGCAGCGCCTCGAGAAAGGCCTGGGCCGAGAGATAGCGCTCCCCCAGGTTCACCGCCAGGGCCTTCATCACGACCTCGGAGAAGGCCTTCGGGACGACGGGGTTGCGCAGATGGGGCGCCGTGATCTGCTGGCTCGTGAAGGCCTGAGCGATCTTCAGCGGGTCAGCATCGTAAAAAGGGACAGTGCCGGTGAGCATCTCGTAGAGGGTGATGCCCAGGGACCAGAGGTCCGACTGGAAGACGGCCCGGCCGCGGAAGTGCTCCGGCGCCATGTAGGGCGGCGAGCCGATGCGGGTGGGCGCGTAGGGGACATGCTGCATCTCCAGCACCCGGGAGGTGCCAAAGTCCGTGACCTTGGCCACGCCGGCCTGGTTGACCAGGATGTTGGCGGGGCGCAGGTCCCGGTGGAGGATCTGGTGGCCGTGGGCGAAGGCGATGGCGCTGCAGACATCCAGGCCGATCTCCAGGGCCCGGGTGGGCGGCAGGGTGCGGTCCCGGCGGATCATCCGGTCCAGGCTCTCGCCCTCCACGTATTCCAGCACCATGAAGAAGATGCCGTTCTTCCGCTCCACGGTGATGAGCTCGACGATGTTCGGGTGCTTCAGGCCCGCCATGATGCGCGGCTCCTTCAGCATGTCCACGATCTCATCCTGCTGCTGGTGGGGTACCTTCAGGGCCACCTTGCGGTTCACCCAGGTATCGAGGGCCAGGTACACCGCGCCGAAGCCCCCGGAGCCGAGGCGGTCCAGGATCTGGTATTTGCCCAGGGTCTGGTCCTTGGAAAGCACTTTTTGGGGCTCCGCAGCAATGGGTCAAGAATGACCTAAAAAGCCCCGCGGGGGCGGGGCTTTTTAGGTCCTGTGAAGTGCGCAATCAGCCCAGGAAGGCCTTGAGGGTCTTGGAGTAGCGCGGATGGCGAATCCTGTTCGCATCCCTCCGGGATGTGCCCAAGGCCCTTTCGGGCCTTGGCTCACAAATTCGCCGACCCATTCCGACTTGGCAACCGCGTGCTAACCGAGGAAGGCCTTGAGGGTCTTGGAGTAGCGCGGATGGCGAATTTTACGCAGGGCCTTGGACTCGATCTGGCGGATGCGCTCGCGGGTGACAGCGAACTCGCTGCCGACCTCCTCCAGGGTGTGCTCGGAGCCGTCGTCGCCCACGCCAAAGCGCATGCGGAGGACGCGCTCCTCGCGCTCGCTGAGGGTGTTGAGGACGTTGCGGACCGTCTCCTTGAGGCGCTGCTGGACAACCTGCTCCACCGGCGACACTACGGTCTTGTCCTCGATGAAATCCCCCAGGTGGGAGTCCTCCTCCTCGCCAATGGGCGTCTCCAGGGAGATGGGCTCCTGGGCGATCTTCATCACCTTGCGGACCTTGCCCACGGGCATGTCCATGGCTTGCGCGATCTCTTCGCTGGAGGGTTCCCGACCCAGCTTCTGGACCAGCTCACGCTGGGTGCGGATGAGCTTGTTGATGGTCTCGATCATGTGCACGGGGATGCGGATGGTGCGGGCCTGGTCCGCGATGGCGCGGGTGATGGCCTGTCGGATCCACCAGGTGGCGTAGGTCGAGAACTTGAAGCCGCGGCTGTATTCGAACTTGTCCACGGCCTTCATGAGCCCGATGTTGCCTTCCTGGATGAGGTCCAGGAACTGCAGGCCACGGTTGGTGTAGCGCTTGGCGATGCTGACCACCAGGCGGAGGTTGGCTTCGATGAGCTCGGCCTTGGCGCCGCGGCTGACGCTCTCGGCGGCCTTCAGCCCGTTGAAGTCCTTGTGGAAGACTTCGCTGACGGTCTCGTACTTGATGAAGAACTCGGCCAGGGTCTTCTCGATGTGGGCCAGCTCGTCCTTGTATTTGTCCTTCATCTTGGCAAAGGCGGGATTCTTGATGCGGTCCCGCAGCTCGCGGCACTTGCGCTCACCAGTAAGCACCTGGCTGTGCTGGTGGGTGATGCGGTCGATGAGCCGGGTCACGGCGAGGCTGTTGAGGCCCAGCTTGCGGATCTGGCGGGAGAGGCGGCCCCGGGCCTGGAGGATCTCCCGGTCCAGCTTGCGGCGCTTGGGCAGGGTCTTGGTGCCGGCGTCCACCTGGACCTTCAGCTCCAGCAGGTCCTGCAGGGCCTGGTCGAAGACCAGCAGCTTCTCGAACTGGTGGTGCACGTGCTGGGTGGCGGAGGTGCTCTCGGCATCCTCGTCGTCATCCACCTCATCGGACAGGCCCACGACCTCGCGGATCTTGCCCGGGTTCTCCTTCAGCATCTTGCCGATGTCGATGAGCAGGCTGGCGGCGAGGCGGGAGCGCGAGATAGCACGCATGACGCTGCGGACACCGACCTCGATGCGCTTGGCGATCTCGACTTCGTCCTCGCGCTTGAGGAGGGGGACCGTGCCCATCTCCTTGAGATACATGCGGACCGGGTCGTTGAACTTGTCGCTGTCCGGACTGTCGATCTCGACTTCAGAATCCTTGTCGCCCTTGGGAACCCCCTCGGTCAGCACGAACTCGGGCTCGATGGCTTCGCGGGCGGCCTGAGCCTCCTCCTCCGTGGCGCCAATCCCCACGCCCAGCCGCGAGAACAGGCTGAGCAGCAGCTCAAGATCTGCGGGGCTGGAGGCGGTGCTCGGAAGAAAGTCATTGAGCTGGTCAACCAGCAGGAAACCGTTTTTCCTTCCAATGGAAATCAGAGCTTTGGTGAGGGGGTAGTAGGTGTCGCGGGGCGGCGTCGGAACCATTCGTACCTCAAAGAGCGTTTCGGGCATTGATCCAGCAAGAGAAGGGGACTCAGCGGTGGCGGGAAATGCAGAATCCGACTGCTGTTACTGGCCGAAAGCGGACCTTTCAGTATAAGAGATCTTCCGGATCCGGCAAGGGTTCTGCTGCGGGGGGAGTCAGCGGGGGCCTCGGCGCCGCTTGGAGAGCTGCTTCTGGCGCGTGATCAGGTCGTTCTGCCGGGCCATGAGCCGGGTGGTGAGCGGACCATCCACCAGGGTGCGGGGATCCTGCAGCAGCCGACTGTTGGCCTGGAGCTCGCGGTCGATGTAGCCGCCCTCGAGCCTGGCGATGAGCCCCTCGGCGTCCCGGCCGGCCTCGTCGGTGCTGCTGGCCTTGGCCTCCAGACGGCGCAGAGCGGCGGTGGCGCCCTCGGGCAGCTGGGTGGGATCTCCCTCGGCGTCCAGCAAGGCCTGCAGCAGGGGGGCCCCGGTGAGGCTCTCCCACCATGCTGCCGGCAGCTCCTGGACCCGGCGCCAGTGGCCGGCGGTGCTCAGCAGCAGAAGGCCCCGGATGAGTTCGTCCAGGTCGAGGGTTCCTTGGGGCGCGAGCTCCGGCTCCGCTGTGGGACGGGCGGCCTGTCGGCTCTTCACGGCGCGATCCAGCTCCTGCAGGGGCACCTGGAGCTGGTGGGCCAGGCTGGTGAACAGCTCGCGGCTCTCGGGCGTGCGCGGCAGGTAGGGCAGGAAGTCCAGCAGGTCCTTGAAGGCCCCCATGCGGTCGGTGATGCGGCGCAGGTCCTTGCCCTCCATGGATCGGTCCACCATGAAGGCGGTCCAGTCCGGTGCCGTGTGCAGCAGCTCGCGGAAGGCTTCGCCGCCCAGCTTCAGGCACCAGGTGTCCGGGTCCTCACCCTGGGGCAGCTCCAGCAGCCGCACCTCGAAGCCCAGAGGCAGGGCCAGGCGGAGGCTCTTCTCCATGGCCCGGCGGCCCGCGGCGTCCCCGTCGAAGCAGAGGATGACCCGGCGGGTGAAGCGCAGCAGCGCCTTGAGGTGTTCGTCGGTGAGGGCGGTGCCCAGGGGGGCCACGGCCTGGTGGATGCCGTTCTGGTGCAGCTGCAGCACGTCGAAGTAGCCCTCCACCACCAGGGCGCCGTCCCGCATGGCCCCCTTGGCCCGGTGGAACCCGAACAGGGTGCCGCCCTTGTGGAACAGCGGCGTGTCGCGGGTGTTCAGGTACTTGGGCTGGCCTTCACCCATCACGCGGCCACCGAAGGCCACCACCCGGCCCCGGGCGTCGTGGATGGGGATGGTCAAGCGGTTTCGGAGGAAGTCGATGAGGGTGCCGCGCTCGCTGCGGCTGACCAGCCCCGCCTGCTCCAGCAGCTCTGCTGAGAAGTTCAGACCGCGCAGGTGGTTCACCAGGGCGTCCCAGGCGTCCGGGGCCAGGCCGAAGCCGGCCTCGGCCAGGAAGGGGCCCACGTAGCCCCGGTCCCGCAGGTAGGCGCGGGCCCCCTCATGGCGCTGGAGCTGCGCCTCGAAGAAGGCCTGGGCCGCCTCCAGGGCGGACCGCATGCGGGTCTCCAGGTCCACTTCCGCCGAGGGCCGCTCGCGCCGCTGGGGCAGGTCGATGCCCGCGGCCCGGGCCAGCTGCTCCAGGGCCTCGGGGAAGGTCATGCCCTCGCGCTCCATGAGCCAGGTGAAGGCGTCGCCGTTCTTGCCGCAGCCGAAGCAGTGGTAGAAGTTCCGGGCCGGGATCACCTGGAAGCTCGGGCTGCGCTCAGCGTGGAAGGGGCAGAGGCCCACATGGGCCGAGCCGGCCTTCCGCAGCTTCACCGCCTGGCCCACCAGGGCCAGCAGGTCCGTGGCATCCCGCACGCGCTCGACGATCTCCCGGTCCGAGCTCATCCCTAGTTCCCCAGCCAGAGCAGGTGGCGCAGCCCCGGCAGCCACAGGTTCGAGTGCAGGGCGAAGGAGCAGACCATGCCCAGCAGCAGAGCGCCCCCGAGGCGGGCGGTGGCGAAGGGGCGGGGGGCGCGGGCCCAGGCCAGGGAAACCAGGACCCCGAGCAGCGCACCCCAGGGCAGCAGCAGTCCCGGCACGTAGGCGATGGCGAGGAGGCCGATACCGAGGGGCAGGGTCCAGTCAGGAACCCGGGCCAGGCGGCGGTGGATAGGACCCAGCTGGGCCAGGGCGGCGCCGAGACCCAGGGCGGCGCCCGCGAAGGCCCAGTCGGGCCGGGGCCCGAAGTCCCACCCTGCCTTGGAGAAGGTCAGGCCCACCAGGAAAAACGTCAGCGAGATCTGGCGCATGGCCGGGCGCGCGCCCCCCAGCACCAGATGGCGCGGCAGCAGGCCCCAGGCCGTGAGGAAGCCTGCGAGACCGGCACCCACCAGCGGGAGGGCGGGATCCAGGAACCCCGTCAGCAGCCAGAAGGCGATCCAGAGCCAGTGGCCCACCGTGGGGGAGGCCTCCTCGGCGGAGCCCAGCAGCACCCAGAGGGAGCCGAGTCCTCCCGTGGCGGCAAGCAGATTGGGCCAGGCCTCCCGGACATCCCAGCCCGCCAGGTGCAGGTGGCGGGCGAGGAGGAGAAGTGCCACGAAGCCCAGGGTCCCGGTGACGCGGACCACGCTGGCACTGAACAGCGCCGGGAGCCGTCGCCGGACCGGGGCACCGACCAGGAGGGCCAAGATCGGCAGCAGGATCAGGCCCGTCACGGCCCTCCGGAGGGAGAAGCCGTTCATGGCCAGCAGGCGGCAGAGGCCCCCGAGGTAGAGGAAGATCCAGATGGCGATCATCGGGCCGTCCTCACCAGAGCGTTGGGCAGGCCCAGCGGGGTGCTGGCGATGGGGCCCGGTTGGCCGTTCCCGGCCTCGTCGTAGGTGTAGCGGACCAGGCGCCCCCGGTCGAAGTCGAGGACCCGGTAGCCGTGGTAGGCGTGGGGCCAGCGGGTCACCTGGCGGAGTTCGTTGCCCAGCGCCGTGGTGACGATGAACTTGGTGCCGGGGAACTCGGCGACGTCATCCCGCAACTGGCCCGCACCATCGAAGACTGCGTCCGAGTGCCAGTGGCCGCTCAGGACTGCGGGAACGGCGTGGTCCCGGCAGAGGCGCAGGAAGGCCCGCTGGAAGCCCATGAGCGAGCCGCCGCTGCCGTCCCCTTCGCCCTTCAGGGCGGCGCCCGGGGGAAAGATGGGGTGGTGGAGCTGGATCAGAGGCGTCCGCCCCTCCAGGTGGTTGAGGTTGTCCTTAAGCCAGGCGAACTGGGAGGGGGTGAGCTGGTCGCGGCCGTGGGCCGAATCCAGGGTCAGCACCGCCAGGGGGCCGATGTCCACCCGGAAGGTGGGGTTGTGGCCGAAGTGGCGCAGGAAAAGTGGCCAGCCCTTCCGCTCGTGGTTGCCGGCGGCCACGATGACCGGGATGCCCTGGCGCTCGAGCCGCAGGAACTGCGCCGCGACGGCGGCGTACCACACCTCGGTCTCGGCGTAGGTCAGGTCACCGCACACCAGCACCAGGTCGGGCCGGAGCGCCTCCATCTCGCCGATGAACTGCTCGAGGATGACGGCGTATTCGGGGGGGGCGAGGTCAGCCACGAAGACCACGCGGAAGGTCCGGGGCAGGGCCACCGGTGCCAAGGTGGGCAGGTGCAGGGTCGCGCGGTTGAGCCGCCAGGTGATGGTCGCGCCAGGAGTGGCAAGCCAGGCATGTCGGGTGGCGCTGGGCAGCAGCCAGGGCAAGCTCGAGGTCACCTCCCGCGTGGGGCTGGAGCCCGGTGCCGAAGACATCGGGTGCCCAGTGCGGGGCCGGTCCTCCCGCACGCGGAGGGGGAGACCCACCGCCAGGAGCGAGAGGAAGGCCAGCAGGTAGGCCCGGAGCCAGGGGATCAAGGCTGCTCCTGGAGCGGGGGATTGTGGGACAGCAGGTAGTGGCTCCAGACCAGGTAGGCCCGGGCCAGGGCCGTCATGTGCTGGGCGCGCGCCTGCTCCTGGCCGGACAGGTCCACCGGGGTCCGGGCCTGGACGTCGAAGAGCTTGGCGCGCCCGTCGGTCTCCACGTTCAGGTAGCGGTCGCCCTGGAGGAGGCCCGTGCGGGGCGGGCGGCGAAAGGTCGTGAAGGTGAAGGCGGCGCTGTCGACGGCGAAGCGGGGATCGAGCAGGTCATGGCCCAGGGTCTGGGTCCAGAAGGACTGGCCCATGAGGCTCAGCACCGTCGGCAGGATGTCCGTTTGGGAACCCACGGTGCTGACACGCCGCGGCGGCAGCAGGGCCGGGGCATAGAGGAGGAAGGGGATGTGGTGGATCGCCAGGGTCAGATCGCCAAACCGGGGGTCGGTGCTGCCGCGGGGGATGCCATGGTCCGCCCACAGCACGAAGATCGTGTTGGCGAAGTAGGCGGACTTCCGGGCTTTCTCGAAGTAGCGTTCCAGGGCGTGGTCCATGAGGCGCACCGCGTTGAACTCTGCCGGGCCCTCGAAGCCGTTGGCCTTGAGTCTCGCCGTGTCCACGGTGGCCGGGTGGAAGTCCGCGTGGTGCTTCGGAAGGGTAAAAGGCGGATGGTTGCCACTGGTCTGCACGTAGGCCAGGAAGGGCGTCTTCCGGGTCGCCAGGACCTCGTGGGCCTCCTGCAGCAGGTCCACATCCGAGATGCCCCACACATCCACGACGGGGCTCTTGAACTCGCCCTCCTCGTGCAGGTGGAGGTCCTTCAAGTTGTTCTTGAGGGCGGCCCGGATCTGGGCCCAGTTCGCGCTGCCGCCCAGGAAGTAGTCCTTCTCGTAGTCGGTCAGCGCCGACAGCGGCGTGTGCTGGTTGACCATGAGCGGGTTGCGGGTGGCGTTCTGGACGCTGCTGACATCGGGCGTGCCGAACAGGGTCGCGAACATGGAACGGCTGGTGTTCTCCATCACCACGTTGAAGTGCTCGAAATAGATGCCGTTCTTGGCCAGGCTGCCCAGGAAGGGCGTGGGATCCAGGGCGTTCCCGCCGGGCGAGGTCTTGAAGGCTGCCAGGCTCTCCAGCTGGATGAACACCAGGTTCGGGCGCCCGCTCACCAGCGGCCGGGCCTGGATGTGCCGCTTCAGGGTGGGGTTCCCCTGGGCATCGAAGGCGGCGGGGATGCCGAAGTGCTCGGCCAGCACCGCGTGGCTGGCCTTCACCGCGGCGAGGTCGAAGCCCTCGTCCATCTCCTCCAGGTTCTCCAGGAAGAACAGCACGGGATTCAGGGCGAGCTGGGCGTGGAAGCCGTTCCGGGCCTCGAAGGCCTCGCCCCAGCGCAGGGGGTAGCGGCTCCACTTGCCCCACATGCAGGCGAGCAGGAAGACGCTGACCAGGACCCGCGCCAGCGCGCGGCGGGACCGGTGCTCGGGGACCGCGGCCAGCCCGCCCCGGAACAGCGCCGCCAGACCGCCGAGGGCCAGGGCCAGCAGCACCAGCAGCAGCACAGTCAGCCAGACCACCGGGTAGCTCTGCCAGATCATCTGCAGGCTGAGGCTCGCGTTCTGCAGGAACATCAGCATGGTGCCGTTCAGGCGCGTGTGGATGTAGGCGAAGGTGCCGAAGTCGAAGAAGTAGACGAGCACTGTGGCGGCGAAGGCCAGCAGGGCGAAGGTCAGCCAGGTCCGCAGCGCGCCGCGGCTGGTCTGGAGGCCATGGGCCTTGAACAGGCCCCGGTAGCATCCCGAGAGCGTCAGGAAGACCAGCAGCCAGGGCCGGGCCTTGATGTCGTTCACCATGGCGATGACGACCATGACCGCGTAGACCGCCAGGGTGAGGGCCAGCCAGGGGGTGGCGAGGCGGTCCCGCCAACCGGAGACGTTCCCGCCGGTGCCGTTCTTCAGCAGCAGCCAGCCGGGCACCAGCAGGATGGCCACCCAGCGGGCGTCGAACTTCAGGCCCAGGTAGAGCGCGTGGCGGACCTCGGCCGTGAGGCCCTCGCCGGGGCTGTGGAAGTGCTGAAGGAAGGCCAGCCGGAACAGGGTCAGCAGGACCAGGAGCGCCAGCCCAAGAGCCAGGAGGGCCGTGCTTTTGGCGGCGGTCTTTCGGGTCATCCGATCAGTCTATCGGGTTATGTGGTAAGTTCGGTTTCCCATGGACAAGTTTATTCCTACCCTTCTCCTCTTTTCGCTGCCCGCCTCGGGCAAGTCGGAGGTGCGCCGGTACCTGGCGAGCCTGACTGATGTCCAGTGTCGAGAGGACTTCCACATCGGCCCCACGCTCCAGCTCGACGACTACCCCTACGTCCACCTCATGCACCGCATCGACGATGAGCTGCAGGCGGCGGGACTCGGCTATGCCTACTACCACGGGCCCAACCGGCCCTTCCGGGACGAGTGGACCTGGGCCGTCCTCATCGAGCTGCTGAACGACGACTACGCGGACCTCATGGCCAGCCGCCAGGTGGAAGTCGCCAGCGCCGCGGAGCACCTCTTCGACCGCCTGGACGCAGCCCACGCCCGGGTGGGCCTGAGCCAGCCCCTGGGCGAGCTGCCGCACCGGCTCCGCAAGCGTCTGGCCGCCGCCCTGGAGGCCGAGTGCCGGGCCGAGCTGGATGTCCTCAACCGCCAGAACGCCCAGGACAAGACGGGCCGGACCCTGGTGATCGAGGCCGCCCGCGGCGGCCCCAATGGCTCCGCCTTTCCGCTGAAGCCCCCCCACGGCTACGAGACCGCCTTCCAGACCCTGGCCCCCGCCATCCTGGAGCAGGCGTCGGTGCTCTATGTCTGGGTGGATCCCACGGAGAGCCGCCGCAAGAACATCGAGCGCGGCCGGCCCGACGGCCAGGGCAGCATCCTCCACCACAGCGTGCCCATGGAGGTCATGCTCGGCCAGTACGGCTGCGATGACATGGCCTGGCTCCTGGAGCAGAGCGACCGTCCCGGCACCATCCGCGTGGACCGCATCATCCCCGCTGGTGACCGCTACGAGGCCCGCACTTACCACCTGTCCGTGGCCCGCTTCGACAACCGGCAGGACCTCACCACCTTCGTGCGCGAGGACCGGAAGCTGTGGAAACCCGCCGACGTAGACGCCATCCACTTCGGGCTGAAGGCCGCGTTCGGGGCTTTGTAGCTGTCAGCTGTCGGTGAAAGAGAGGCCTGGCGGGCCCGATCGACGTGAACGGACCTGTCTGTTGACAGCCTCGACAGCTGTCAGCAATCAGCTGTCAGCTATCGGTGAGAGAAGGCGCCGCGTGGATGTTCGGGGTGGGTCGAGCCCCGTCAGCTGACAGCTGACAGCTGACAGCCCCATCAGTGCGCGCCTGCCCCCGCCTTGGCGCCCCAGATGCGGGTCATGATGAAGGCGCCGGCGAGGCTGAAGGGGATGATGGCGCCCACCCAGACCCAGGCGTGGGTGGGCTGGTGGCTGTGGGCGCCCGCCACCGCGAGGAGCGGCGTGCCGTCCCAGCCGTAGGTCTTGAGGATCCAGCCCAGGCCGAAGCCTGTCAGGCCCGAGCCGATGTACTGGATGCCGTCCAGGGCGCCCGTGACCGTGGCGGCGGCCTTGCGCCCACCGAAGTCCATGCTGGCCGTGCCGCTGAGCATGCCGTGCACGCCGAAGATGAACATGGCGGTGAGGCCCAGCAGGACCACGGCCCAGATCTGGCCGCCGCGCGTGCCCTGGCCGAGGGTGAGGCCCAGCAGGACCAGCATGACCACCTGCACCAGGTAGAAGATGAAAGCGACGGGGGGGCGCCGGGACTGGAACAGCCGGTCGCTCATCCAGCCGCAGAGCAGGCCGCCCAGGATGCCGCCGCCCATGAAGGCGACGCCCGTCCACCAGAACAGGTGCTCCTTCTTGCCCAGGTGGTAGATCTCCTGCAGGTACTCCGTGAAGTAGAGCATCACGCCCTGGCGCACGAAGCCCGTGCAGAACTCCGCGAAGATCAGCGCCACGATGATCGGATTCCGGAACACACGGCGGATCAGGTCGCGCAGGGGCAGGGGGGCATCCTCGGCCAGGTGGGCGTTGGAGCCGTCCCCGGTATCGAAGTCCGTCAGGCCCGCGTGGCTGGGTCGGTTGCGCACCAGGAGCCAGTCCACCCCGAACATGAAGGCCATGGCGGCGGCAGGCACGAACCAGATGACTGTCCAACTGTGGAAGCTGGCCAGCAGCCAGGCGCCGATGGTGGTGGCCAGGAAGTAGCCGGAGCTGATCATGGTGCCGAAGATGCCGCCGAAGACGCCCCGCTCCTTGACATGGAACCAGGTGCTGTTGACCTTCACTACGGAGAGGGCCCCGAAGCTCTGGAAATACATGTTCAGGCTCCAGAGCAGGGTCATGCTGAGGAGGATCTGGCTGACGTGGTTGTCGAGGAACATGAAGCCGATGCCCAGGTTCACCGCGGCGGCGCCCAGAGCGCCCACCAGGATCGCCTTCCGGCCGCCGAAGTAGTCTGCCAGCGGTCCGTTCAGGGCCACGGAGAGCCCGTAGGTCCAGAAGCCCGCCGTGGCGATGATGCCCATCTCCCACTTATCCAGGTGGTACCAGGCGCCGATGTCGTTCTTCACGATGTTGAAGTTGTAGCGACCCATGTACATGGCCGCGTAGGTCAGGCCCAGGGGGAACCAGTTCATGAAGCGGCGCAGGCGGAAGGCAGGGGTGTGATTCAAGGAACCCTCGATCTCTTTTGGAGTCGGACGGAAGCAGCGCTGCCCTGGTGTCGCCAGTCTCTCAATTGCGTCATTCGGCCTTGCGGAGGGTCTCGTCCGTGCCCGTCAGCTCCCAGGAACCGCTGCGTCGCTCGAAGGTGGCGTGCCGGACCTTGATGTCACCCAACTTCACATCGGGGCGGGCAGCCAGGTAAAGGGGGAACTGGGCCGTGGGCTTCTCGAGGCGGACCTCGTAGCCGACCCGGGCGCCTTCCCGGGTCTTCTCCAGGGCGAGGGTCCGCACGAAGGTCCCTTCGGCCACTGGGATCTGGAAGCCCTTGGGGGCGGCCTTCACGAACTTGGGCGCGCCTGGTCGCAGGCGGAAGGTGACGGTATCGCGGGCCCCATCCTTCCGGTGGGTGACGTCGAACCAGCCGGTTGGTTCCAGGTTCTCCTTGAGGTCGAGCATGCGCTTGTGGTCGGGCGTGCCCCGCTCGGCGGACAGCTCCATCGGGACCGTGATGGGGACCATCACCGGGTAGTTCTTGCGGATCAGGTCCTCGGCCTTGCTGCGATCGAGCTTCGAGCTGCAGGCCAGGGTGAGGAGGAGGACGGGCAGGAGATAGGCAGGGCGCATGGTCGATTCCTTTTCGCTTCGAAAAGGATGGTGACACAACTGGGGGCCGGCCTGGAAACCCCGGAGTATCCTATGGCCCCGGCACCGTTGGAGATTACCCATGAATCCTGGCTATCTGGCCCACCTCAACCGCGAGCTCGTGCTGCTGAAGGAGGCGGGGCTCTACAAGACCGAGCGGGTCATCACCACCCCCCAGCAGCCGCGGCTGACGGCCAACGGCCGGCAGGTGGTCTGCCTCTGCGCCAACAACTACCTGGGCCTGGCCAACCACCCGGCGGTGATCGCGGCGGCCAAGGGAGTCATGGACGGCCACGGCTTCGGCATGGCCTCGGTGCGCTTCATCTGCGGCACCCAGGACATCCACCGGGAGCTGGAGCTGAAGCTGGCGGCCTTCCTGGGCTTCGAGGACACGCAGCTGTACTCCTCCTGCTTCGATGCGAATGGCGCCATCTTCGAGGGCCTGCTGGGCGAAGAGGACGCGGTCATCAGCGACGCCTTGAACCACGCTTCCATCATCGACGGCATCCGCCTCTGCAAGGCCCAGCGGTTCCGTTACGCCAACTCCGACATGGCCGACCTGGAGGCCCAGCTCCAGGCCGCGGACGCCGCCGGGGTGCGCTTCAAGCTGGTGGTCACCGACGGCGTCTTCAGCATGGACGGCTACATCGCCAAGCTGGGCGCCATCTGCGACCTGGCCGAAAAGTACGGCGCCATGGTGATGGTGGATGACAGCCACGCCGTGGGCTTCATGGGCGAGCACGGGCGCGGCACCCACGAGCACTGCGGGGTCATGGGCCGGGTGGACTTCATGACGGGCACCTTCGGCAAGGCCCTGGGGGGCGCCTCCGGCGGCTACATCGCCGGCAAGCGCGAAGCCATCGAGTGGCTGCGCCAGAAGGCACGGCCCTACCTGTTCTCGAACTCCGTGGCGCCTTCCATCGTGGCGGCGACGCTCAAAGTGCTGGACCTGCTGGCGGATAGCGGGGACCTCCTCCAGCAGGTGCATGCCAACGCCCGCCGGTTCCGCGCCGGCATGGAAGCTGCGGGCTTCAAGCTGCTGCCGGGCGAGCACCCCATCGTGCCTGTCATGCTCTTTGAAGCGCCTCTGGCCCAGGAGTTCGCCCGCCGCTTGCTGGACGAGGGCGTCTACGTCATCGGCTTCTTCTTCCCGGTGGTGCCCAAGGGCCTGGCCCGCATCCGCACACAACTGTCCGCCGCCCACACCAGCGCAGACATCGACCACGCCATCGCCGCCTTCACCAAGGTGGGCCGGGAACTGGGCGTTATATCGTCCTAGGTCTTCCTCGGCGCGGTCGCCGCCAGCACCTGGGCGACCAGGAGCAGCAGGCCCAGGTCCCGCAGGAGAACCCAGCGCATGTCGGCCAGCCGCTCGGCCTCGGGCCGGGGCCCCGCGGTCCCGAAGCAGCCGCAGTCGATGGGGCGGTGTTGGGCGAGGTTGACCGCCAGGGCCAGGCTGAAGGCGAGCAGCAGGGTGCCCACCCACAGGGCAGCGGCCCGGACCCAGAAGCCCGCCAGCAGGGCCAGCCCGCAGAGCAACTCCAGCCAGGGCAGCACCAGGGCCATGGGATTCAGGGCGAGAGCCGGCACCAGCTGGTAGGCCCAGATGGTCTTGGCCAGACCTGGCGGATCGCCGATCTTGGGCAGGGCCGCCAGGATGAAGGTCACACCCAACGTGAGCCGGATGAGCAGGGTCAGCCGGAGATGCAGCAGCCAGCGGCTCATCGCCCACCCTTCTCGACCGGGTGGTTCCGGGCCACCCAGTCCGGGTAGCCCTCGCGGTAGATGAGCAGGTGGAAGTAGCCCTGAGCCAGGAGCTTCTCAGCGAGGAGCTGGGAATCCCGGCAGTCCCCCCCGCTGCAGTAGATGACGATGGCATCGCCGGCACCGGGGCGGCGCTGGGCCTTGAAGTCCAGCAGCCGGTCGTCCAGATCCGCCTCCCAGACCGGGGTGTTCCAGGCGCCCGGGAGGTGCCCCTCGGTGAACTCTCCGCTGCGGCGGGCGTCCAGGAAGGGCAGCCCGGCCTGGAAGGCCTGCCAGGCTTGCTGGCTGCTGATCTCGGTGATGGGCGCCGGACTCGAGGTGACTTGCTCGGGAGCGCGAGTCGGCGCGGGCTTGGCCGTTGGCACCTGGGCTGCGGGTCGGGGAGCCTGAGGG
>Ga0194053_10001416_pt1 | contig 15330 bp, 16 predicted proteins | sample SepL228m_MetaG_FD_161684 | JGI IMG/M metagenome (GOLD analysis project Ga0194053, IMG submission 161684) | Anoxic zone freshwater microbial communities from boreal shield lake in IISD Experimental Lakes Area, Ontario, Canada - Sep2016-L227-8m | ecosystem: Environmental > Aquatic > Freshwater >... | reverse complement strand
TCATTAAGCGGACTCCGGGTATCCGGTTCCATGCCCAGCGGTGTCGCGTTCACTACCAGATCCGGTTTTATCGTATCAAAGGCATCCCAATCCTCATACTTGCAGCCAAACCGGTCGGCTAGGGTTTTTGCAGTTGCCGGTGTCCGGTTTAAGATTGTCAGATCCATATCGAGATCAACAAGCGCGTAAGCTGCAGCCGCAGCCACGCCACCGGCCCCGAGCAGCACCGCTTTTGCCCCTTTCAGATGAATGAGCGGTTTTCTTACACCAAGCCAGTCGGTATTATATCCGATCGCCGTTCCGCAGGCAAATACCACACTGTTCACAGCGCCAATCGATTGGGCCGCGTGTTCGTCCACCTCGTCTACATATTCCATTACATCTGCCTTAAACGGAATTGTTACCGAGAGTCCTTTTACATCAGCACAGCGAGCGATTTTCATGATCTCGGCGATATACGGATCCTCAAACCATGTGTAGTGATAATTGAGACCATAGCGTTCGAAGAGCCCATTGAAGAGGGCAGGACTCTTGCTGTGGGCGCACGGGTATCCGGCTACCCCCATGATCCGGGTCTGCGGGTCCCGGTCTGAACCCAATAGAACCTGTTCCAGTTTCTGGAGTGCAAGAGGTGGAATCCGCCCTGTTTTAAAAAACTGCATAGCGGTTGTGCGCTGCTTTGACGAGGAATTACCCCCGGATAAGAAATGCAGTACCTTCTGGCCTGCTGCCTCTGCCGTGGTCTCGCTCGTATCTACGCAGAAATCGGCCGATGCATAATAGTGCTGGCGGCGCTGGTCCAGGAGTTCGGAGATCTCTTCTCTCAACGGGAGACTGGTCAGCGGAGGACGGGGAGATCGTGCCAGCCGAGATTCGATCGCATCGATATCAGCAGATAGTAAAATGAGAAGACTCTGCCTGCGGAGGTGTTCCATGTTCTTTGAGTCAATCACCGCTCCCCCACCGGTGCTGATTATCACGTTGTCTGGAGGAAGGGACGCGATCACATCACGCTCTTCAGCCCGGAACCGCTCCTCACCCTCTTCATGAAAGATTGAAGGAATGGATCTGCCGGTCTTCTGCTCAACCAGAGCATCCGTATCCAGCAACGGCAGGTTCAGCTGACGGGCAAGGACTTTTCCCACTTCGCTCTTGCCTGTTCCGCGAAATCCGGTCAGCACGATCCGTTTCATGGAATAACCCTGGAAAGCTGCTCCCAGAACCCCGGGAATGATTTGTCGACACATTCTGCGTTTTGTATGGTAACTCCCCCGATGCTACATCCCAGTATGGCAAAACTCATTGCCGTGCGGTGATCGTTTGCCGGGTCGATTGATCCGCCATGCAGGGAGGCAGGACGTATCGTGATACTGTCATCAGAGACCCGCACATCCCCACCCAGCTGTCGCAGCCGCTCGGCCGTACTACTGATACGGTCACTTTCCTTGAACTTTAAATGTCCGATACCCGTTAGTGTGGTGGGGGTTGAGGCCACTGCTGCGACCATGCAGAGCGTCTGGACCGTGTCCGGCGAGGTGGCCATATCGAACGTGATGCCCCGGAGTTCTCCGGAGTTTTCAACAGTAACAGATTTTGTCCCATAGGTCACCATGCACCCCATGGCCTGTAATGCGTCAAGGAACCTGCGGTCACCCTGCACGGAATCCGGTGCCAGATTCTTAACCGTCACCTTTCCGCCGCAGATCGCTGCAAGGGCAAAGAAGTACGAAGCGGATGAATAGTCGCCCTCCACTGTGTATCGCTGTGCCTGGTAGCGGTCAGTATTGCTGACAACGAATCGTTCGTAGCCGTTCCGGGTCACCTTAGCCCCGAACGCTTCTATCACGCTAATGGTAATATCAAGGTATGAGGCCGATGCCGGAGGTGCCGGGATGATGACCTCGACCTCCTTGTGTGCAAAGGGTGCAGCCATCAGGATTGAGGAGATGAACTGGCTGCTCATGGAGCCGTCGATAACAACCGGGCCGCCAAGCAGTTTCCCGCTCACGCGGAGCGGCGGGTAACCCTCATTCTGCAGGAACTCCACAGTCCCGCCAAGAGTCGGGAGAGCTCCGGCAAGGGGCCCTATGGGACGCTCCTGCATCCGGGCGCTACCGGTCAGGATTACCGGGTACTGGCAGAGCAAAGCAAGAGTGGTCAATAGCCGTAGACTGGTGCCGGAGTTATCGAGGTCAAGGGTTGTTGGCCTGCGATTCGGCAGTTTTCCTTTGCAGCCGGTGATAATGATTCGTCCCGGCTGTTCCTCAATAACAACCCCAAGAGACCGGAGGGCACCGGCAGTCAGCCGGGTATCTTCCGCCTCAAGTGGCCGGAAGATGGTGGTCTTTCCTTCAGCAAGAGCACCGGCGATGAGTGCACGGTGAGTGCAACTCTTGGACGGTGGGGCAGTGAATGTGAGATCAACGCCCGATATCTTTCCTAAGGTAACGATCATGGTTCCACCCTGATCTTCCGGTAGCAGCCGAGTTCCTTGACGCCACTGATATTTTTGAGTTCTGCAATCGCTTCGGCAGTCTTTGAAGACCATGTGGTATCGAGGAAGAAGACGTATTCACCAATCTTCCGCTTGGATGGCCGTGACTCGATCCTTGTAAGGTTGATGTTCCGGCTGGCAAATGCCTCAAGCAGGTCATGGAGCAGACCGGACCGGTCCGCATTCGGATCGATGAGGATGCTGCATTTTTCCGGCATTTTGTCCTGCAGGGGGGTAGCGGCGATCCGGACGAACCGTGTGGTATTCGAAGGATTATTCTCGGTGTTCCGTACGAGAATTGGCATATGGTAGATTTCAGCCGCAATGATCGGGATGAGGGCTCCCGCGTTCGGGGTCTTCTTTGCCTCAAGTGCACTCGATGCATTGCTGCTCGTGTGGATAATGGGCACGCCCCATTTCTCTATCGCATCGCTGCATTGCTCATTGGTCTGGGGATGGGCGTAGATGATGCGGATCTTTTCTAACGGAACAAACGAGGCCAGATTGTGGTGGATGGGCATGAACATCTCGCCCGTGATGAAGAGCGGGTGACGTGAGAGGCCGTCGAGAGTCTCCCCAACGCTGCCTGCCTCGGAGTTCTCCATCGGGACAATGCCATCCCCGTCACCCCGGGCCACCGCAGCCATGATGCCATTAATGGTGGGGAGGAGGACGAGGTCTTCTGGTTTTACCGAATTCAGCTTCAGTGCCATTTCATTAGAGAAGGTGCCTTCCGGTCCGAGCGTGATGAGTTTCATCGGTTCACCATGCTTTCGATCAACGCGTCGGTAACATCCAGTCCTTTCCCGCAGTAGTCTCCCAAGTGACGGCTGTTCTGTTCAAAGAAGGTTTTGAAAGCTTCGGCATCTTTTGATTCGACAATCGCACAGAGATCGCCCGCCGAGGATCTGCATGCCGAGAGTACCTCGGGCACATACGGATTTTGCTGGAGAATATCGGCATAGAGTACAGGGTCCTGCGAGAGCAGCCTGCCCATTAACGAGAGTTCGATCTGGTAGACCGGGCTCGTAAACGCGTCAGTTTTTTCTATCTCTATCCCCAGTCTCCTGACCGTGTCGGCCATGCAGAGCGTGACAAAGTGGGTGAGGCCCTGCACGACTGCCATCATCCGGTCATGCGCTTCCGGTGTTGTAATCGTGCATTCAGCATCCTGCTGGCGAAAAAAAGCGAGGAGATCGTGGAGGGCGGTGTCGTTGCAGCGGGCGGGACAGACAATGATTGTCTGGTGACGCAACGAGTGTACTGTCGGCCCGAACATCGGGTGCAGGCCGATCACTTCGGCCTTTGAACGGAGCATGGCTTCAACCGGCCGTACTTTGAGCGACGTGAAATCACAGAGCAGCTGGTCCTTGTTCATGAGCGGAGCGATCTCGTCAATTACCCGCACGGTATCATGGATAGGTACCGATACGATGACAAGATCGCACTGCTCCGCAATATCCCGGTTCGTGAGTGCTGTCGATCTTCCGGATACGACAACTTCGTACCCGCCTTGTTCAAAAACGGGTATAAAGAGCCTGCCCATCCTGCCGGTTCCCCCGATGATGCCTGCCTTCATGATCACTTCTCGCGGATGGTTTCTTTTATGGCCATCCCAAAATGCCTGCCGCCTTCAAGGGCACAACCCATAATCTTATCGCCGGGGGCAAGCTGTACAACCGAGATTGCACTCCCGTCCTCTTTAACGAGCCGGATGGTCTCTGCGTTCTGGAGAACTAAGCTGACTTTTGTTTTTCCGGCTGTTGCTTCAACAAGGAGAAGCGGGCGGCGTTCGATTTTGGTCCTGCCAATGCACACGGTATGCGCTGTCCCTTTTGCATCAGAGACGAGAACCTGCCCGCCAATAGAGAGATCCGAGAGATACGCTGTCTTGCCATCCGGCAGCAGGATGTAGGCATGCACTGCACCGGCGTTCACCCGGAACGGGCGCGGTGCCACGTACGGGTTCTCGAGCGTCTCAGCATGGACAAGTAGCATGGCCGACGAGGTGTTGCCCATCAGCATACCCTCACCATCGGAGAGCATCGAGCAGGTGTCGACACAGACCCGGTCACCCATACCAACTGGATGGATCTTTGTGACAGTGAACGGAATGAGGCCGACTTTCCCGGTGGTGCTCTTGAGGATCGCAGCAACTGCTCTGACTACCGCAGGATCTGTTGTGGTGAGGAGGATGCCGTACACCCCTTTCTCCAGCACGTGGATTGCCATCTCTGTTTCCGCCACGTTTTTTACCCGTGCGATGATGTGGTCGGACTGGGCAACGAGATTTTCTAAGGGAATTACGGTCCAGTCGCTGGTAGTGACGATAACCAGTTTGTCCTTGCCAAGCCGGGCAGCTTTGTTCTCGCTTTCTTTGTCGGTGATGATAATTTCCTTGAAATCCATACCGGGTTTGATATCCCCGTCCGGAGCAACGGTTGTAATCCTCCCAAGCCGCTTTACATCTTCTGCTTTGTCAACGAACAGTGCATCCGCACCGCTTTCGATGGCGGTTGTGGCAATCTCCTTGTTCCATGGGCGGATATCCACCCAGAACTGTTTCATTTGTGCTGCTCCAGCGCCTTTACCGGGTCCACGTTGTGGTGCACCACGTTGCAGAGAGCCTGGACAAAGGATTTTGTATCTTTGCGCTGGAAGGCGTTCCTACCCACGCAGACTCCGGCGCCCCCGGCATTGACTGAGTCCCGGATAATCTTTAAGGATTCAAGGTCTGCACACTTCTCCCCGCCTGCAATAAAAACCGGTACTGAACAGGCCTTGACAATCTTTCCAAACGCCTCGGGATCATTGGGGTAGTTGGTCTTGATCAAATCTGCGCCAAGCTCCTCGGCAACACGAACAGCATGCCCAATTGACTGCGCCGAGAAGGAGTCGATTCCCTTGCCCCGCGGGTAGCTCATGATCAGAAGTGGCATGCCCCAGCGGTTGCAGTCCCGTGCTACATTGGCACCGATCTCTAACATCTTTGACTCATTGGGTGCACCGAGGTTGATATGGATAGAGACCCCGTCGGCTCCGAGTGCGATCGCTTCTTCAACCGTGCAGACCTGCACCTTGTCATTCGGGTCCGGGTTTAAAGATGTGCTCCCCGAGAGGTGGATGAACAGGCCGATATCGCGGCCGTGCTTGCGGTGCCCGCGCTTGACAAGACCCTTGTGGAGCACGATTGCGTTCGCGCCGCCATTGCTCACATCGGATATGACCTGCGTCATGTCCAGCAGCCCGTCAATCTGTCCCATCGAGAACCCGTGGTCCATCGGCACGATGACAGCCCGGCCCGTGTTCCTGTCCATTATCCGTTCGATCCTGATGTCCTTTCCAATCATGATTACACCTTTAAAATTTCCAGTGCTTCTTCGACACTCTTATTCGCATGCACAATGCAGGCTGCGGCCCGCACGAATTTTGCCGGGTTCTTGTGCTGGAAGGCGTTCCTGCCAATCGAGATGCCGGCTGCCCCGCCAGCCATCGCCCCTTCAATTAATTCTAACGTTGTGCGGTCATCCGTCTTTGAACCTCCGGCTACAACGACCGGGACCGGGCAGCCCCGGGTCACTTCGCGGAAGCTCTCCGGGTCACCGGTGTAGACGGTCTTGACGATATCTGCGCCAAGCTCGGCTGCCACCCGGGCCGCGAGCTTGACCTGGTCGATATCGTTCGCAACACTGATGTTCTTGCCCCGCGGGTACATCATCGCGAGCAGTGGCATGCCCCATTCCATGCATTCCACCGCAACGGACCCGAGGTCGTGAAGCATCCGTTCCTCGGATTCCGCCCCGATGTTGACGTGCATCGATACTGCATCTGCCCCCATCTTCAAGGCATTGGTCACCGAGTTGACGAGCACCTTGCTATTCGGATCCGGTGCAAGTTTCGTGCTGGCTGACAGGTGGAGAATCAGGCCGATGTCCCGGCCACCCTGCCTATGGCCATGGAGCGCGAGCCCCACATGCCCGATCACCGCATTTGCCCCGCCATCTGCCACCATGTTAACGGTCTGGCCCATATCGATCAGGCCCGCAATCGGCCCGTCCGAGACCCCGTGATCCATCGGTACGATGATCGTTTTTTTCGTATTCCGGTTCATGATTCTTTCAAGACGAATTTCCTTTCCTCTCATAGTAACTATCAACTCCTCCCCCTGCATTCACACACACATTTATTGTGCAAACCAGAGGGCTTGATCAATACCAGTAATAAAACCGGTAATAAAAGCTAAAGAAGCCAAAAAAGCCAAAAACGCCGGACCATGCGGTCTTCGCATTCAAAGACTGTTCAGAAACGATTTCACTGATGCAACGGGCGGGTGAACTAGTGGAGATAAAGACCTTCACGGGCAAAAAAACCCTCATGAATGCTGTAGCACTCGTCCTGCATACTCTATTGTATGGAGCCCGGGGTATATATTTGTGTGTGCTAATGTTTAGCACGGTCTGGGGGAGAGAGGTTCTTTGCGATCTGCCGGTATGAAAACACAGCCATTCAGACAGTCCGGTACCGCAACGGGGATTGTGCGAGAACCTTTTCACCTTTCCGGTCGGTTTCAATAATTGATATTTTAACGTCAGCACCCGAGGCAATTGTAACCGGAAGTTCGGTTGCCGTGATAACAAAAGATCCCCGTTTGTTGAATTCCGCCGGAATGGGAAACCGGTAAATGCCGGGATCGTCTTTTACAGTGATCTGCACGCAGTACTTCGGGTCTGCACGCGGTATGATTCCCTGGCCATCGACCCGCAGGGATTCGCTGTATGGTTCCTGGGATTTCCTTCTCTCATATTGTGCCAGGATCCTGAGGCCATCGTTTTCCATCCGGCTCATGCCGGATAGATGAGCTGCCGGGGGGTTTGAATTGTACGCTATGAGAGGGAGGTGAAGACCGTTTTTTTTAAATTACTGATACGATACTTCACGCGATGCGCACCTCGCCGGTTTTTGCGAAAAAAGCCCATCAACCGGATGCTGTCCGGATAATCCGGTGTTCCGCGGTCACACTCCCGACCTCGGCAAACATGGCAGCGATCGGGCAGAGACGGGCAAGGGTCTGGTCGATGATCGTTGACACAAGGGCCTCATCTGCTTCGGCACGGAGTGTGATGGTCACGTGGACGTGATCGAAAAATGCCGGCATGGTCTTTACGCGGGTCCCGTGGATCCCAATCGTCAGCTCCTCCGGGACTATGCCATTGTCCGACAGAGCGAGGAGGATCTTCACGCCAACGCAGCCGCCGAGAGAGCCGACCAGGTACTGGATGGGGTTTGGCACCTTCCCGTGCCCGCCCATACCGACCGGAGCTTCCATAGGAAAGGTGATCCCGGACGATGTGCGGGAGGTGAAAGCACCGTCGCCGTTATACGTGACGGTCATGTCAACCGGTTTCCACTCCATCCTTGACTTGTCCCAGGGGATCTCTGCACTCATGCTTACCGGTTGTCCCTGCTGCATAAGAAATCATGCGGGGCTGACGGGGGGTTGGAGGGTTCCTGCCCGGGACAGGGTACCACCCCCTCCCCCACTGTGTTACTGCAATCTCGAATCGTGCTCATTTCCCGGCATCCCCCTTACATCTGGTCCGGCCAGATCCCGTACTCCTGAAGGGAATGGCAATCTATCCGCACTGGAGATAAAGAGACTGCTTACCGGTTGTGGGGGGAATGTTTCCGACAGACAACCCGTTACTCTTTCTTGCGAGGCGTGAGGTGAATATAAATCGAAATCCCTGCTGCGAACATGACGGTAACACCACTGATTAAGGCTATGATAACACTCGGGTTTCCGAGCACTCCCGGATCCTGCGTGGGTACGGGCGTGGCCGTGACAACAGGGACGACCACCGGAACGAACACGGTCGGCACCGCTGACGTGACCTGATTCACAGGCTGGAGCGTGCCGTATCCCTGTGCGGTCTGTCCCGGTATGACATAGATTGAGCCCTCGTAATCATAGTAACTGCTCAACTCCAGCCGCAGAATATGATTTCCCGCAGGCACTCCGTTCACGGTTTTCGGGGTTGTCCCGGAATAGACACCATCGATCAGGATACTGGCGCCGGTCGGGGATGAGTATATCATCACACTGCCGGTTGTTTCGGTTTCCACAACAGATATTGTCGGGTTTGCAGTAGGAATAACCGTTGTTGGCGGGGTAACTGCGACTGTTGTTTTTGTGGGAGTGGCGGTTGTATGTAATGTCGCAATGGTTGTCGCATGGGTGTCTTTGACGGCACTGACTGGTAGTACAATGAGGAGTATTGCGAGGAATACTGCGAGTAGTATAACAAACGATCCATTTCTATGAGACATTGATAAGTCCTGCCAGCGGGGTTTGCCGGTGATTTCCTGTGACCGTTACATTGTTGTGAAAGATGATAAAGCAGTTTTACACTAAACAAAAAAAGTGTGGAAAGTTCGAATCCGATCAACCGCACTTTGATTTTCTGGTTATAGGTATCTCACGTTTTTATAACCCATCACGTCGGATATCACTATTCTTAAATTGAACAATTTTTAAAAAATGCCATCAATTATCGTATCTATCGTATTTGTTATTTAAGACCCTGAGAAAAACGCCAGTATAATGCACATCCGCTTTTTTCCCCGGGACATGTTTTTAAAACAAAATCATGACAGTTCTTCCCACAGGGAGATTCCATTTTTGCTGATTCCTTCGGTTGTTTTTTTGATTTTAATGCCATAGATTAACCTGAATTTCATTTGATCGGTATCTCCATTTAAATTTTTAGTATTTTCGTTTTGCAACCCATCACATCTGATATCACTATGCTAAAAGAATGGAGCGCGGGCTCGTGCATCGAGAACCCTCGCGAGATCACAAACCCTCCGGGAATTTTTAAGAACGGGGTGGTAAGATGGCATAATACATCAGCCAACAAAACTTACGTAACTTTTATATTGTAAATGTTCATACATTTACACATGTTCCTGCCATTGAACGAAAAACAGTTCGGGTTCTGGAAGATGCGGCGCAACGGGATGTCCAACGTCTCCATTGCAAATCTTGTTGGGATAACAAGGCAAGGTGTCTCACAGGCGCTCCTCGTGATGGACGAGAAGATTGAATCCTCACTGCGTGAGATGGCACACGCAAACCGGATCCAGATTGAGAAGATCGATGTGGGACGCGGGGTACTTTCCGGCAAATCCATCCCGTTCCATACAAATGCCTACATCTTTGTCTCGGAGAAGCACGGCATGCAGGTCTGGTACGAGCATGACGGCGACTGTAAGACCTGCGATGAATTCACCCGGTGTATCGAATTCATCTGGGATTTCGCTGCAGAGCTCGGGATCAAAATTGAAAAGACCCAGGACCCGACAAAAATGGCTGAAGAATTACTCACAAAAATCAGGGAGAGTGTAAAATGAACCGGGTTTCTGAAATTGCTGAACACTGGCTCGGTCTGTGCCGGAAAACCCCGCGGGTCCGTGCCTCGCAGGCAGGTATTAATGATCAACCTGAACCCGCCCATGTAGGCAGCCAGGACGGCGGGGCCGGGGGATCGGGAGCAATCCGACGGGGACTTGGAGCCGCCCGGTCAGGAATGAATACCCTGATCCATACCGGCAGCTCCTCTGGTTTACGTTCCTTGCCGGGCTTGTGCTGGTGGGAACCACCATCGCCCAGGGGGCACTCAGTTACATCACCTGGACCATGCAACCGTATATAGGTGAAACCGAATGGGTTGTCCTGACCTTTATAATCGAGTTCGCAACACTTTTCTTCCTGGTATTCCTGCTAACAGGCCTTGTCCTGAGCATCTCATCAAAGAAAGAAGGTCATGTGTCGTTCTTTGAAGGACTTACTGGAGCAAAAAAATACATAAAAGCAATCTTTGTGTGGTCTGTTGTTCTGGCACTCGCAGGCATGCTGCTCTTCAGTATTTACTTTTATTCTAACGATTGGTTGCCGCGTAATCACCTGTTCCCCCAGATCCTTGGAACCCTCTTTGGATCCCTCCTCAACCCGCTTTTGGAATTCCCCTTCAACCCGATGCTCACCCCCTCCACCTTTTTTGACCCCTCACGCGTGGGGGGAATCCCGTTGACTTCCTGGATATATCCATCCGGGATCATGCAGACCCTGATCTTTTCAGAGATCAATCTGCTCCTGTTTATCCTGACCCCGTTTGTAGTACCCTTTATCGTTGTCGAGCAAAAGACCATCAGGGGCGCTGTGGGGGGATCGTTTACCCTGATGAAAAAGAACTGGGATGAGGCAGCTACCTGCGCCGTCTTCCTTTTAGTTGTTGCATCCGGTGTTTTCCTTACGTATCTGCTCGTCCAGGCTGCATCCGGGATGGTCACACCCGACAAGATTGTCACGATTCATCCAGAAAATACATGGATTGCTCTTGCTCTCGTGTATGATATTGCACTGTTCTGTTTTGCGATTGTGATGGCAACTGTTGGAGGGATTGCCGCACTGGACCTCTACACATCGGCAAAAAGCAGGCAGATCGTTGCAAAATCCACTGAACCAACAGGGGTTGTTATCTGATGCGCCTCATCTCCGGAATCGCTGACCTGTGGCTGGGCCTGTGCCGGAAACCCCCGCGGGTCCATGCCTCGCAGACAGATATTGTTTACCTGACTAAACCCGCCCATGAGGGACTCCCGGATGGCGGGAGCGGAGGTTTGAGGATGATCCGCCGGGGAATAGGAGCCGCCCTGTCAGGAACAAAGACGCTGGCGCAAAACCCGCAGCTCCTCTGGTTTACGCTCCTTACCGGGCTTGTGCTGGCTGGATACACTATCGGCCAGGCTGCACTACGCTACATCGGCTGGACCATGCAACCTGATATAATCGTAAGATATATCCTGGACTTTTTCATCGCATTCGCAACAATGTTCTGCCTGGTGTTCTTACTGGCGAGCATTTTTATGAGCATCTCGTCAAAGAAAGAAGGTTCTGTATCGTTCTTTGAGGGGCTTTCAGGCGCAAAAAAATACATAAAAGCAACCTTCCTGTGGTCTTTTGTTCTGGCACTCACAGGCATACTGCTCTCCTATATTTGGTTTTATTCTTTCTACGGGTTACCTCCTGAACTCCGGTTCCTTAATGTTTTCGGACCTTTTCAGTTCATTACCAGCACGATCACCCAGTTCCCCTTCAACTGGACTCTTGACTGGGACATGTTAACCGAAATTCCGGGCTATGGGGGACGCTCGCTGCTGTTATGGATATATCCATTCGGGTTCATGGAAACCCTGCAATTTTCAGTGATCACCCTGCTCCTGTTCATCCTGACCCCGTTTGTCGTGCCCCTTATCGTACTCGAACAAAAGACCCTTCAAGAGGCAGTTGTAGGATCATTTGCCATGATGAAAAAGACCTGGGCCGATGTTGCGGCCTGCGCCGTCTTCCTTGGGGTTATCGTATCCGGTGTGTTCCTTACGTACCTGCTCGTCCAGGCAGCATCCGGCATAGTATCACCATACGAGACGGTTATCTTTCATCCACCCGACACGTGGATTGCTCTTGCCATCCTCTATAATCTCTTAATTTTAACCCTAGCATTTATTGTTGTAACTGTCGGAGGGATCGCTGCGCGGGATCTTTACATCTCTGCAAAGACCGGGCAGATGCCCGTATCCACTGAACCGGAACCTTCCTCATAATTTTTTTAAATTCCTGCTCCACCGTGCCTCGAAGAGGCCATGAGGAGGTGACCTCTCGCGAAATATCAAACCCTCCGGGAATTTTCCGGAGGGGGTGGGCTCTTCCCGGTTAAGTGAGGGGATCGCTCAGCTGCCTCGTCAGATGTTATAGGTTGTAACGAGGGAGGGTTTTTTCGATCTGTCAGTGTGAAAACACTGCTCGTCAGACAGTCCGGTACCGCAACGGGGATTGTGCGAGAACCCTTTCACCTTTCCGGTCTGTTTCAATAATTGATATTGTAACGTCAGTACCGTAGGCAATTGTAACCGGAAGTTCAGTTGCCATGATAACAAAATATCCCCGTTTGTTGAATTCCGCCGGAATGGGAAACCGGTAATTACCGGGATCGTCTTTTACGGTGATCTGCACGCAGTAATTCGGGCCTGCTCTTGGTATCAGCCCCTTGCCATCGACCCGCAGGGATTCGCTGTATGTTTCCTGCAATTTCCTTCTCTCGTATTGTGCCAGGATCTTGAGGCCATCGTTTTCCATCCGGCTCATGCCAGATAGATAAGCTGCCGGGGGGTTTGAATTGTATGCAACGAGCGGGATATTGAGACCGGTTTTTTTAAAATTGTTGATACGATGCTACACGCGCAAAACACCTCACCGGTTTTTGCGAAAAAAAGCCCATCAACCGGATGCGGTCCGGATAATCCGGTGTTCCGCGGTCACTTCCCCAACCTCGGCAAACATGGCAGCGATCGGGCAGAGACGTTCAAGGGTCTGGTCGATGATCGTTGACACAAGGGCCTCGTCCGCATCGGCCCGGAGCGTAATGGTGAGGTGAACCTGATCGAAAAATGCCGGCATGGTTTTAACGCGGGTCCCGTGGATGCCAATTGTCAGCTCTTCCGGGACAATGCCGTTGTCCGACAGGGCAAGGAGGATCTTCACGCCAACGCAGCCACAAAGCGAACCGACCAGGTACTGGATAGGGTTGGGCACCTTTCCGTGCCCGCCCATGCCAACCGGAGCTTCCATCGGGAAGGTGATCCCGGACGATGTGATGGCGGAGAACTCCCCGTCGCCATTGTACGTGACGGTCATGTCAACCGGTTTCCACTCCTGCCTTGACTTATCCCAGGGGATCTCCGCACTCATACTTACCGGTTGTCACTGCTGCATAAGAAATAATGCGGGACGGGATGGGGACCTGTCCCTCAGAATGAGAGGGGGACTCCCTGTCAATGGCGGAATAAAAAAAATTACACCCCAAAAATTATCCATCGGGTTTTTTCCGGTAATTAATTTACCACGGGGTGCACTCATTCATATACAGCGATAGTGTCCCCTCAATTTTCCACAAGCGATGAACGCCAACAAAGGAACGCCCCCGCTGCGGTTTTGATTCCTGACAAAAAAGAAAACTCACTACCCCGCCGAGCCTCATAGAGACCATGAGGGGAACCCTCGCGAGATAACAACCACTCCGTGAATTTTCCGGCAAGGGGGATAATCATTTCCGTTAACCCACCATCCAATCCTCATTTATATCAATAATTCCGATTATTCTTAAGAGGTAATGCACCCATGGCCCCGTCCAATCCACCAATGACATTTACCTGGAATGCTGCCGATTATAACAAAAGTTCCCCGGCCCAGCAACTCTGGGCAAAAGAACTGATTGCGAAGCTTAGGCTCTCTAAGAATTCCCGGGTGCTGGATATCGGGTGCGGTGATGGCAAGGTGACTGCAGAGATTGCCAGCCAGATTCCAAAAGGGAGTGTCCTTGGTGTGGACAACTCACAGGAAATGATCCGGTTTGCCAACGAGCATTTTCCTCCAGATAAATACCAGAATCTATCGTTCATGCAGGCAGATGCCGGGGCCCTGCCGTTCTCTGATGAGTTCGATGTGGTATTCTCAAACGCTGCTCTCCATTGGATTACCGATCACCGGCCGGTGCTAGCAGGCATTGCACGCAGCCTGCGCCCGGAGGGAAGAATTTTGATCCAGATGGGGGGGAAAGGGAATGCAGACCAGGCATTTGAGGCACTCGATTCCCTGCTGAAGAAACCGGCATGGGGTCAGTACTTCAGCGGTTTCTCGTTCACCTTTGGATTTTTCGATCCTGTAGAGTACCGCACGTGGTTGATCGAAGCAGGCTTTGAACCCTGCCGGGTCGAGCTGATCCCAAAGGACATGACGTATGCAACCCGGGAGAATTTCGCCGCCTGGATCCGCACGACATGGCTCCCATGGCTGGCCTGGTTACCGGAGCATTCCAGACCGGGATTCATTGAGGCACTCATCGATGAATATCTTCTGAAGTTCCCTGCTGATGCCGGCGGGACAATTCATATTCGTATGGTTCGGCTGGAAGCAGAAGCAAAAAAAATCAGGGTGTCCTAAAATAAAATCATCCCTCAACGGGAAATACATGAAAAAATTTCAGGTTCAGGAATTACTGAACAGGAGTTTGCCCCCTTTCTCATCAACTACGATCTCCTTCTCTTTGTTGACGGTTCCCTCCAGGATCATTTTTGACAGTTCATTAATCAGCATCTTCTGGATCACCCGTTTGATCGGACGTGCACCGAATTGCGGATCAAAGCCCTGGGTAGCGATGAACTGGATGGCCTTCTTGGTTGCCCTGAGCCGGATATCGCTCTTCCCCAGCATCTTCTGGACGTTTCCGAGTTGGAGCTCGACAACCGTTTGGATCTCATCCTTGGTCAGCGGTCTGAACATGATGATCTCATCGATCCGGTTGAGGAATTCAGGACGAAGAGTCTTTTTGAGCAGTTCTAAGACCTGCTCGCGGGTTCGGTCAAATACCTCGTCCCGGGTTTTGTCGGTGACATGCTCCAGGTTTTCCTGGATAAGGTGCGACCCGATGTTAGATGTCATGATTATAATCGTATTCTTGAAATCCACCGTTCGGCCCTTGTTATCTGTAAGGCGGCCATCGTCAAGAACCTGCAGCAGGATGTTGAACACATCCGGGTGGGCTTTCTCGATCTCATCGAGCAGCACCACGGAATAGGGCTTTCTCCGCACCGCTTCTGTCAGCTGCCCGCTCTCTTCATATCCCACATAGCCCGGAGGGGCCCCGACTAACCTTGAGACCGTATGCCGTTCCTGGTATTCCGACATATCAATCCGCACCATACTGTTCTCGTTATTGAAG
>Ga0194053_10001414_pt1 | contig 15355 bp, 7 predicted proteins | sample SepL228m_MetaG_FD_161684 | JGI IMG/M metagenome (GOLD analysis project Ga0194053, IMG submission 161684) | Anoxic zone freshwater microbial communities from boreal shield lake in IISD Experimental Lakes Area, Ontario, Canada - Sep2016-L227-8m | ecosystem: Environmental > Aquatic > Freshwater >... | reverse complement strand
TCCAGCGGAGCGGCATGAATGGCATTTTGCATCCCACAGCCCTTCAGTGGTGGGGCCGTCAACACGAACCCATGCCGCTCCGCTGGAGCTTGGCGGACCTGGTGGCATCTGTGGCTATAAACTCCCGCTTCCAATTGGGCGGCGGTTCAGGGCAGAGACAGGCCAGGCACCCGGTGCGGCCGGGTAGAAAGGTGGTGACGTGGGCTTCGAACGCGAACGTGGAGCCACTCCGCGCGGTTCAGAAGCGGGTGTGACTTTGCTTTCTGTCACGCGCCCTGCTTCAAGGCGGAACAGAACATCGGCGAGCCGGGCCGCTTCGCTGAGGTGATGGGTGACGTGGAGAACCGTCACGGCGGATTCCCGCTGCACGCGGTGGAGCAAGTCGGCGAGCGGTTCACGCGTGTCGTCGTCCAGCGCCGAGAGCGGTTCATCGAGCAACAACACCTGTGGCCGGGCTGCCAGCGCCCGGCCCAGGGCGACGCGCTGGCGTTCACCGCCGGATAGCCCGGTCGGACGGCGATCCAGCAAAGCAGCGATGCCCAACGGTTTTGCCAACTCTGCCACACGGCGCGCGATTTTGTCAGCCGGCTGACGACTCACCCGCAACGCGAAGCCGAGGTTTTCGCGCACGGTCATCGTGGGAAACAAAGCGCCGTCCTGCGGGACATATCCCAGCCCGCGTTCGCCCGGCGCCAGATGCGTCACCTCGCGCTCACCCAGCCAGACGGCGCCGGCGGTGGGCCGGCGCAGGCCGCAGATGAGTTCGAGCAGGGACGTTTTGCCACCACCCGTGGGCCCCATCAGCACGCCATAACATCCGGTCGGCACAGCGAAGGAAATATTCTCCAGGCCAAATGCTCCCGCTTTCCAGGCAATGTGATCGAGACGGATCACGGGCGTTCCCCCAGGAGGCGGACACTGGCGAGCACGACAGTGGCGAGCGCCACCATGAGCAGGCTCACGGCGATGGCGGCTTCGAGATTGCCGACGCTCAGTTCCAGCCAGACGCTGGTGGGCAACACCTCGGTCTTCATTCGCGTGGCGCCCGCGAACACCAGAATGGGGCCAAACTCGCCCAGGCTGCGCGCCCATGCGATACTCGCGGCCGCGAACATCCCGCGGCGCGCTGCCGGCAACGTCACCAGCCAGATCGCGCGCGTCCGCGTGCAGCCCAGCGTCAGCGCCACATTTTCCGGGCGCTCCGAGAGATGCTCAAAAGTCCCGCGCATGGTCCGCACAGCGAATGCCGCGCCGATGACGAATTGCGCCAGCACCACCCCGGCGACGGTGTAGGTAAAGGGCACGACGCGCTCGATCAGATGTCCGATCGTCGTCTGGAAGAAAATCAGGAGGCAAAGCCCCACCACCATGGGTGGCAGCACAATGGGAATGTCGAGGGCGGCATCCAGCCAGGCGCGACCGGGGAAACGTCCGCGCGCGAGCAGATAGCCCACGGGAACCGCAAGGAGCAACGACAAGAGCGCCGTCAGGGTGCAGGTCACCAAACTCAGCCCGATGGCGTAGCGGACTTCCCGCGCCTGCAGCGCATGCCACAGGTCGCTGGGTGAACTGTGAACAGCCGCCGCACCCAATAACCCCAGCCAGAACAGGAGATAGGTGCCGGTGATGCTGCCGAGCACCAGCCAAAGCGGATCAAAGGCCCGGCGGCTCACTGCTTGGCCGGGTTCAGCTTGGCGTCATTTGCCAGCAGCCAGTCCGGAACCTTGATGTCGGAGCTTTTGATCGCGGCTTCGCCCCGCCAGCGGAAGCCGGCGGTCTCGAAGCGCGAGTGGTGCGCCCGCAGGTAATCCAGCAACCGGGTGGCCAGTTGCCGCCGCGCCGAATCGCCGCGCACGCTGAACGGTTGCACCGCTTTGGCCCCCGCCTGGTCCAGTGGGAGGTAATCGAGATGCGCGTTTTGCGGGGCGGCGTTCACCCGATACACAATGGCCGCGTCGAGCGCCCCGGCGCGCAATTGGTTGATGAGAAAATCGGCGGTGGGCACCTGGACCACGACATTCTTCTGCACATTGGTTTCCAGGTTTACGCGGCGCAAAAGGCCGCGGGTGATGAAGCCGAGCGTGCTCTGTTGCGCGTTGCAAACGCCCACCCGCAGGCCGGGTTGGGCGAGATCGGCAAGAGTGTGAATCGCGCGCGGATTCCCCTTTTGCACCGCCAGGCCGATGTCGGTTTCGGTCAGCACCACGGCTTCCGGAAAATACTTCGCCACCGGCGGCACAAAGCAGAGGTCGCAGGCGTAATAGGCATCGGGAAACCTGGGATTGCTGGCCTCGGCCATGGCTTTCATGGAGGCGCACAAGACACCGCAGCCGTTAAAGACGGTGGTAATCTCCGCGCCTTCACGGTCGGCGAACTCACGCAACAACCCTTCAATCGCCGGGCGGTTCACGCCGCCACTGTAGAGATTGAGTTCGGGCTTGGCCGCCCACGTGTCGCCGGGCACCGGATTAAACCCGGCTTTCTTGAACACCTCCCCACCTTTTTCCGGCGCGGCCAGATAGCGGGCGAAGCGAAGCGCCGCAGCCGATTCTTTGGCAAAGCCCAACACGGCCACGCTGGCATTCTCGACCCGCCCCGACAATTCCGGCACTTCCACCGCTTCCAAGCCGGTAAACGTGTTCACGGTGGAATCCCAGATGATTGCGGCATCCACCGCGCCGAGTTTTAGATCGTTCGCGATTTCGGTCACTGTCGGTTTCGTCACGATGGCGTGAGCGGCGAGCGGGGCGTAGTCCTCGCCCAGCGCGGCGACCGTCGCCTTGCCGACACTGGCGGCTTCATGATTCGCCAGCGCCACGCGCACACCGTCACGCAGCAGGTCGGCCAGGCTTTTGATACCCTTCGGATTTCCCTTCCGAACCGCGATGACCGGGTGCTGGCGGGCCAGCGGAATGACTTCGCGGATGACATCAAACTTCCGCGCATCGGCGAGCGTGCCATCATCGGCGGCGATGAACAGGTCGCCTTTCTTAGCGAGACGGATTTGCGCCAGCAACGTGCCGGTGCCGCCATACTGCAATTGCACTTCCGCCCCCGTCTCCGTGCGGTATTGTTCGGCAACCGCTTCGACCGGCTTTTTCAGGCCGGCGGCGCAATAGACGATGACGGTGTTTTTGGCCGGGGATGCCGCCAGCAAGGTGCTGCCGAACGCCATGCCACACAGGGCAAGGGTGAATGCCATTCCAATGTGTCGTTTCATAAGCTTACTGTTTTGTTGATTTAGCCGCCGCGGTTTGTGCGCGGCAGAATTGCTGGCGCGTGTCATCATGGTTTTTGCTGTGGCTTGATGACGACGGTTTCCGGCTCCAGTGATGCGCGTGCCGGCTCCGGGGAGCGGGACGCCAATCGTCGGGCCTCGCCTGCCTTCTTCAATTCCTCATCCCAATCCACGCGGAGTAACAAATCCCAGCCGGGGTTTCGGCTTTTGACTTCGCAGGAGCAGGAGCCGAGGAGAAACCGCGTGGATTCCTCGATGAATTCCTCGTTCAACCGGTCATTGGGCCAGGCCCCCAGCACGCGGCCACGACCAAACACGAGGGCAATGAACGGCTGGTCGGCGGGGAGGGACTTCAGCCCTGCCGGACCGGCTAGTTGCGAGAGGAACGCCGCTTCGCTCGGGTCGCTTCGCTTCAGGCGCAACAGGGAAAGCTGCACCTTGAGCTCGGGGCCAGGCCCCACCCGGCTGTCGGGGTCATTGGGGTCCAGTCGCGGAATGCCGGTGGCGGATTCCAGGAAGCGCAGGCGGTTTTCCAGCAGGCTGGCGGCGGCTTCGTTGGCAGCGCTCGGACCGCCTTCAACCAGCACCCAGACGGCGGAATCGCCGCGCAGGATGCGCTTGACCAAATCCCGCCGCGCGGGCGAATCCGTGAGGGCGCCATAGACTTCCGGAGAAAGCTGCCCTTCCCACGCGAATTTATCCGCACCCCGAACGTGCGACGGATAGAACAGTCGCGCTCCGTTGGTGGAAACCGATGTCTCCAGGTTCAGGCCGGAACGACCGGTCAGATTCCGGATTTCGGTGGCCAGCGGCTCGGTCCGCAAGACCGAGCCCGGGGCTTCGAGGCGGAAGGCATCGGCCGGCCAGCGGTCTAACGCGTAGCGAAAGACCGGAATGTCACAGCCGAAAATAGTGGGCGCCCACAGCCCAAAGGCTAAGGCAAGACGGGTCGTTTTGGAGGTTGTCCGTAGCATCGAATTTTTCCATCCGCGGTTACAATCAGGATACGACCGTGGGCCACGGATACACCGTCCCACACCGGGGGGCTGTCAATCGTGAAATCACGCGCAACCTGACCACTGCCTGTATTGACAATTTTCACCAGCGCGCCCCGCTTGCCGCTCAGACTGGCGTCCTGTTCGGCCAGGTCCTTCTGCACGGTCGGATCCTTCTTGACCAGCCGTTCGAACATCTGCTCCTCGTTGACGAGATCCGGCGGGCCGGCCACTACGAGATTGGTTCCGGACATCGAAAGCCCGCGCGTCGAGACCGGCACATAGGTGTTCCAGTCGTATTTCACATAGGTATCCGGGCGTCGCGGACCACCCAAGCCGCCTCCACCCAGGCCGCCGCCGGCATTGTTGGTTCCGCTGCCGCCAGCAAACGCGTTGGTTCCGCCCGCGCCACCCGCACCGCCGCGGCGACGGCGACCGCCGGCAACCTGGTTGGTTTCCGCTGCCGACGACGCTCCGCCCAAGGCTCCGTTGCGACTCAAATCGCCTTGCTCGGCGGGCAAAGGCGCCCGAGACGCGACGCTCTGAGAGACGTTGGTTCCATCGGCCACCACCGGCGGCGTGAACTTGTGGAACCACAGGGCCGCGCCGTTCTTGCCCTTGCCCACATCAATGCCGGTGAGGACCCCGTTAATGCCGTTGGTGGAGTCATCCCGCGCGTCGTTGTTGTTAAAGGAAACCGCCAGAACGGCACCCGGGGCGGAATGGGCATCCGCCTCGACCGAGCGTTGCTGAATCTCCTCGGTGGTGAGCGGGCGATGATAAATCGCCACTTCGTCCAGCAAGCCAGCGTAGGGACTGCCGACTTCGTAGTCGCCCACGCCGGTGCCGGTATCCACAGCCCGGGCCCCGCCCTCCAAACCGCCCCGGCCTCCCCCGCCACGGGCCGCGTTCACGCCAAATTCCAGCGGCTGCGCCGGCTTTGAATCCAGCAACGCGGGCGTCGTGCCCGAGTTGACGAAATGTCCGTCCACATAGAGGCGGATGGAGTGATCCGTATCCAGCACCCCGACGAGATAATGCCAGCCGGGAGTGAGCGGCGAGATGGAAGGCACCGAGACGAGGTTTCCCGCATTGCGAATGTGAAACACGGAGAAACCGTCCCGCAGGGCAAGCGCGTAGCCATATTGCGCGGTGCCGTGGGCGACGATCACGCCATTGGGAGCATCCGGCAGCACCCACGCCTCCACGCTCAGGCCCTTGCCATCCGGAGTCAGGCGTGTATCATCCGGGAACAGGACGCCCGGATACTGTATCTGAGGCCGACCGAAACCACCGCGGCCACCACCACCGCCGCCGAAGCCGCCAAGACGATTGGTTCCGCCGCTCGCGAGTCCATTGGTGCCACCGCCGCCAAAACCACCGCCGCCCCCCCTGGGAGGCGGGGGAGGGGCGTCCGGGGCCACCCGGCTCGCCGAGAACAACTGATTCTGCATCGTCGTCGTCCACTTCAGGTATTGCGGCTCGCGGCCATAACCGAAGACCTCATTATCATTGAACACGAGCATACGCCCCGCGGGCGCGTACTTTCCGGCCTGGAAATAACCGCCGTAGCCGCCGGCGAAATTCTTGCCGTAAACCCAGTAGCTGCGATGGAACAGGGCCTCGTCCAGGAAACCAATTGGCGAGAAGAGATGCGCGCCTTCCCCTTGTTGCGCCGCACCCTGTACCTGCTCGTTGCCCGACACCGGTCCGATGTCCACCCGTTTGCCGTCCTTGTCGATTCTCTGGCTGCGCAGATAAGTCCACTTGCCATCGCTCACCAGAATGTCATTCAAGCCCACCGGCATCTGCAGGTTCTTCAGCCGGGTCTGAAAGTCGCCGCCGGTTTCCGGATCAACCTTGTCATAAGTTTGCTCCACCAGTTTCCGACCCGTCGCGGCGTCGAGCTTGAAGAAGTGCAGTCCGCCATCGAGGAACACCGAGCGTCCGGTCAGGAAGCTCACCTGGTCATTTTCCACCAGCACACTGCCGGGCACCGGCCAGACGCTTTCCAACTGTTCGAACGCAAACATCTGCTGGCCGGCATAAGGCCGATACCGCCAGGCCAGAGCGCCATCGCTCGATCGCAACGCGTACACGCTGCCGTCGTGGCTGCCGACCAGCACCCGGCCCCTCCAGTAGGTCGGCGGCGAATCCACCCGTCCGCCGGTGATGAAATGCCACAGCGGTTTGCCCGTGTTCAAATCCAGCGCGTAAATCGTCCCGGTGTCAATCTGGGCGACGAAGGCTTTGCCATCCGCTACCGTGAGAGCGCTTAACTGGCCGCCGATGGGAATATCCCACGCCTCGGAAAGATCGTCGCTCAAACCCTGATCGGTAAACCCGCTGCGCTGCGAGTCATGCCGGAAAGCCGGCCAGTCCAGCGCGCCCGGCGCGGCTCCCAGCGGCGCGTCATAGGCCGGACCGCGCTCCAGCCGCTGATCGTCCGGCAGCAAACTCGGAGCCTGGCTGGCACGATGCGGAGCCAGGGCGTTGAGTCCGTCCAGCTTGGCTTCGGTATAGCAGGCGCAGTTGTGGGGCCCGGCGTAAATCAAGCCGTTGGCGGGCAAGGTGCCGTAGAGGCAGGCGGCGCGCACCCAATGGTTGATCTGCCAATGCTTCGCGTTGAAATCCACAAACTCGATGCCCGTGCGGGATGGAATGAGGAAGCGCTCGGTGGCCTTGGCGATATAGCAGCGATGATGAAACCAAAAGGTGTCCACGTCGGGCAGAAACCGGCTCTTGACTTCGCCCGTCGCCGGGTCGCGCCCGGTGAATTCACCCGACATGTTGCCCGAGATATCCGGCGCGTTCCAGAGCAGTCCGCCCGCCAGGATCAAGTCTTCCGGCGAGCGGTAGCCGGATTTGGCATGAGGAGCTTCCCACAACTCTTTCCCGCTGCCGGCATCAAAACTCTTCATCGCGCCGTCACCCCCGGCGTAAAGCACCAGGTTGCTGTTTAAAATCACCCGGGGACCGAAGTTGTATTCAAACAACTGCCGACGCGCGGCGGGCGCAGTCGCCCAAAGCGGGCTGCCGGTTGCCGCGTCCAGGCTGACGAGTTTCTCGCCATCGTGGAAAACCACTTTCGCTCCATCCGCGGCAATCGTCAGCGGCGCATATTTTCCTTCCCGCTTCCACAGCACGCGCCCGGTCGCCGCATCAATAGCCTGCAATTCACGCGGTTCTTCGTCCCAGTCAAATTCGGTTTCCACGCGCTTCTGATCGCCAGTGTTGAATTTCGGCGCGAAGTCTTCCAACGACCATTTGCGGGGATTGACGAGGACGTATAGAACGCCATTCGCATTGAGGATTTCTTCCGCCCCCTTGGTGCTCTCGTACACTTTGAGCGTTTTGCCCGTCGCCCCGTCCAGTTTGCTGACGGGTGCCTCGACGGAGAGCGTGACGTAGATATGATCGCCATCGCCCACCAACCGCCGCGCAAGTTGGGTCGGTCCCGACTTCAACGGCCAGAGATGCGACTGCCAGTGCGGAATCTCGTTGGTCCACAAAATGGTGCCGTTAAAGGCGTCCCGTGCGGTCAGCACCCAGTGCGCGGGCATCAGGATGGAAACCCGGGAGCCTTGGTCCATGATGTAGAAAAGGCGGCCGCCCGCCGAAACCTCGGCGCTAAGGCTCGACATGCGGTCGTGGTGTCGGGACCAACGCGGGCTGCCAATCCATTGGTAACCTTCGGGCGTGTCCACTTCCAAATCCTTCGAGCAAGTATTGCCCCTGGCGTCGTAGTAATAATGCGTCCAATCATCAATGTCCTTGGGACGGGGCTTCAGCAGCTTCTGCCATTGGCCAGCTTCCTTGACATAGGCGAGGCCATTCGGCGTCAGCACGCGCAGGATTTCCTCGCGGGAAACGCCGTCCAGATTCTCGGCGACGATTAGATTGACCAGGTTGTCAATGTAAGGCAGCGGCCCGGTTCGCCAGACATCCACCGTCACCGCGCCGTGAAGTTTCTGCGCAAGCAGCCATTCGCGGGCAGACCGAACATTGGCCGGATCGCGATCCAATCCCTGCACCTGGTAACTGTCGCTGCGCCGCAGGGCCGCCGTCAGTTGGGCATCGCCAGATCCTAAATGAACCACGAAGCCACCTTTAACCCCGGTCTCCCCAATGATGCGGACGGCTTCAGTCTCGACGGCCGGATTGGCCGCCAGCACCGATGACGCGGCGACGAACATGGCACAACTCGCCGCCATCGAGCGGCCGAGGATTAAATGATGAAGCAGACTTCGCCACGATGAGGTGGCGAACCGAACGTTTCTTATTTTATGTTGCATAGGCGCGTTTTCAATTTCGGCCAAGGCCATTTGGAAACCATTTCCAAACGGAAACCAGGACTCATGCGCGCCCCTGGTGAGGTAGCAACCGGTTCATTCCGAGACCAGATTACCCGCTGCCAAAGTAACTTGGCGCAGATATAATACTATCTCTATAGGTTCAGTGCGTATTTGTCAACAAGCAATCTGATTTATTCTTGTGGCGTGGAATTCCGACGCGAATCAGGCCGAAAGTGAGAACTTGCCAGCCAAACCAATTTGGTCCCAATGGAGGTACTTTATCGCCGCGAAAGATCACCGGGCCGCGAAGACTTGGCGCGGTTGGTGGCATTCTCCGGCATCGAATCCGTATGGGATTGCCCATGGCCGGGCGCAGCGGCGTCCACAGTTTCCGAGGCGTTGGAATTAAGTGCGAGATTTATGTAAAAACGCGCCCGGGCGTGCGATTGTTCTCTTGTGCATTCTGCGCCCATCGATAATCCCGATGAACTGCTGCCCACGCGGCGCTCGCTGATCGAGCGTCTGCGCGATCTGGGCGATCAGCCGAGCTGGCGTGAGTTTTTCGACATCTATTGGAAGCTCATCTACGGCGCTGCCATCCGGGCCGGCCTCAGCGACCAGGAGGCCGAGGACGTCGTCCAGGAGACGGTCATTGGCGTGGCACGCAAAATGGAGAGTTTCTGCTACGATCCGTCGGTGTGTTCCTTCAAAGGCTGGCTCATGCACGTGACCCGGTGTCGCATCGCCGACCAGTTCCGTCGCCGCCGGCCGCAGAATGTCCCGCTGGCGGCGCCTCGCGCGGACACGACCGCCGAAACTACGCTCAACCTCCACGACCCCGCCGCGGATGTTCTCGAAGGGATTTGGAACGAGGAATGGCAAAAGAACCTCGTGGACGTGGCCATGGATCGCGTCCGCCGCCAGGCGAACCCCGAGCACTACCAGATCTTTCACCTCCACGCCGTCAAGGGATTGGGCGTGCGGGATGTCGCCAAGCTCACCGGCGCCAGCCTGCCCAAGGTGTACGTGACCTATCACCGTATTGCCAAGTTGGTGAAAGCCGAAGTCCGCCGACTCGAAACCACCAACTCCCATGCCTGAAGAACTGAGCTCAGCCCCAGGCCGTCGTCGCGCCGGCTTACCCGCCCGCGCAGCGCCGACGGGAAGACCGTCGTTGATTACCCCGGCCGTTGCTGTCAGCGTGTTTATCCGATTCGCAACCAGAGGCCTGGCCGGGCTCCTGGCTTGGCTGCGGACTGCTTGGTGCGCTGGGGCTGGTTTCAAGCTGAATGGCCGGATTCGCTTCCAGAAATACCGCGTGGCGCCGCGGCTCGGGACGCTCACCGTGCGGCGGCGGCTACTGCTCGGTCTCCACCAGCATGCGCCGCTGTCGGCCACAAGGACCGCATTGTTATGACGCAATTTCAAAAGCCAGTGCCGGTTTCTCAACCGGCCCCGGAGCCGGCCAGCATGCAGGCGCAGCCCTCATGAGCACGCCGCGCGATCGCATTGAGGCCAAGCTCGGACTGACCGGGCCGCCATTGAGTCACCTGCGCGACGGCCCGCCGCGCATTCCCGATCACGAACTCATCCGCCGCATTGGCCGGGGCGCGTATGGCGAGGTCTGGCTCGCCCGCAACGCGCTGGGCACCCTGCGCGCCGTCAAGATCGTTTACCGCGACACCTTCAAGGATGCGCGCCCCTACGAGCGCGAGTTCGCCGGCATCCGGCGGTTCGAACCCCTCTCGCGCAGCAACGAAGGGTTCGTGGACATCTTGCAGGTCGGTCGCGATGACGCCGGCGGCTGGTTTTACTACGTCATGGAACTGGCGGATACGGCGGAGCCGCAGGCCAGTAACCAGTCTTCAGTAATCGGTGATCAGTCTTCAGTAAGCAGTAATCAGTCTTCAGTAATCGGTGATCAGTCTTCAGTAAGCAGTAATCAGGCACTGAATACTGACCACTGTTCACTGATTACTTCTTACACCCCGCGCACTCTCAGCCGGGATCTCCAGCAGCGCAGACGGCTACCGCTCGAGGAGTGCCTCGAGCTCGGCATGACGCTCAGTTTCGCCCTGGGCCATCTCCACCGCCAGGGCCTCATTCACCGCGACATCAAGCCCTCCAACATCATCTTCGTAGGCGGCGTGCCCAAGCTGGCCGACATCGGTTTGGTCACCGAGGCCGAAGGCGCGAACACGTTCGTCGGCACGGAAGGGTTCATCCCGCCCGAAGGCCCCACCTCGCCCCAGGCCGACCTCTACGCGCTGGGCAAGGTGCTCTACGAAGCCGCGATGGGGAAGGACCGCAACGAATTCCCCGAGCCATTCACGCAGATCGGCACGGACCGCGAATCCGTCGCCTTGATGGAGCTGAACGCCGTGTTGTTGCGCGCCTGCGCGCCCGATCCCAAGGCGCGCTATGCCTCCGCCGAGGAAATGCACGCCGACCTCGCCCTGCTGCATAGCGGCGGGTCGGTGAAGCGCCGGCATCAATTCGAGCGCCAGTTCCGAATCGTCAAACAAGTGGGCGCCGCGGCCATCGTCGCCACCCTGCTGATCGGCGCGGCCTGGTTTTGGCAACGGCAGCAGACCAAGCAGATGACCCGGTTGGCGGCCGAGAAGTCCGAACTCGCGGATACCAACGCGCGTCTGGCGACCGAAAAGGGCGCGGCGGCCAGCGAGAGTCACCGGCGCCTTATCCAGACCCAGACCGCGAACGGCCTGCGCGCGATGGACGAGAACGACCCGGCGACCGCCGCACTCTGGTTCACCGAAGTGCTCAAGCATTCCGAAGGCGACGCCAGCATGGAACGTCGCCAGCGGGAGCGCCTGGCCGCCTTGTTCCGCCTCCTGCCCAAGCCCATTGCCAGGCTATCTCTGGAGCACGGTGGTGAGAGTGTCCGGACCTCGCCGGATGGTCGGTGGATCATCGGTGTTGGGGGCTTGCAGAAGGAGGGGCTCGGGGTCGGCGAAGTCAGGATATGGGACGCATCGTCGTTTCGTCCGCTGCACTCCCTGGTCATCTCGAACATCCTGGGCAGGGCTTTTGTCAGCCCGAGCGGGCGCTGGGTGGTTGTGTCCGAAGGGACCACAAAGCGCATCTGGGATGTGACCTCAGGAAGACCGCTGGAGCGCCGGTTGGAGGCGGAAGGTGTAAGCGGCACTTCCGCCTGGAGCTCCGATGAAACCAGGCTAGCCACCACAGAAAAGGACGGCACGAATGTTTACCTCCTGGAAGCGCTGTCGGGCCGCCTGCTCGCGCCCCCGCTCCAGCACAGCAACAAGGTGGTCAAGGTGGCCTTTGACCCGACCGGCCGATGGCTGGCGACCGGCACCGAAATCCTAAGGGACGAATCTATTTTCCCACCGAATAACCAGTTCCGTCCGGGAGATTATGTGGTGGGCCAGGCCCGAATTTGGAATGCGGCCACGGGGCAGCCGCTGACGGACTGGATTGATTTGGACGATCCCGGGTACGGGATCGAGTTCAATCCCGACGGCAGTGCGGTGGCGGTTTTTGGAATTGGTGAACACAGTGATCGCTCGGCAGATCAGCAGAACTCGGTCAGGGTGATCGAATTACCCTCCGGCAGAGAACGGTTTGCCCCTTTGCTCCAGATGAACGCCCTGCAAAGTGCGAGTTTCAGCCCCGACGGACGTTACCTTGCGACGGGCAACGCGGACCGCTCGGTGACCGTCTGGAACGCCCGAACGGGAGAAGCCGTCCATCGCTCGCTCAAGCACGAGAACGATGATCCCCAGTTCTTGCGTTTCAGCCCGGACGGCGCCTGGTTGGCCGTCGCCGGGCTCAAAGAAATCCGTTTATGGGACGTGCGCTCCGGGAAAACCGTGCTCCCCGCATTGAAAGGCGGCGAGGTAGGCTCCCACTTTGACTTCTCGTCCGACGGCCAGCAGTTGATCACCCTCACCCGCAGTGGGAGGCTCCGTGTTTGGGATTTGGCGGGGGTCGGACCGGCACTCCCACCGTTCTTCCACGGGGACGGCGAACCCATCGCGTCCGCCGTTTTCTCGCCGGACGGTAAATCGGTCTGCACCGCAAGCATTGTGGGCCATCTGCGGATCTGGGACGCAGTGTCGGGTCTGCCTCGCGGAGAAACATTGATTTCGACCAACGAACCGGTTGACATGGCTGTCTCGTTCTGGACTCGGGCCGCGTGGAGTTCGGATGGGACATCTCTGGTCGTGCCAGCCGGTGATTATACCGGACGGATCTGGGATGCGGCCACGGGCAACGAGCGTCCCTTCAGTCTGCGGCACAAGGACACCGTGTTCTTTACGGAGTTCAGTCCTGACGGAAAACAGGTCGTCACGGCCTCCGCCGATGCCACCGCGCGCATCTGGGATTCGATCACCGGAGCCCCGTTGACCCCCCCGCTTCAACACCGCAACTGGGTAAATGCGGCCCGCTTCAGCCCCAATGGCCAGCGTGTCGTGACCGCCAGTTCCGATGGCACGGCCCGCGTATGGGATGCGACCACCGGCGCGCCGGTCAGCCCGCCGCTTGAGGAAGGACGATCAAAGGAAGGAGGGACGCTGATTGTGATGGACGCATGCTTCAGCCCGGACGGCCTGCGCGTGGCGATGGGTGGTGGTTCATGTGAAGCAACCATCCGCGACGCCGTCACCGGCCAGCGAGTGGGCCTCGCGATGCAACATGGCAGCACCATTTGGAGGCTCCGGTTTAGTCCCGATGGCCGTCGCCTTTTGACCACCAGCAACGACCGAACCGCGCGCGTTTGGGATGCCGGCACCGGACAGCCCATCGCCCCGCCGCTGCTCCACGACCAGATCGTAGTGAGCGGCGATTTCAGTCCCGATGGACTACGAGTCATCACCGGCAGTGATGATGGCACAGCCCGAATTTGGGATGCGGCCACCGGTGAACCGCTCGGGCCCGCGCTCCGGCACCAGCAGGGCGTCCTCCATGTCAGTTTCAGTCCCGATGGCCGCAGAGTGTCCACGGTGAGCCGTGACGCTTTGGCGCAGTTGTGGGAAACGGGCGCACTCGATTGGACCGTCGGCGAGCTTGCCGGTGCGGCGCGCTTGCTGGCGGGGAGACAAGTAGGCAGTTCAGAGCAGATTGAGACTCTGGACGCATCCCAACTGGAGGATGCCTGGCACCTGGTCGGTTCCCGTCTCGAAGGCACGGCCACCTCGACCGAGTCAGCGGCGCGCTGGCAATGGCGTCAGATGATATCGAGTGAGTGGTCGCGTGATTGGGCTGCCGCGGAGTTCCATGCTCGCCGCCTGATCGCTCTGCAACCGGGGAATGCCGCCGCCCTTGGCAGTCTCACCCGAATCAGCAATGCCCGGCCTCCCGCGCGGAATCCCGCCGCGCCAGCGGAGTTGATTGACCTCTCGAACTTCTACAATGCTGCCCTCTCCGAGTCATGGCATGGCGGTGCTGATAATTACCTCGCCGAACTGCCGCGGGGCATTCAGACCCTGGCCGGCACCCGGTTCGATGTGCGCGGTTTGATCCAGGTCTTTGGCGTGCCGTCGTCGCGTGAGCCGCGCTACCAGTATCCGAAAGCCGTGAATGGCATTCGCGTCAATCGCAAGCTCCAACGACTGCAGTTTCTTCACGCGATCTGCGGAAGTTGCCCCTCGGATGGAACCACGGTGGGGCATTACTTCATCCATTTTGCCAGCGGCCGACGCGAGACCGTGCCAATTGTCTTCGGCCGGGACGCCCGCGACTGGCACGAATTACCGGACCAGCCTGTGGGCGTGACCGATGCCGTCATTGCCTGGAAAGGAACAAATCCCACCGCCTTGCGGGGTGCCAGCCGTGGCATCCGGCTCTTTAAACGCACCTGGGAAAACCCGGCACCCGACGTGGAAATCACGAAGGTGGATTTCGTCGCCGAGTATGCGTTCGCCAATCCGTTCCTCGTGGCCCTGACCGCGGAGTAGCGCCAGTTTTTGCAGCCGGCACCGAACCGACCGCCATACCGGTTGCCGACAGTTGTGTCCGAGGATGTTGAATTGAAGGAACAGCGATCCGTGGTTCTCCTCTCGTTCCCCTCAGAGCAGGAATATGACCACGGATTTCACGGATTGCACGGATGCCACGGGTGTTTTTTATCCGTGTAATCCGTGTAATCCGTGGTTCTCCTCTCGTTCCCCTCAGAGCAGGAATATGACCACGGATTTCACGGATGGCACGGATGGGGTAGGTATTTCTTATCCGTGTAATCCGTGTAATCCGTGGTTCTCTTCTGGTTCCCCTCAGAGCAGGAATATGACCACGGATTTCACGGATGGCACGGATGCCACGGGTATTTCTTATCCGTGTAATCCGTGGTTCTCCTCTGGTTCCCCTCAGAGCAGGAATATAACCACGGATTTCACGGATGGCACGGATGCCACGGGTGTTTTTTATCCGTGTAATCCGTGTAATCCGTGGTTCCTCTGGTTCCCCTCAGAGCAGGAATATAACCACGGATTTCACGGATGGCACGGATGCCACGGGTATTTCTTATCCGTGTAATCCGTGTAATCCGTGGTTCTCCTCTGGTTCCCCTCAGAGCGGGAATATAACCACGGATTTCACGGTTTGCACGGATGGGGTAGGTATTTCTTATCCGTGTAATCCGTGTAATCCGTGGTTCTCCTCTGGTTCCCCTCAGAGCAGGAATATGACCACGGATTTCACGGATGGCACGGATGCCACGGGTATTTCTTATCCGTGTAATCCGTGTAATCCGTGGTTCTCCTCTGGTTCCCCTCAGAGCAGGAATATGACCACGGATTTCACGGATGGCACGGATGCCACGGGTATTTCTTATCCGTGTAATCCGT
>Ga0194053_10001413_pt1 | contig 15362 bp, 16 predicted proteins | sample SepL228m_MetaG_FD_161684 | JGI IMG/M metagenome (GOLD analysis project Ga0194053, IMG submission 161684) | Anoxic zone freshwater microbial communities from boreal shield lake in IISD Experimental Lakes Area, Ontario, Canada - Sep2016-L227-8m | ecosystem: Environmental > Aquatic > Freshwater >... | reverse complement strand
TGGCAATGTTCGCACACGGCTATGCCTCGCGGGCATTCCCTGTGCTCGTGGGCTGGCAGGGAGTTCTGGCTGTTTGCCTTCTTGCCGGTGCGGCGGCGCTCTGCAGGCATTCCCCGCAACTCCTCCTCATAGCGGTACCCTGCGTTCTATATTTGGCGTTTGGATGGATTCAGATGGGAGGGAATAATATTTTGGCAATGCTCGGGCGGCATTCCGCCGGAATCTACGTCTGGCACACACCGATCATCCTGCCTGCGTCCGCGCTCTTCTGGACGCATTTTTTCGGCGGAAATTCCCTCACCTTGGCGCTCACACTCGTGACCACCATCGCACTTTCCCTTCTTGCAGCTAAGGCCGCAAAACAGATTCCCGCGTTATGGCCGTTCCGGATTTGAGCGCGCGATAGGCGCTGCGCGCAAATTTTGAATGTTGGATTTTGGATTCTGAATTGATAATATTCCACACTGAGGCGTGGCACTCGGACGCGTGCGCCCCAATCCAAAATTCATAATCCATAATCCATAATTTCCTTAGTTTTCGCTTTATGAAAGATAATCTGATCGTTAAGGTTACTTACCAATTCGCGCTTCAAGTGATGGCTGCTGCCAAGTTGATACGTGAACGACGGGAGTATGATCTTGCATCACAATTCTGGCGGGCGGGCACCAGCATTGGAGCCAACGTTGAAGAGGCTCAGGCAGCCCAAAGCCGTGCTGATTTCCGTTCCAAGATGAGCATCGCCGCAAAGGAAGCCCGCGAGACCCACTATTGGCTTCAATTGGCCCGCGATGGAAAGGTTCTTTCCTCACAAGAAGCCGACGCGCTATTGGAAACAATTCAAAAGATCAGAAAAATCCTGACATCAATTGTCAAATCAACTTCTGAAAACCCATAGGTTTTGCGCACTTCGTGCGCGATTTTGGATTTTAGATTTTGGATTCTGAATTGATAATCCACCCGCGCAATGCGCGCTTCGCGCGCAATTTTGAATGTTGGATTCTAAATTTTAAATTGATAATAATCCGCGCTGAGGCGCGGCACTCGGGCGCGTGCGCTCCAATTCAACATTCAACATCCATAATCCAAAATCTCTTCAGTCCGCGCTGATCGCGGCACTCGGGCGCGTGCGCCCCAATCCATAATTCAACATCCATAATCCAAAATTACTCCTCCCCGATTTCATGGCATTGCCTATACAAAACCGCGTTTACTATCCGCTTTTGGACACCTTGCGCGGTCCGGCGGCGATGCTGGTTTTTCTTGGGCATTGGAGGAATCTGTTCTTTGCAGACTTTGTGGATCTCCCTAACCCGGGAATTGCGCTTAAGATCTTTTATCTATTCACCGGAGCCGGGCGGGAAGCGGTGATGATTTTCTTCGTCATCAGCGGATGCGTGATCGCCCATGTGATTTACACATCATTTGAGCGCGGGAAGTGGTCATGGAGCGGGTATCTGTGGGCGCGGCTGACCCGCTTGTGGGTGGTGCTGATCCCGGCACTGGTTTTGACTGCCTGCTGGGATCAGTTCGGCATGAGATTCGGGCAGATCGCACCGTCGATTTATGACGGAATCGGATTTGCGAACATCCTGCACAGCGCGGTTGAAGGGAATTCGGGGATCGGGACATTTATTGGCAATGTGTTATTTGTGCAAACGATTCTCGTCCCGACGTTCGGCTCGAACGGCCCGCTTTGGTCAATCGCTTACGAATTCTGCTACTACCTGGCATATCCGGCAATGATTTGCGCGGTCGTTCCCGGCCGGGCCACATGGAAATTGCGTGCCGGCCTGCTTTTCTTTGCCGGCGCGCTGCTGGTCTTTTCCGGGAAAAGTATTGCGGCGGCATTTCTCATCTGGCTGGCCGGCGCGGCCGCCTACTGGCTCTTCCGAGTGCTTCCGGTCAAATCTGTTGCGATCAACCTGGTGGGCTTCCTGGCTGGCCTGCTTGCGATTCTGGCAAGTGTCATGGCAAGCCGGATGCACCTGTATTCCGCGATGATTGGTTGGGATGGGATCATCGGACTCGCCTGCGCGTTTACGATGTATTTCGCACTCGCGATCCGGCCATCCCGGGTCGGCGCCGCCGTGCTGAAGCCGCTTCATGGACTCTCGGCGGTTTCGTATTCCGTTTACCTGCTGCATATGCCCATCCTGGTGTGCGCGGCCTCGTTCTTCTTTCGCAGCGATTCGAAACGCTGGCCGCCCGACCTCCCGCATTTGTCCGCTGCCGTTGTGATCGGATTGCTTGTCTTCGCCTATTGCCTCGGAGTCTGGTATCTCACCGAACATCAAACCGCCAGGATCCGGGGGTGGTTCGGCGCGCTCCGAGCCGCGCGCCAATTTTGAATGCTGGATTTTGGATTTTGAATGAAATGCGAAGAAGAGGACTCCCGCGAAGGCGCGGAGGCGCGAAGGGAAACAAACTTGAACTGAAACTGGACACTTGAACTCCCCTTGGGAGGATTCACCACTAAATCGCACTCGGTTTTTTCCTTTTCCAAAAATATTCGCTCGCTAAACTACGATCCGTGACGAAAACCAACTATGCCTGAATTATCCCGATTTTTTGGACTCATCATCCGGATGTTTCCAGAGCCATCTGCAGCGCATCACTTGCCGCATTTTCATGTCTATTACCAAGAACACACTGCGGTATATTCGATTGAACCGGTGGCATTGATCGCCGGTTATATGCCGCAAAGACAGCAGAGGTTCGTCGAAGCTTGGGGAGAAATTCACCAAGAAGAACTGAAAACTGACTGGGAGAGTTTGATTTCCGGACATGCCATCAATCCCATCAAGCCACTTGAATAAGTCCATGATTCATCCGATTTATCGCGCGACTTTTTGTCGGGCTCTGTCTGCATACAAACTGGAGCTTCATTTCAATGACGGGGAATCCCGGATTGTTGACCTTGAACCGGTTCTTGCAGGTGCTCTTTATGGTCCCCTCCGAGACCAGGCTGTTTTTTCTCAGGTACGACTTGATGAGGAGACCGGTGTGCCAGTGTGGCCCAATGGCGCGGACTTCGATCCCGCGATCCTGCATGATTGGAATCTGCACCTCCCGAATTTTGTAAAAGCCGCTGACAACTGGAGACGACAAGCCGCAACGGCCGCATAGCGGAACAAAGTAATTTGAAATTATTGATTTTTTGCTGAGGGTAATTTCACCACTAAAGGGTGCTGAAAAGCACTAAAAAGATCCGGAAGGTTAGCCACAGAGATCGCAGAGAACGCAGATAAAAAGAACTCCCGCGAAGGGGAGGTTGGGCGACTCGCCTGCCGGACATCCGGCGACTCGCCGGGTGCCAGGAGAATATTTTGGAACACTAATTTAAGAAACATTCCGCCGCCAATCAGGCAGCGAGCTCAGCTGCTCGATGGAACAGCCGAAGGCTGGCCCGCAGGGCGTCACGCCTGGAAAAGGCGGGCGTCAACTGATCTGCTCAAGCCGCCTGCGGCGAGTATTTCGTTGAATTGTTTAGAACACTAATGTGGGAAATATTTCCGCCGCCAACAGCCGGCGGAGGAGGGAGATGAGGCAGAACCGGAGACCGGTTCGCAGGTCTGCGGGAGGAATCAACTCTGCAAGTGACGTTGCGAGATTGATTGTTCCCGCAGGCCCAAGATCACGAGTGATCTTTGCCTCCTCTCCCCCTCTGAACCAAACCGAAGGACGGGGCCGTATCAGTTGACTCGCGCCGGCCCCGGCGTCTTACCCTGCGGGCTGCCTACGGCACTCTACCGAGCGGCCTCCCGGGCCGCCTGGTTGGCCCGGCCAGCTTAGTGTCAATTAGTGGTTAAAAAAATCCGGTGTTTGCCGGTTTGCTCCGGTCCCCGTTGGTCGGTTGTGGTTAAACAGCGTTTGCTTCTTCTCTCTTCGTGTTCTTCGTGAGCTTCGTGGTGAAAAAAACGTGGGCGCAAAAAAAATCATTTGACGTGATAAGAGAACGGCAATACGTAATTACTTATGGTGACACTGGATAAAAAACAAGGGGTTCATTATTGATGGATTTGCTGTCTGAGAAGTATCGACTTGGGCAAGCTGCGAAGGCGTTCTCAACAAAATGGGGCGAAAAAATAAATCATGAATGGGAGGCTCTGACTGGTTTGGCGGAGGAGGAAACCGGGTTTTATGATGACTGGATGGAATACCGCGGCATCCAAATGAGTCTTGCGGATCTGGAGCAGCGGATCGCTGAAATCAAGAATGGAAATTTTTCCGCATCACCAGCACATTGGAGATGAAATCATCGAGTCCTTTCCAGTTTCGATCATGGATATAGTTCTGGACACAAATATCTTGCTTGCAGGCCTTCGCTCTTGCAATGGGTCTTCGCACAAGCTTTTGGAGCTAATCCGAAATGGGCATCCTGCTGTCCGATATCATTTATCCGCGTCTGTTGTGTTGGAGTATGAAGAAATACTGACTCGTGAACTTGTTTCCTCCACATATTCTTCTGATGAAATTTCGAGTTTTCTCGATGATTTCGTTGCGAACGGTATCAGACATGCATCCATCACCTCATTGCGTCCCGTGTCCATTGATCCAGATGATGATGCTCTGATCGAACTGGCAGTGACGGCTGCTGCTGATACCTTTATAACTTTTAACACCCGGCATCTGAAGTTTGCGTATGCCCATGGTATCAATTTATTGACTCCGGGGGGCTTTCTGCGAAAGTTAAATCTATGAGCGTGTGCATTCCTGATAATATCCTTGATGCCGTTCGAGCGGCAGCCTTTAAACGGCACGTATCCGTTGAGGAATTCGTCTCGTCCGCCCTTGCTGCGCAATCATCATCCGTCCTGGAAGATCCGTATCTTGAATCCCGTGCAAGACGTGCAACCGGAGCCGGATGGGACATTCTCGACAGAGTTCCCGAATGTAAGCCAGACCCGGGCGACGAGTTGCCGGATTGATTTCCGATATCTCGTGACGGGAAGCAGGGGAAAAGGAAAGCTGAAACGCTGAGATTCTGAAACGCTGAAAACCAGCGTGATAGCGCATTGAAAATGCCAGGGACCCAGGCGGCGGAGGACGGGAAACATGGGGATATTACGGCTTGCGGCTGGGAAAGAAGCAGGTTATTTTGCATTCATGAATGATGTTGAATTCACGGCTGAGCTAAACGAGTCGGGTACGCTACGCATACCGCATGAAGTCGCCAAGAACCTGCCGTGTTCCGGCAAAGCCCGGATCATTCTGCTTACAGCGGATCGCGACGGCGACCGGGAGTGGCAGGCGGCAGCCTACGAGCAGTTTCTCAGGGATGACGCTCCAGAGGATGCCATCTACGATTCGCTGGCTCCTGCTCTGTAAAGATATTCGGCGAGATATACCTTTGTCGTTTCCCGTTTACGGATGGCGTAGGCTTCAAAATACGGCCCGCGCTTTTTCTTTTCGATCTGGATCAGGATGCCATCATTTGCCGTGTGACCGGCAGTGCAAGAACCGGGCAAATGGATGTATTGATTGAAAAGTGGCAGGAAGCGGGACTGCTTAAGCCGTCGATTGCGCGGTTGGATAGAATCATCACGGCGGAAAAGACCGTCTTTATTCGCAGCTTGGGGCGTCTCGCCGTTTCCGATCTGGATTCAGTTCGCAAGCGATGGAACGATAATATGCGTTTATGAACGTGAAGGCCATAGTGAATACCATTATAGCCTGCCGCCCCGGCAGTCCGAAGGACAAGACTCGCGGGAGCGAGCGAGGCAAATGAGGAATGGTGAAGCAGACGGCGCAGTCAGAGACTCGCCGGGAGGCGTCCAGTTATGAGTGTGAAGACGGCAAAAGCGTTGTTTTGCTTGCGCATAACATGCGGGGGGGGCCGCCTGCTCAACTGGATTGCTCCATTGCAATGAGAGTTACAGCCATTATCTGCGGGAATACGCAAAAAGTGTGTTTATTACGAGTTTTCAGAAGATAGACAATGGTCATGCGCCTACGGCGGACTGGATCGAATGTTTGAACCACTAATGAAAGAAATATTTTCGCCGACAACGGCCGGCGGAGGGAGAAGAGGCAGAACCGGGATTCCGGTTCGCTGGTCTGCGGGAACAAACAATCTCGCAAGCGGGCTTGCAGAGTTGTTTCCTCCCGGAGACCGAAGATCGCAACGCGATCTTTGCCTCCTCTCCCCTTCTGGACAAAACTGCAGGACGGGGCCGTTGGCCCGGCCAGATTAGTGTATATTAGTGTTTAAAGAATATGTCTGGAGATTCGTTTGAGAATGAGGGGTTCGCTTTGATGGGGGCTGCGTTTGAGGTTCACGCCACCATCGGCGGGGGGATGGCCGAGGAGATTTATCAGGAATCGCTCGAAATCGAATTGGGAATCCGCTCGATTCCCTTTGAGAGCAAAGCGCCCTTGCGAGCGATCTACAAAGGGCAGCCGCTCCGAAAGGAATATTTTCCGGATCTCATGGTGAACGGAGAAATCGTCACGGAACTGAAAGCGGTCAGCAAGCTCTTGCCCGAGCACGAAGCCCAGTTGCTGAACTACCTCCGGATTACAGGCAAGAGGGTCGGGTATCTCATCAACTTCGGGCCACTGGCCAAACTTGAGTGGAAGCGTTTTGTAATTTGAAGCCGCAAGGGATAGACAATGGTCATGCCGCCTACGGCGGGGTTGGATCGAATATTTTGGAACACTAATGAAAGAAATATTCCGCCGCCAACAGCCGGCGGAGGAGGAAGAAGAGGCAGAACCGGAAACCGGTTCGCAGACCAGCGGGAGGAATCAACTCTGCAACACCAGCGCGACAGCGCATCCTGACAACAGGGAAACACATTGTGAAGCCGGGAGGCAAACCAGTTTGCGAGATTGATTATTCCCGCAGGCCCAAGATCACGAGTGATCTTTGCCTCTTCTCCTTTCTGACAAACTGGAGGACGGGGCCATTGGCCCGGCCAGCTTAGTGAACATGAGTGGTTAAAATTCTTTTTCGTGATTCGCCGCTTTGCTCCGGTTCCCGTTGGTCGGTTGTGGTTAAAAATCCTGTTCCCTCTTTCCAGCTTCAAGTCTCTCCTCCCGTCTCCCGAATCCTTTATCCTTTCCACATTCTCCACTTTTCTTTTCCACGATGCCTCATCTCCATTTTGTTCAATCGTTAGAAGCGCTTGAGGGTGCGGGGTTGGGGCAGTCGGCGCTTTCGCTGCATCTGGCGATGGGGGAGGAGTCCACGCTTGTGACGACGCGCGCGGGCGGGTTCTGCAGCGAGTGGCCGCGGGTGATCCAGGGGGTGCGGCGGGGACCGGGGAAGGCGTTTTATTCACCCGAACTCAAGCGCCTGGCGGCCCGGCAGGTTGCGGAGGCGGACTGGTTTCATGGTCATGGTTTCTACGTGTGGCTGAACGCATGGCTTGGCGGCGAGGCGCGGCGGCGGAAGAAGCCGTTAGTGTTTCATCCGCAGGGATTTTTGGATCCCTGGATTTTGGCGCGTTCGAGGAAGAAGAAGCGGATCGCGCACTGGTTGTTTGAGGACAGGAATTTTGCCTATGTCCAGTGGTGGCGGGCGGTTTCCGCGAAGGAGGCGGATCAGATCCGTGCTTATGGAATCTCCGCGCCGGTGCATGTGATCCCGAACGGGGTGGATCTCGCCGAGTGCGATGCTCCGTGCCCGACGGATGCGTTTGCGGATTGCTCCTGGACGCACCGCAAGCGGCCGATGCGTGTGGTTTTCCTCTCGCGGATCCACAAAAAGAAGGGTCTCGATCTGTTAGTGCCGGCGTGGGGCAGGCTGGCCCGGGAATTTCCTGAATGGGAGCTCATCATTGTCGGGCCGGATGAAGGCGGGTATCGGACGACCGTCGAGGAACTCGTCCGCTTGCATGCTTGCAGCGGAACGTGCACGCTCATCGGGCCGGTCACAGGCACGGAAAAACATGCCCTGCTCGACTCTGCGGATTTGTTTGTCCTGCCCTCGTATTCCGAGGGGTTCCCGATGGCCGTGCTCGAGGCGGCGGCCCACCGGCTCCCGGTCGTCATGACCGATGAATGCAACTTCCCGGAACTCGCCGCAGCCGGGGGCGCATGGGAATGCTCGGCTACCCTCGAATCCCTGACCGCCGCCCTGCGCGATGCCTTGTCATCCGATGACGCCGGACGCATGGAACGCGGACGGATCGGACGCGAGCTGGTCGCCGCAAAATATACCTGGGAACAGGCGGCGGGCGCGCTTCGCGCTCAATGTTGAATGAGGAATTAGGAATTAGGAATGATGAATTGGGGTGCGCGCTTTGCGCGAAGGCCCCCAGTGAAGTATGCACAAAGACGCACAAAAACAGAGCGAACGGCATGAAATCCCGCTTGATACCCGATCGAATGGAACGCAAATTAATCAAGATCACATGAATACGGCATTTGATTCCAAATTCAGCCGCGATCCTATTTTTCAGCGTGTGTTGCGTGATGCTCTGGCAATTCAAGACCGGTTTCAAGCGGATCCGGTTTATTCCCGAACAGGGCAAGGTTTCTTGAGGAGCGCAGGAGTTGGTATGCTTAAGAAGATCAAAGAAGACGCCAAAAGGAAGATAAATCTTTGCGCGCTCCTCTCTTCGTGTTCTTCGTGAGCTTCGTGGTGAATTCCTCATTCCGTATTTCCCTTCTGCCAACTGACGTCTGACGCCTCATCCTTTTCTGGTTTCATGTTTTTACCCTTCGCGCCTCCGCGGCTTCGCGGGAGCCTCCTTCCTCCTCATCTGTGTGAATCATGTCAATCTGCGGCAAAACTTTCCCGAATATTGTATCCTTTTTGTGGTTTCTTTTTTTTGAGAACGTAGCAAGTAATATATAGAACAATTCCGATATTATATTGACTGGTGTTATTTTATATCGTATTTAAAGTAGCAAGTGTTTGTTCAGGCCACCAAATCCCGCCGCAAAGGGAAGATCTACGTCACGTATCTGGTTCGCGAGTCCTTTCGCACGCCTGAGGGGCCGCGTTCCCGCACCGTCTGCAATATCACGAAGCTGCCTGAAGATGTCCGGAAACTCATTGCGGCGTCCCTCTCCAGTCGCGCCCGTTGAAGCCAACGAGGACGGCGAGGAAATATGCATCCTCCATCATCTGCCAGCTCTGGTTGCCTTGGGGAGCGGGGCTGAGAATTTCGTCAACCAGGATGGCCATCGGAATTCCTCGGCGAACACGTTCGTAGGAGAGAACACGGATGAGTTCATGGCGGATGGGAGGACTGTAGTGTGCGAATCGTGCCATTGTGCTGATCTTTTGAGGGCGGAGGCAGCGAAGCCATTGCCTCAATGGATCATATCGAAAATACCGGGGTTTCTGGGGAGGGGGTGGACGGCTTGCATCCTTGGCCGACTCGGCAATTTCGAGGGAAAATCTTGGTATAATCTATTGGAGAAGGCTTTTTCGCCTCTTCCGTCAAACGGCGGCGGATTTTTTTCCCGCCACCGTAAAACCATCAATTGATTTGAGAGGAGGTGAGGAAAATGCAACCCGAACAAATTATAATTCTCGCGCTCAAAGCAATCGCTGGCGCAATCGAAGAAGTGATTCCGAAGAAATAATCCCGGGAGATCCGAGAGGGAAAAGTGGCTCTGGTCCGGAGACGGATCCGGGCCACTTTTCTTTAGCCGGCGGCGGCTTCGGCGGGTCATTTTTTTCTGTTGAGCAGACTGCGGGGCCATGAAAATCGACGAATCCGCTCAAATTCCACCGCCAACTTTATCGGGTTTTAAGGGGTTTTATCGGGGAGTATGAGCGCGAATGAAAATCGGGAGAAAAAGCCCACTGAGCCTGTATTGATGCGGTTTCCCGAGGAAAAAAGGGATTGCGCGGTGCAGGGTTCGAACCTGCGGCCCCTACCGTGTCAAGGTAATGCTCTACCACTGAGCTAACCGCGCTTGTGCAAAATATCATCCAGGCCGGCGGATCTTGCGACAACCTGATTTTCAGCCCGCTGGGACGGCGGGCTCGGAATCGGGTTGAAGGAAGACGGTGCCATCGGTGTATCGTTTGGAAAAGCATTGCATACTACGTGCGGCCCAAACACCACGGCAAGAAAATTCCCGGCAGAAAATCCCGTTGGCCCGCGAGCATGCCGGCGTGTGCCGCCCGCCGCAATTTCAGACATCCTGACCGAGGAGGAAAACTTGTGAGACGCAAAAGCTCAGCGGGCATGGGCGTCCCGCCCGGTGCGGGCACTGATTTCCCTCTCGAATGGAGTCATCCGCTTTCCTCGCTCCACCATTTTTCCGAGAGCCATCAGGATGTCTGAAATGTCTGCGGAGCAAAAGCGGAGCTTGAAGAAACATGCGGTTCCGGCGAGGGTTTAATTTCGTGAAGACTCCCGCCCCATTCCGAACCCGCGACCAAGGCTACACGCTCTTCGAGATCATGCTCGTGCTGGGCATCATCGCCGTGCTGGTGGGCTCCGCGATTTACATGCTCGTCGGCAACATCGACGTGGCGAAGGATCAGCGGGTCGAAAGCGATATCCAGGCAATCTCGATGCAGCTCCGCACCTACGAGATGCTCAACTACCGGAAGCCAACCACCGAACAGGGCCTCAAGGCGCTCGTCCAGATGCCGTCCTCCGACCCGAAGCCGCGCAAATGGAAGCAGCTCCTGAAAGCCGTGCCGCTCGACCCCTGGGGCGCGGAATATGTTTACCGCAACCCCGGACGCAACAACCCCGGCGGCTTCGATCTCTACTCGCTCGGCCCGGACGGCAAAGAGGGCAGTGACGACATCGGGAAAGAGAGCAATGGCCCCGCCGCCAAGTAGGACGGCGGGCTACACCCTCCTCGAGGTCCTTCTCGCCATCGGCATCATCGCCGTGCTCATGGGGATCACCGTCCCGTATCTGGCGGGCTCATTCGGGAAGTCAGACGGAGAGGAAATCGCGGACGACATCGCGCGCACCGTCGAAAGCGTCCACGCGAACGCCCTCGAGAAATGCGAGGCCCGGCGGATCGCGATCCACGAAAACGGCCTGCTCCCGGAAATCGATTCCGTCCCGCCCGTCCGGCTGCCGAAGGGATGGAAACTCGAGGTCCTCCGGATGACAGAATCCCGGTTCCGCAAGCCGGAGAAAAAAGAATTCTGGGGGTTCAACAGCGCGGGGATCTGCGAGCCGCTCACCCTGCGGATCTGCTGCGGCAAGGAGTCGCTGGAAATGGCATTCGACCCGCTCACCGGACTCGTCATCGAGGACCAATAAAATGCGAAATGCGAAATGCGAAATGCGAAACGGGGCCGCTTCGCGTCCGGATGCCCGCCTCCGGCGGGTGGATTCATTCTTCATTCCGCATTTCACATTTCGCATTGCTCCGCGTCCCCGCGGAGCCTTCACTCTCTTCGAGGTTCTCGTCGCGCTCGGCGTCTTTGCGATCGCGGTGACCGGGCTGGCGATGGCGCTGGACAGCGCGGTGCAGGCGGCGTTCGAGGCCCGCGAGCGGGCGCTGGCCCGGATCATGCTCGAGTCCCGGCTCGCGGCCGCCATGTCGGATCCTCCCCTCAACGGCAGGCGGGTCATCGAGGCCCGCGACAACAACGGGGTCCGCATCGAGGAAACGCTCGATCCCTTCGAGGCAAAAACCACCAACGGCACGCTCATTCCCGGACTCTGGAAACTCAAAATCACCGCCGGCTCCGGCCGGGAAAAAGCGGACACGGAAACCGCCGAGATCCTGATCTACAAACCATGATCGAAGAAATGCAGAATGCGAAATGCGAAATGCGAAGCGGGGCCGCTTCGCGTCCGGGTGCCCGCCTTCGGAGGGTCGATTCATTCCGCATTCCGCATTCCGCATTCCGCATTGCTCCGCGTCCCCGCGGAGTTCCCTCATCCTTCATCCTTCATCCTTCATCCTTTTCCTCCGCCTTCACGCTTTTCGAGGTGATCCTGGCGCTGATGCTTCTCGGGTTGCTGACCGGCGCGGTTTATTCGATTACCTCGGCGGCGGGCGAGGCGAGCCGGGCGACGATGTCCGAGCAGGCTGCGGTGCGCCGTGTCGAAGCGTTCATCAAGGTCACCCGCGGCGCTTTTTTGAACCTGCCGCGCAACGGACGGATCCAGCTCCGGTTTTCGAAATTCCCTTCAGGCGCGCCGGTTCCGGAGGTGATCTTCGAGGAGGCCCCGGGGGTGTTCGGCGTGCCGAGCCTTGGCGGCGGCTCGCTGATCCTGGCCGCACGCCCGCGTGCCGACGGCTCCCGCACGATGTCCCTCCTCCTCGTGCCACGCGATCTGGCGTCGGAAGAGCTCGAACGCCTGAAATCCGGCAATTCCTGGATCCCGCTCCTCCCTCGCGTCGAGCGCGTCAAATGGTCGTTCTTCGCCAACGGGGAATGGAAGGACGAGTGGCCTCCCGAAGCCGGCCGCCCGCTCACGGCCCGCCTCGAAATGGAATCGCTCGATATGGGAGGCTCGATCGTCGACGCGCAATTCTGGATCCCTCCCCTCGCCGCCGGATCAGCCGCACAGTCTGCACCGAACCCGCAGCCCACCCCGCCGCCGCGCACGCCATGATCCGCACGAACCGCGCCCTTGCTTTGCCGATCGTGCTTTGGAGCATTGCGTTCCTGGCCGGGTTGGTTGTGCTTGTCGCTGGCGTGGCGGGCAACTGGATCGCCGACGAGGCGCGTGCGGAGCGGGTTTTCCGCGCCCGCCAACTCGCGCTCAGCGGCATCGCCCTCGGGCTGAATCCGGCCGTCAAGCCGGGAGATCCGCTCCTGCTTAGCGGCAGCAAAGAGACCGAGGGGTTCGAGGTCCGGCTCTCCGACGAATCCGGAAAAATCAACCCGAACTTCTGGATCGCCCAGAACCACCGGGAAATTTTCATCCGCCTGTTCGACGCCTGGGGTGTGGATCCGAAGGAGCGCGACGCAGCGATTGACGGGCTGGCGGATTGGATTGATGCGGATGATTTCCGTTCCCTCGCGGGTGCCGAACGCGGGGAATACGAGGCGGACGGACGCGCGGGCTTCCCGGCGAACCGCCCGCTGATCCATATCCGCGAGATGGAGGCCATCCTGGGAATGGACCGGGTTCTCGCTTCGCACGAGGGTTGGCAGGAACTTTTCACCGTCTGGCACAACGGAAAAATTAATCTCCAGCACGCCGGGGAACCGCTTCTGACCGGGCTGGCCGAACTGACCTCCGAGCAGTGCCGCTCACTTTTCGAGTTGCGTGCAGGGCCGGATGCCGTCGAAGGTAACGAGGATGACGTCAAATTCGAATCCATCGAGGCGGCGGCCAAGCTCATCGGCGCGCGCGGACGCCAACTCGAGCAACTCGAGGAATTTTTTGATGTCGCGGGCGGCGTGCGGCGGATCGAGAGCACGGGATTTTGCGCCGGCACCGAACACCGGATCGTCGTCATCGCGCCGGAAAATGGCGGGGGCCAGGTTATGAGCTGGGAGGAGGAATGAGAGCGCCGGAAGCGGTTCTGTTCCCGGGCGCCGACGGATGGGAGCTTTGGAAGTTCCCGGAAAAATCCGCGCCGAAATGCGAGCGGGATCCCTCGGAAAAATCCCTCGCCTCCGCTCCGAAACTTCTTCTCGCGCTCCCCACGCGGAGCGTCCTGGCCGTGCCGCTCTGGGTGGCCGCCGGGGGCGATCCCCGCGAACTGGCCGGACTCGAGCTTTCGGGAAGGCATCTCGTGCGCCGCGACGCCGAGGTCCGCACGCTCGCGGTCGAATCCAGCGGCGGGCGTTCGCTGGTCCTCTCCCTCGCAGTCAGCGACGACTCCCCGGCGGCGCCGTATTTCCCGAAAGCCGTTTCCTTCGACATCCCCGCGCGGCTTCTCGACCCCGGCAAGGCGGATGTCGCGATCTGGCGCGAGTCGGGCTCGCTTTGCTTCGGATTTTTCCGGAACGAAAAATGCGTCATGTTCTCGGCCAGCGGGGAACCGTCCCCCGGACCCGCATTCTGCGGGCTGCTCACGCGGCTCGCGCTCCGCCTGCGCGCGGAGGACGTCATCGCCGGGCTGCCGGCATCGTTCCGGCTCATCGGGTGTTTTTCTGAGGAAGACCGCGCGTCTCTCGCGGGCGCCCTGCGGGTGGAGGTCGAAATCGTCTCCCCCGCCCCACCGCCGCAGATTCCAAATCTTTTGGTGGATGTATCCCCGCCGTCCGCACGGCGGGCGGGCGAACGTCACGCGATCTGGAAGCGTGCGGCATTCCTTGGCGGTCTCGCCGCCGCCGCTTACGTCCTCGTCCTCGCCGCCCTCGCCGGCGACCTCGCATGGAAAATGATCCGGCTCGAAAAACTGAAAGCGGAAGCGGCGGCCCGTGCGCCGGCCGCGGCGGAGGCAAAGAAGCTCGTGTCGGAATGGAAGGAGTTCCAGGCCGCAGTCAACCCGCGGCACTTCGCGCTCGACCAGCTCGCGGCGGTCGCAGCCGAGCTTCCGGGCGAGCAAGTCCGCCTCACGCAGTTCACGCTGGAAAACGGCCGCCTCGTCCTCGCGGGTGAGGCCGCGGACATTTCCCAAGCCTACCAGTTTCTCGAGCGTGTAAAAAAATCCCCGGTTCTCCAGGACTACGACTGGACGTCGCGCCAGCCGCAGCTTGCAGGAAAAAACAAAGTCCGCTTTGAAATGGAAGGAGCCCGCCCCGATGCGCAAACTCGCAACGAATGAACGCCGCCTGCTGATCTTTTTCTGCTCGGCCATCTTCCTGGCCCTGAATCTGTTTGCCGCACGCGCCTGGATGTCGTGGCGCACGGCCGTCGTCCGCGACACCGATGCCGCGCTCACCCGGCTTGCCGAAGACCGGGCCTGGATCGACGGGGCTTCGGCGATCGGTTCCGCGCGGGAGTGGATGGAAGCCCACCAACCGCAGCAGGCGACCGCCGACGGGGCGAGCACCAGCCTCCTCGAAATATTCCGCGGCTCCGCGGAGGCCGCCGGACTCAAGGTGGTGGAGGAAAACCTTCTCCCCTCGGCCGAGGTGGGCACCGGCACCGCCGCCGCCCTCCACGCGAAACTCTCCGGGCCGTTTGCCGGGGTCGCCAAATTCCTGTTCGCGCAGCAGTCACCGACCGCGTGGCGCTCGGTGCCGAAGCTCATCATCCGCAGCGATACCGAGCCCCCGAATGTGCTGGTGGACATGGAGGTCCGCCAGTATTATCTTCCACCGTCCTCAACCGGCCCATGACCCCACTCTCCCGAGCGATGTTCCTTGCCTTGGTTGCGGCCGCCACCGCGATCGCGCAAACCGATGCCCCGTGGGCGCTGCCGCGCGAAATGTCCGCGTTCCAATTTCTTCTGGACAGGTCGCCGTTCTCCCTGCCGACCGCGGAGGAAAGCTCCCCGCTGGCGGACAGGTTTTCCTTGACCGGCGCGGTTGCCATCGATGGCGAGTCGCTCGTTTTTGTCCTCGATAAAAC
>Ga0194053_10001412_pt1 | contig 15366 bp, 12 predicted proteins | sample SepL228m_MetaG_FD_161684 | JGI IMG/M metagenome (GOLD analysis project Ga0194053, IMG submission 161684) | Anoxic zone freshwater microbial communities from boreal shield lake in IISD Experimental Lakes Area, Ontario, Canada - Sep2016-L227-8m | ecosystem: Environmental > Aquatic > Freshwater >... | reverse complement strand
TAAAGTTGCTTGCGCTGCTCCAGTTCGTCGCGCATCCAGGGGGTGATTGTCGAGGGCATCAGACGTTCCTCCTGAGAGGCGCAATCATGGCCCGGAATAGCCTCCAGGTATCCTGGCTGACGGTATCCGGCACGCCGCTGGCCTCCATGAGGATGAAGCCGCCGCCGGGGCGGCACACGGCCAGCGTCTCGCGCAGCACCTGCTCCATCGGCCCGGGCGCGAGCGTGAAGAACTGCTTGGGCAACCCACCCACCAGCGTCAGGCGGCACCCGTATTCGCGCTTGACGGCCACCAGGTCAATGCCGTCGGTCGGGTCCAGCGGATTGAGCAGGTCGAAGCCGGCCTCCACCAGGTCCGGTATGATGGGCATGATGTTGCCGTGGCTGTGCAGATGGCAAAAGCGGTCGGGATACGAGTGCACCAGGCAGTTGAGCGCTGTGTGCCAGGGCTTGATGAACTCGCGGTAGACGGCCGGGGAGACCAGCATGCTGTCGTTCGAACCGAGATCGTCGCACAGCACCACGCAATCCACGCCGGCGTCCAGCATGTGGCGGGCGGCCGCCAGGTTCCACTCCCCGAGCCGCCGCAGAAGGTTGTGCATGCAGTCCGGCGCGGCGAGGAAGCCCATCAGGGTCTCGGGATAGTCCAGGAAGTAGTAGTGCAGCGCGCTGAAGAAGCCGTTGAGGTTGCCGAAGGTGAACTCGCCGCGGGCCTTGAACCAGGCGGCGTCCTCCGCCAGCCCCCGCCAGCGTTCCGGGGCGTCGGGATCGGGCAGTTCCGGCCGCGCCCAGTCCTCGGGGGCGGCCATGGGCAACGCTGTGATGTGGTAGTTGTGCGGGTTCCGCTGGTGCTGGTGAATGGCACCGGTTTCATAGCGCACGAGGAAACCGACGGCGTCGGCATTATACACCGTGCCGTTGAACTCGCCGGGGCCGCCATGGCCGAAACTGGAGTTGCCGCCGTGGCCAAGCCCGACCGCGCACTTACCCAGCGCCCGATTGAAGGCCAGCAACCGTTCCCGCTCGGACTCCGCCAGCGGGGCGAAGCCGTAGGCGCCGGACACGGGGAGGAAGTAATAGCTGTCGTACAGCACATCGCCCATGAGCCGCGCCGCGGTGGCGCGATTGAAAAAGCCCATCGGCCAGTAGAGCACGTCGTCGTTTTCGCGGCGAATACACGCCAGCATTCGTTCACGATTGGTCATGGTCGGTCTCCTGATTGGGCGGCCACCCGCTCCAGCGCCGCGGCGGCGGCCATCAACGCCCGCGGGAGATGGAATGGGTCCTTCACCGGCAGGGCGGCCGAGGGCGCCGGGTTTCCCTCGCGATCGAGCCATTGGCGCCATTCCCCGGTCGCCACGGGATAGTGCGTGAAGGCATAGGCACGGACGCGCTCATGCCACTCGCGGCACCACGCCTCGCCGGTATGTTCCCAGGCATAGGCAGTGGCGACCATGGCCTCCACCTGCGCCCACCAGGGCTTGCCGTCGGGCAGCCGCCACCCGACCGGCTCGCGCCCGCGCACATCGAGCGCCAGGCGCAGCCCTCCGAACTCCGGGTCCCAGCCGGCTTCCATATGACGGCGCGCCAGTTCACAGCACAACGGGATGCGGTCGCGCCGCTCCGGGTCGCCGGCAAAGAGGTCCATCAGGAACCACATCGCCTCGATGACGTGGCCGGGAATGCAAACCCGCCCCTCAGGCGCCTCGTCGTCGAAGCCGCCGTCGAGTAGCGCGAACTCCCGGATGAGTCCGGTCCCGGCGTCGGCGAAATCCGACAGCAGTTCATCCGCCTGGCCGATGGCCGCTGCGTGCCAGTCCGAACGGTTCAGTGCCCGGGCCGCCTGGTCCAGGACCCGGGCGAAGATCATGCGCACGCCGAAGGCCTTCCAGCCCGCGGGCAGTTGGTACGGGGCAATCCCATAACTGCCGGGCCGCGTCAGCCGGTCGAGGACATTGCCGACCGTGTCGTGGATGGCCTCTGCCGCCTCGGGGGCGCCGGTGACCCGGTAGTAGGCTGCCAGCCCATCGAGGGCGAACCCGTCCACGTAAATGCTCTCCGCGCCCTGGAGCACGCGCCCGTCGGCATCGGTCCGGTACACCCAGCGTCCCTGGGGGTCGCGCCCGTACCGCAGGAGCCAACGAGCCAGCCCGTGCGCCGCGTCGAGCCACTCCTGGCGCGACCCGAACGCTTCGCACAGCGCGGAAAAGGTCCACAGCGCCCGCCCCTGTGACCAAACAAACCGGTCGCGCGAGAGCACGTTGCCGGCGTCGTCCAGGCAGTTGTTCAGCGCGCCGGATGGGTCGAGAGCGTGGCGGAGCCAGAACGGCACGATGTCCTCCAGCAAGACCCGCCAATATTCCTCGGCCAAGCACAGGGCCGCCTCGCACGCCGGATCAGGATGGCACGACATGTTCATCAGATCTGAACCTCCTGCCCGGCGTCCGGTGCCGGGATAGATAATCCGAGGGCCATGCAAGGGTTAACAGCGGTGAGCTGATAGATCTGCTCCGTGGTGAGGCCGATCTCCCGGGCCAAGTTGGCGGTGGCCAGCGCCATCGGCACCGCCGCCCCGGCCAGTTGCAGACTCCCCGGCTGCCGTGCCACCCGGTCTTCGCCCACCTCGACGTCGAGCCGGCCCAAACGGAAGCGGCCGGGGGGCATCCCGGCGGCGGCCATGGCGTCGGTGACGATGATGGCGCGGTCGGTCCCGGTCAAGGCCAGGTAGTTGCGCAGGGCGAAGAACGGCACGTGCGCGCCATCGGCGATGAAACAGCACCAGAGGCGGTCGCGCAGGGCCAGCGCCCGCTGGATGATGTTGTCGTGCCGGGGCAGCATGGGCGGACAGCCGTTGCCTAGATGGGTGAAGATGGACAGCCCGGCAGCGCAGGCGGCGCGCAGGATGTCGAGCGAGGCGTCCGTATGCCCGGCCGCCACCCGCACCCCGGCTTCCGCGAAATAGCGCGTCACGCGCAAGCCGGGATCGCACTCGGGGGCCAGCGTCACCAGCCGGAGCAATCCCTCCCCGGCCTCGTGCAAGCGGGCGGCGACGTCAAGAGAGCCGGTCCGCACCGCCGTTGCCGGATGCGCGCCGCGATAGCCCTCCGCCGGGTTGATGAAGGGCCCCTCCAGATGCAGGCCGCCGATGACCTCCGCCACCAGCGGATCGCTGGTGCGGGCCCGCGCCAGCCGCCGCAACCGGGCGGCCATCACCTCCACTTCGTCGGTGATGACGGTGGCCAGGACCATCGCCACGCCGTCGCGCCGCAGCGCCACGCAGGCGTGGCGGATTTCGGCAGTGGACAGGGATTCCGCGTTGAAATCCACCCCGGCGTAGCCGTTCACCTGGAGATCGACATAGCCCGTCGTGTTCATGCCAGCAGGCTCGCCGCAGGGTTGTCCAGAAACAGGGTGACGGCGGGATGGGTCTGCAGGATCGAGGCGGGCAACCGGTTGGTGACGGGGCCCTTGACCGCCTGGCGCACCGCTTCGGCCTTGCGGGCGTCGGGCACGGTGCAGACAATGGCGGTGCTGTTCATGATCTGGCGCACCGACATGGAGATGGCGCGCTCCGGCACGGCCGCCAGGGTGGGGAACCAGCCTTCGCCCAATTGCTGCCGCCGGCAGGCTTCGTCCAGTGTCACCACGATGTAGGGCTCCCCGGTCTCGAAATCCGCGGGCGGGTCATTGAAGGCCAGATGTCCGTTCTCGCCGATGCCGATGAACGCCACATCCACCGGCTGTTGCTTGATCAAGGCGCCAAGCCGGGCACACTCGCGCGCCGGATCGGCCTCGCCGTCAATGAAGTGGAACGCCGCCGGCGGCAGGGGCAATTGCCGCGCGAAGCGGATCCAGAGATACTGGCGGAAGGAGGCGGGATGCGAGATGGGCAACCCGATGTACTCGTCCAGGTGGAAGATGGTCACCCGGTTCCAGCCGATGCCGTCGGCCTTGACCAAGTGGGCCAGCATCTCGAACTGCGAGGCGCCGGTAGCCACGATGATCCGCGCCGAGCCGCGTTCGGCCAGCGCCCGCCGGATGAGCGCCGCGCCAGCTTCGGCGGCCGCCATCCCCATTTCGTCCTTCGTCGCAAAGGTCTTGATGTCCATGCTCTAGTCCCAATATTTTGTTGGTTGGTCGTCTCTCCCGGGTCAATCCTCATCCGCTGTCGTACACGCCGACAGCCAGGCCAGCCCGGTGGTGAAGGGGCGCACGTAGAGGCCGTAGTAGCGTTCTCCCTCTCGGCTTGCCAGGCCGTCGAGGAAGCGCGCGGCGCAGGCCTGCCAGGCCGGGTTCGGGCCAATGAGCTTGTTCATGCGCAGCAGGAGCCAGGGAATGCCGCAGGAGTAGTCGCGATAGCCGCGCTCGGGCGGCTCCGGCCAGCGGCCGTTGGCATCCTGGTTGTCCGCCAGCCATTGCGCCATGGCGGCGAACTGCCGGGCGACCGGATGGTTTCGCGCCGCCTCGACGCCCTGGGTTTCAACTAGATGCTGCAGGCCGGCGACCATGCCTTCGCAGGTGTAGAGGATGACCTCCGGCGCGCAATCGGTGAACGTGGGGATCTCGACCTTTGTGTAGTCGAAGTGCGCCAGCCAGTCGAGGCTGCGGAGGCCGGCCTCGGCGTATCGGGCCTCGCCGGTCAGCCGCGCCAGCGGGAACAGCGTGCCGGCGGTGAGGCTGGTGGCGCACCAGTACTCGGGAATCGGGTTCCACTGGTGAGAGAAGATGCCGACCCCGATGGCGCCGTTGCCCTTGGCGAAATTGGCCAGGACCCAGTCGGCCCAGCGCACGATGGCCGCCTGCCACACGGCGGCGTGTGGATGCTCCGGCGACATGGCGATCGTATCCACCACCGCCTCGGCGATGCTGGCCTGGTCGGCCACGCAGGCATGGCACACCAGACCGTCGCGCACCTTGAGGCCATAACCCATCATCAACGCCTCGGGCGGGCCTTGCACGCCCTGGTGCTCGACCACCCGGTCACAGAACGCATAGGCGCTGGCCAGCAGGCGTTCGCGCTCGTCGTCAGTCTTGACATCCCGGCGCACCATCGCGTCCTCTGCCAGGCCGTCGGTGCGGGGGCGGCCCTTCGAGCGCGCGGCCTCCATCATCGCCGACGGCACGGCGGCACCCAGTTGACGGGCGCGCGCCAGTCCGCCGCGAATGGGGTAGGACTCGATGAAAATGGCGGTGTTGCCAAACACCCCGGCGGGGTCGAACAGGTCGTTGCGCAGCCACCAGTCGGTGATGGTGTCGAGTAATTTCGTTCTCGTTGTTTTCATGTTGTTCCTTGTTCAGATTGTTGGCGTCGAATATAGCACTTGATCTCCCACCCGGATCTCCACCGGACGCAGATAGTTCCGGATTGTCGCCGGGTTGGGCGTCATCCCCAGGCCGGGTCGGTCGGGCGGCTGCACCTGGCCGTTGCGGTCGGCAACCAGGACTTCCAGCGTCAGCTCCCGGGCCAGGGAACTGGCCTCAACCGGATATTCGCAGAGCACGGCGTCCTCAAGTCCGGCGAACGGCTGCAACGAGGCGCTCAGGGCCAGCGGCGTGGTGAAGGTGTGGTTGACGTAGGTGGCCCCGTGCGCTTCGGCATAGCGCGCGATCTCGTAGGCGGAGGTGATGCCGCCGATGCGCCCGGCGTCGATCTGGATATAGCCGACCCCGCCGAAATCAATCAGATTACGGGCCATGAATGGCTCGTGGGCACCCTCGCCGCCGGCGGCGCGCAGCGGCGCGCGCATGCGTCGGCCGAGTTCATGATAGGCCTTGAGCGCGCCGGAGACGAACGGCTCCTCCAGCCACAACGCGCCGCACTCCTGCAGGACCGGCAGCCGCCGAGCGGCGGCCTCGACATCCTCGCCCCAGATGGTGCCAGCATCAACCAGCAGCGCTACCTCCGGCCCGAGTCCCTCGCGGGCGGCGCGCACCTGGGCCTCGTCAACAGCGAGCTCGACACCGAACGGGCCCCAGCCAAACTTGGCGGCGCGGAAGCCGTTGGCCCGCACGCCTTGCGCTTTCCGCAAGGTCTCCGCCGGGGTGTCGCCAAAAAGCTGTGAGGCATAGACGGTCTTTGGGAAGGCCCGCTCCCAGCCGAGCAGCTTCCAGGCGGGCTCGCCGCGCGACTTGCCGAGCAGATCCCAAAGCGCCATGTCGATCCCGGCCAGGGTGTGGTCGGCCTGCAGCAGGTCGAAACTGTTGCGGCGCACCGCCGCAGTCAGCGCCCGGATGTCGGCCGGGGTGTCGATCGTGCTTCCAAGCACCGAGTGGCGGACCGGCTTGCAGGCGCTGTGGGACATGGGACAGCACCAGGCGGCGATGGAAACCAGCGGCGCGGCTTCGCACTCGCCCCACCCTTCCAGACCGTTGTCGGCGCGGACCCGCACCAGCAGCGCGTCCTGGCTGCCGTCGCCGATGTCCCGGATCTCCGGCAGGGCGAGATAGAAGAAATCTACGGTTTCGATCTTCATCAGAGTGTTGCTCCCAGGGTGGTAAGAAGTTGAGTCATGAGGGGACGGAGTTGCGTTTTTAGATTTTCCACAGCAGCCTGCTGGCCGACCGACAACGGCTGGCGGCAGGGGCCGAGGTCGAAGCCGCGCAACTCGACGGCGGCCCGGAAGCCGAGCGGGAAATCGAGGCTGAACATCAGCTTGATCACCGGCAGCAGGGCAAGTTGCAGCCGGCGCGCGGTGTCCACCTCGCCGCGCTGCCAAGCCTGATAGAGACCCATGACCGCCTCGGGCAGGCAGCCGGCGGTGGCGATGGTGCCGCCGGCGGCACCCATGAGCAGGGCAGGCAGCAAGATCTCCTCGGTGCCGGTGAAGAAGACGAAATCCGGTCGGAAGGCGCGGATTTCCTGCATCAGCGTCAGGAAGCCCGGCAGGTCGCGCGTGCTGTCCTTAAGTCCGATGATGCGCGGATGGCGGGCCAACTCACGAATGGTGTCGGCAGCCAGCGGCGCGGCAAACGCAGGGATGTTGTAGAGCAGGATCGGAATCGGCGAGCGGTCGGCCAGGCGGGTGAAATGCTCGCGCAACGCCTCCTGGCCGGGCCGGAAATAGACCGGCGGACAGAGCGACACGGCGTCGCAACCGAGTTTGGCATAGTGGTCGCAGGCGGCCAGCGTCAGTTCCGGCGTCGCCTCGACCGCGCCGGCGATGATCCCCAGCCGGCCCCGGCTCTCCTCGGCGACCAGTTCGATGGTGCGGCGGTGCTCATCGGCGGTGAAGCGGGTGAACTCGCCGGTGCTGCCGTTGGCGTAGATCCCGTTAACGCCCTTGTCCGCCAGCCAGCGGAGATGCCGGCGCAGTTCGGCTTCGGCGATGGAGCCGTCCCGCTGCAGCGGCATGACGTTTGGAACATAGATTCCTTGAAGTTTCATGGTATTAAAACGTAATCGTTAGCCCTCCATCAACCGTGATGACCTGGCCCGTAATATAGGTCGCATCGGGTCCTGCCAGGAACCAGGCGACACCGGCGATCTCCTCCGGTTGGCCAGCGCGGCGTAGGGGCAGGTGATGGCCGGTGACGTAGTTGGCCTTGAACCAGTCGGACTGCAGTTCATCAACGCCGTTGACCACGCTCATGGGCGTGGCGACGAAGCCGGGGGCGATGGCATTGACCAGGATCCCCTTGTCCGCCAGCTCCAGCGCCAGGCTGCGGCTGTATTGGTTGATGGCAGCCTTGGCCATGGCGTAGGCGGACCCGCCGCGCTCGACGCGATCGCCGTGGATCGACGTGACATGAAGAATGCGTCCTCCCGAAGTGAGCAGTGGGACGGCGACCCGGGTCATGTGCACCGCGCCGTCGAGCATGATGTCCAGGGGCTTGCGCCAGTCGGCCAGCGGCGCGGCGATGGCATCGGCAGCCATGAAGACACCGGCACAGTTGACCAGGGCATCAAGCCGCCCCCAGCGCTCCTGAAGCAACGCCCCCAGACGGGCGGCGGTGTCAGGGCAGGCATAGTCGCCGGACAGCTTGAGGTGGTCACCCGCAGGCAGTTCGGCCAGCAGACGATCCAATTCCGCTTCGCGTCGCGCCAGGACACAGACATCCCACCCCCCGGCGGCGAACCGTTGCGCCGTAGCCCGACCAATGCCGGACGAAGCGCCGGTGATGATGACTTTTTTTCGGTTCATTGTAAGTTCCTTAACCCGGGGACAAACCGGAATAGATTACGATCAGGATTAAGATTACGATTAAGATTATTGTGCCACCCATACCACCGTGGTTTCCAGCGTCTCACCTGGCCCGAGCCGCGAACAGAACCCGTTCATGGCGGCCTCATTGACGCTGAGAGGCATGGTTGTGCAGGGTTCGAGGACGCCGGTGAAGGCGCCATCCATGGCGCCGTGGGAGGCAAAGTACCAGCAGCAGGGAAAGATGGCGCGGTCAAAGCGGCACTCGAGCCGGGCGCCGTCCTGGGCCTCCAGGGCCATGCGACCCTCGGCCAGGTCGTAGAGAAAGAGGAATTCGGTGCTGCCGTCGGGAACGGGAACCCGTGACATGTCGAGCCCGTCGGCTTCCGGCCAGGCAAAGGGCGCGGGGGATTTCCGGCGCGACCACTCCGTGTCGGCCGCCCGGGCCGTGGCGGCCGGACAGTCGATACGGTCGCCCGGCTGGACCGCGAGCGCGGCATGCAGTTTCCACATGAACTGCCGTTCCGTGGCGGAGGGATTGGTGAGGCGGTAGTCGCAGATCAAGCGATTTCCCTCCAGTCGCATGCGGCGCTCGTAATCCAAGCCGAACCGCGGCAGCCGTCCGCGCAGGGTCAGCGCGTCCCCCGCCCGCTCCGCGGCCAGCGGCAGCGTCCACAGTTCGCCATGGTCGGGGCAGGCAATGCCGTTGATCGTTTCGGGGATGTCACAGGGGAGCAATTCATCCATGCCGCCATAGAAGTTGGGATCATACGCGGAGCCCGGCGCACAGCGAGACAGGGACAGTCGTGGATTGCGCCAGAGAAATTCCCGGCGGGAAGGACGGTGAACCAGGCTGACCACCCGCCCGCCGACCGCCGGAGCGACCTCCACGCGCAGCGTGTCGTTTTCCAGCACCTCAACCGTCACCTTGTCATCCACCGCATTGATCATCTTGTTCTCTCATTGAAGCGTTCTTTAAAAGAAAGCATATGTACCATTATAGAGAACACCTGTCAACAGCTTGCAGCAGGACATACCTCGGTTTTTCACTCCCTTGCCGCACTTTGTCGCGAAGCGACTATGGAGTGCGGCGGCTTGACGCCGCTTTCACAAGGCCTGGCTTGACAGGCCGACACCCGGTGCGTCAAGCCGCACCGAAGAAAAGCGGCGTCAAGCCGCCGCACTCCATAATCCATGCACAAATCAATAGCATGCTGAAACAGACCGCTATTTACCCGACTGGCCACGGGTCAACGACCGGGCGCGGGTATGGGGCAGTTCGGTGACCACCAGGCGGAGCAGTTTGCGTCCGCGGTTGGCGGCGGCGTGGCGCGTTCCGGCGCGGATGTAGAAGCTGTCGCCGGTGCTGACGGTCACGGGGTCCGTTCCGGGCAATTCCAGGGTGAGGGTTCCGGCGAGCACCAGGCCGCAGATATCAGCGGAGTGCTGCTCGGTTTCCACATGCCGGGTGCGCGGCCTATATTCCTCGTAGGTCATGACCGCATTGATACCGGGAGCGTTCGGGAACAGGTATCGCCAGAACTTCTCGTCGTCGTCGAGGACTTTCATATCGGCCTGGCGCTGGACCAATACGTCATTCATCTGGCGGCTCGGTTCTGCAAAAAACTCCGGCGCAGTGATCCCCAGGGCCTCCAGGATCTTGAGCAGGGTGGCCAGGGTTGGGGAACCATGCCCGGCTTCGATCTTGGACAGGAAACTGACGGCCACGCCCGCCTTCTGGGCGAGCGCGCGCAGGGACAGGTTCCGCCCCTCCCGTAACTCGCGGAGGCGACGACTGATATCGTTCGGATTCAACATGTTGAAAGTCTCCCAGGGTGGCGCCGGCGGGAGTTTCCCCGACCGACGTCCTCCGACTAAGGGGGAAGACTATAGTGTTCTTTATAGAGAATGGCAAGGCTTCCATGCCCGAGGCGTGCGCGAACAGGACGATGGCGGCGGCGGGTTTCGAGGTAAGCTGACCCAGTTGCGCCAGCACGGCATCATAGGTACCAGCCACCACTTCGCCTTCTAACCCGTTGTCCGACCAACCGGCTGCCGCCGCTTCCTTCGGCCCGCGCCAGAGATTCGCCGCGGCGATCCCGTGCGAGGCGCAGCCAAAGGTTCGTCCGTCGTCCACCGGCGCATGGCCGGGGGTCCAGAATGTCAGGGTCCAGGTTTTCATGATCTCAGCTCTCCGTCGTTGTCTTTACCGTCATCGCTGAGGGTATAGACGGACTCGCCGTTGGCCGGGTGGGAGACCATAAAGCTGAGGGTCACCGCCCTGAGCCTTGTCGAAGGGCAGGCCCCTTCTCGCCGGGCGTTATCTGCAGCGGCAACGACGTTTTGTATTTTGCATTAAACATATACCATGTCATTTATCGAATCACATAAACCGAACCTGCAGGATAAATCCTCATGCTCCCGTAAAGTTCAATCTCCCGGGCATCTGTTGTCCGGTCGAAGTTCAAGTCGCCAACCAGGCCAGGGACATTGGTCCAGATCTTCACGCCGTCGAGACACGCCGAGCCATCCACCCCGCAGGCCATACTCAGGCTCCCGTATTTCGACACAGCCGACGAGATGAAGGGCACCTGTTCCCGTAGCAACTGGTCGTTCAGGAAGATCGCCGCTGTGTGGTTGCTGAAGTTCTGGAAGATGCTGACCCGAGCCCATTGCCCCGCGTTCACCCGCGTCACCGGCCCCATCGTCACATCGTTGCTGCAGACATCCCAAGCGTTCGAGGCGGTATTGTAAACCGTCAGGTAACCATTGGTCCCGAAGAACACCATCACCGCGCTATTGGAATTCAACGGCGGCTGCGTCCCAGGAGTCACCTGCGCGGCATCATTCACATAAAAGTCCGTCCATACATTCGTAATCCCCGCCGCGCTGACCGTGTTGGACACCACCGTCCCCGCCGGGATGAAAGCCGCCTTCACATCCTGGGCTACCACCGCCGCGCCGTTGGTCACCATAGCGCCGGCATCCGTGGCCGCCCAGCCGTAGAATCCAAGCGAGCGCAACGGCGTGCCGCTCGGATAACCCTCGAACCCGTCCGTGAAATTCAGCGTGGATGGCATCATCGCCGAACCCCACGTGGCATCAAGCGTGAAGGTTCCATTGGTCGTCCTGCCGTTGATCGTCACCGAGCCGGCAATCACCGACACCGCCCCACCCGACCCAATGGTCAACCAACTGAAATTGACCGCCGTATTGCTGACGGTCAACAGCCCCCCCGCCGCCACAGACACCTGACCCGTCACCGTGAACGAGCCCGACGCCACGCTGATGGTGCCGGTCCCCACCGTCATCCCGCCTTGAACCGTCAGGTTCGTAGCGCCTCCCGACAGGTTCGTCCCCACCAGCGTCACGCCATTCGACAAGGCAATTGAACCGTCGTAGATCCCGTTGCTGACCACGATCCGGTCCCCGGCCTGGGCCACCGCCAGCGCATCGGTAATCGTCGTGTGGTCCCCCGGCACATACCTGATGCCGGTGTAGATGAACGACGCGGTAATCGCCCGATCGTTCGTAATGTTGGAGTCGGTGTAGGTCGCCGTTTTTGTTCCGAACACGGTGGCCGCACCATTATTCGTCACCGTACCCACCACGTAAGCCTCCGCACCCGTCAAGGCATAGGTCACGTTCGTGTTCCACATCACCGTGAAGGTTCCCGTGGGGTTGATGCTGCCGACCCCGGTTACGGACACCGTATTCGTCAATCGCCGGATCGTCGTCACATTGCCATAGGTGTCGATCTCAACCGCGTCAACCACCCCGTCGTTGTCCAGATCCATATTGGTCAGCGACGGGGGAATGGCGTTAGTGATGATGACATTATCCAGGAAACCATTGGTCAGGTTGCCGCCATCGGACTTGAACGCCCGGTAATTGCCAAGGGAATTGCTGATGAACGGCAATCCCGCCCGCAACAGATGCCCGTTCAGGAACACAGCGGCGGTGAAATTTGTAAAATTCTCGAGCACCGCCAGCGTCGCCCATGCATTGGTCTCGATGTGCATCGCGGTCCCCCACACGTCGTTGGTGAAAGTAACCCAGTTGGTCACCCCGGGATCATACACGGTGGCATACCCCCCGGTACTGATCCCCAGCATGACGCCCTCATTCCCGCTCGGCCCCGGTTCCGCACCGGGGATCAACCGGCCGCTGTCATATATGGCAAATTCCGTCCAGACATGCGGATAAGTCGTTCCCGACTGACTGACGGCATTCGAGACCGTCGTCCACTGCGGCACACAGACCGAATTCGTCCCGGAGGCCGCCAGGAGATTGGTCACCACCACAGAGTTATCGCCGGCGCCCCACCCGTTGCTGATGGCGTTCACCCTGGTGCCTGAGGCGTAGGTCTCGAAGTCATCGACCACGAACCCCGCCCCGGTTTGCCGGGCGGTGGCCACCGCCAGCCCTAGCGCCACCGCTGTATATATTGTTCTGCGAAAAGTCATAGGCACCCCCCATTAGGGCGTTTACTGTAAGGTGATGACCATCCCGCTGGAAGTCACAAGGGACACATTATTACCCGATCTAACGGCATGCGAGGTTGGCTTGGCGCCAGGGCCGGTGATAGTCCAACCGCTCAGGGTGGACGCCCCGCTTAGCGAGTTAGCGGAGAACATCTGACCGTTGGAAGGCACGGTGCCAGTGCCACTGACATAAACCGTCGCATTCGTCGGCAGGGTCAGTGCACCGGTGACAGTGATGAGATCCGCCAAAGGCCCTGTGGCATCGTAATTCCAGTAGATTACCGCATTTTCCGCCAGGGTCAGGTTGGTCACCGACAGGGCTCCAATCGTATTTGTCCCATTAGCGGACAACACGCCACCGGCATTCACCGTCACGCGCCCCAAGAACCCCGTTCCGCCCAATACGGCATTAGATACCACCGTCACCGCCGAATTGGTGGTGGCGCCGGTCACCAGCAACGTGCCGTTACTCACGGTCGACGCGCCGGTGTAGGTGTTGGTGCCGCTCAGCGTCAACACGCCGCTACCGAGCTTCGTCAGGCCGCCGCCGGTGATCGTGCCGATCGTCGCCGTGCCGAGGGTGGCGGCGGTGGCGTAACCGCCGTAGTTGAGCGAGACCGTCGGGGCCGACGTGTAGCCTGAGCCGGGATTCGTGATCTTGATGCCGGTCACTGTGCCGGTCGCCGGGTCCCACTCCGCCACCGCGGTCGCGCCGCTGCCGCTACCGCCGCCGATGCCTACCAACGGGGCACCAATGTAGCCGGCCCCGGCCGTGGCCAGCGGGATGGACGTCAGACCTTTGCCGGTGGGCGCGAGCAGATTCTGGCCGATCGTAATGTCGTAGGCCTGGGCGTCGATCGTGGCGCCGCCGGCATTGATCTGCGAACTGGTCAGGCCCTGCAGGAACGTCGTCGAACTCTGACCCGCCCGGAGCGTGCCGCCATCGAAGTTCAGGCTCGCGGTGCCCGTGCAGATGTTTGTAAAGGCTGCGGCCGTGTATCGGCCGTTCCCGTTCAAATTGATTACTCCCAGCCGGATGTTGTCGGATGACCACCGCGTGGTACCGGTGTTGCTCCAGTCGGCTGAGCCCGCGATTGTCAGTTGCGCGACGGAGCTGTTGCTTTCGAAGTCTATTGTGACGCCGGTCGCTGTGTTGGCGGTAAACGACGCCGTACCCCCCGTGGCATAGACGACGGTCGCACCGTTATACCCAAGATCCCAAAAACCACTGGTCGTGAACGCTCCGGCGTCAGAAGTAACATTGCCGCCGGAGATATACACGGCTGCATTCCGCAGGCTGAACTGGTTATAGTTTCTGGGCTGGAGTTGCAGCGTGCCGCTCTCAAGACCGTAGTAGCCATAATAGCCGCCGAAGCCAATAATCACCTCTCCTCCTAGTCCAAAGGAAACCGTTCCGCCGGTCTGCCGCAGCGCACCGGTCCCGGGCACATAGTCGCTAGACCCTATCCGAATTGGAGCGGCTGTGGATGTCGAACCAAACGTGCCGCCGGAGACGACGATCGTGCCGCCCGCGAGCCGACTTTGATAGTTGCCCAGAGCCGCACCTGCCGAGAGAGTAAGGGTCCCGGTGCCATACTTCATGAACTGAACGTTCCCGGCGTTGATCGGCGCGCTGATGGTGGCCGTGACGCCGCTGTCTACCGTGTTGGATGAAACAGAACCATTGAGCGTGAGCGTGCCGCCGGTGAGCGTGTAGCCGGTGGTCGAAAACTGCACGTCGTTGGCGGTCACGCCGCCGGCTTGAATCGTGACCGTGCCCGCCACGCCGCCGAACAGGGCGTCGTTATCGGTGCCGCTGGTGGGCCAGGTATTGGCGCCGCTATTCCAGAACGACGAGGTGGTGTCCCACGGCCCGGTCCCCCCCGTGCCGGCACCGGCACCGTTCTGGTCCCAGGTGTAGGTCGTGGCCAGGACCTGACTGGCCCCGCTCGCCAGCATCCCAACAAGTGTCGTTACCACCATCCTGCGCCATGTTCTCATTGTTTCTCCCCTCCTGTGTTCTTGGTGAATCGCGAATAGCCTTATTCACTATTCACTTGGGATTATACGCGTCATCCCCCCACCTCACAACCCGCGTTTGCGTTTTTTTCTACTTGATTCCCGCCACCTTTGACGGCAGGCTTCGGGCATGACAACGCCTCACGCCAGTCGCCGCATCCTTCTGCTCGTTCCGGTGGATATCGAAGCCGGGCGCGGCATCCTGCGCGGCATCCGGGAGTACACCCGCCACCACGGGGCGTGGACGTTCGAGATTATCTTCCCGCACACCGCCGTGGACCGCCTCCTGGCCAGGGCCCACGTGGACGGCGTCATCGCCCACCTCAACCGCCAGGAACTCGTGCGCCCCATCCTCAAACTCCGCAAACCCGTCGTCAACGTCTCCAACGTCATTGGCGACTCGCTCGGGCTCCCGCGCGTCGGCTCCGATGACGCGCTGATCGGGCAGGTCGCGGCCGACCATTTCCTGGAGCGTGGATTCCGCCAGTTCGCGTTCTTCGGCTACCCCCAATACGCGCATTCACACCTCCGCGAAAATGGCTTCCGGCGCCGGCTCGCCGCCGCCGGATGCGCGTGCGATACCTTCCCGGAGCGGCCGCCGCGCGGCGGCGCCCCGGGCGAGCCGTTCGTGGGCGTGGACCCGCGCGTCCGCGCCTGGCTGCGGGCGCTGCCCAAGCCGGTGGCGGTCTTCACGCCAAGTTCCGTGCGCGGATTCGAACTGCT
>Ga0194053_10001408_pt1 | contig 15376 bp, 10 predicted proteins | sample SepL228m_MetaG_FD_161684 | JGI IMG/M metagenome (GOLD analysis project Ga0194053, IMG submission 161684) | Anoxic zone freshwater microbial communities from boreal shield lake in IISD Experimental Lakes Area, Ontario, Canada - Sep2016-L227-8m | ecosystem: Environmental > Aquatic > Freshwater >... | reverse complement strand
GAGGGGCCGTCAGGGCCAGATGGACGGCGGCCTGCTGCTGGGCGTTAAGCACCAGTTGATTGCCCCCCTCAAACTGGACAATCAACCGTCGAGTGGCGGCTTCGTCTGGCGTCTGCCTAATCGTCCGTTGTGGGGCTTGGAAGTTACCACGCACCATCGTGGCCAGTTGTTCGGCCATAAAAACTTCCATTGAGTAGGGCCCGAGGCCCTGAATGCCTGCATTCAGTTCCACCACCGCTCGGTTCTGGACTGCGACTTGAAGAGCTTTCGTTGCCAAGGTGCAGTCTATGCCCAACAGGCTGGCTAAGAGTTGATGAAATGCTCCGCATGCCGTCCAAGTGTGGTGTGAACCGATGCGCACGTAGACGGCCGCATCAGCGGCGGCCACCAACCGCCGCTCGTCGTCAGGGGCGATTCCGGAGGCCCGGCCCAGGCAATCGGCCAGCCGCCAATTGGTGAATGCCAAGAGCCGATACGGATTTTCATCCAACTTCTGAACCACCTCGCTTTCGTAGATGGCGAGCAGCTTTTTGGTGAGCCACAGAGGAACACCATGGGCGTCGAGCCAGCGGTAAACATCCGCTTCAACGGCCAATTCTTGCCAACCGCGGATTAGTCCGACAGCGAGGTCGGACCCTATGACTGGCTCAAAAGCGTTCGGATCTCCCTGGTCAAGCAGTGGGTAAATGGATTCGCCGAACTCGTCCCAGAGCTTTTTTGCTGTCACCGCGCCGATGCCCGGAAAGGCTTTGGAGCCGGCCAACACTTTCAAAATCAATCGGCCGCTCGGTCGTTGGAGAATACAGCGAGTGGCCTCTACTTGGTCCCCGTGGTCCGGATCCCGCCTGCGGATTCCTGTTATCTCCCAAATTTCGCCATGAACAGGGGTTCGAGGCATCAATGTCGAATTGGCTACAAACCGGTAGCGAGTGCCATCGACGGTCGTCCCGTTGAAAATCGCGCCGCCGTGGGAGCCGGACCAAAGCACATTTTCGATGACGACAGCTTGGCTCATGGGATTACGCGCTTGCCCTCTTCCATCAGCTTTTCGACATGGCGGAGCTTAGCGATCTCCCGCCGAAGCTCCCAGTTTTCGGCCAGCATGGCCGAATTCTCCTGTTCGAGCTTCGTAAGCTTTTTTTCCAGCATGGCCACCTGCGTGTCGCTCTGTTCGTCTCGGGGATCAATCCCGCGCAGGCCCTTTTTGAGCACTGCCTCTTCGAGCAGTTGCCTCGCCATGGGGTTCTTGTAAAAAACCTGCCGGTCCAAGCCAACCGCCTCTGCGATTGCGGTTACGTGAGCTTTACCGGCCCGCGCAGGGACGGCGTCGACTGCTTCGAAGTAGTCCCGGAGCTTTTGGACGTGCTCCCCACCGATTTGCTTTCCTGACTTGCTCATTTGGATGTTCCTGGATCGCAGCTTTTTCGGCGCTCAATACGATACATGGGCTTGTTGAGACCCTGCTCGTCCAATCCTGCGAGGTTCGGTTTGTAAGCCCAGATCACGAACTGCTGCTGCAAGTGAGTGATTTCGAGGTTTAGGCGTTCATTTTCTGCTTTCAGGACCCCAATTCTCTCCAAAGCCGCTTGGAAATGAACGTCACCACCGCCGGGTGGCGCCGGTGATTTCCGAAGGCGTTCCTTGCAGAGTTGAAAGGCTTGCTTGACGCGATCGTGCTTGGGCAGGGACACGCGGCTGTAAGTGTAATGCCAACGCTGTTCCAATTCATCGCGTAGCGCATCCCAGGTAAGCTTCCCGGTCCATCCGTCCAGAATCGCGACGATTTCTTTGACTTTTTCCGGAGTCAGTCGCTCTTTGGGCTTCGAAACCCTGGTCTTGCGGACTTTTTTCATGACAGTTTCGGTAGTTCACGGGATTGGCGGGACATGCCCAGCCATTTAGCGTCCGAGCCCCCCAGCCGGATACGGTCGTCAACGGCGTTGCCGATCGCCGAATATTCCCCCCGAATCGACAAAGTGATGATGGCCCCGATCGGCACGGAGGGGTCATCAAGGATTTTGACGAGTTGATTCAGCCTTTCGACGGTTGTTCGTTGGTGTATGACCCAGCGGTCAGCACCGCCCCGTTCGTCGTTGTGGGCGCTCTCGGCTTCTGCTAGAAGTTCTTTCGATTGGCGAAGCGTGGCGTTTATTCGGTCGGTCTTTTCCCTATCGCCCTTGACGCATGCGTGTGACCTGCAGTTGATGCAATCTAAATGCAGTTCGCAGGGATTCATCGACCAATCAGTCACACAGAAACCGAGTTCGGTAATATGCGCCGTCGGCATTTTCATGGAGAGAAACTCCGCTCTTGGGATCGGGGTTAGGATAATTAGCTCTCCGATCGGCCCCAAAATATTTCCCCCGCCAGTCGTCCTAACATTGGCGAGGAATTCGTCGCTCGTCATGTGATTATAAGCGTCGTTATCAGCTTCACGCTTTCGTCCCGACCACTTGGCGATGTCAAATTGAGCCGCTCCGCCCCGCTGAGCCATCGTGTTGAGCAGGTGCCGGAATTGATGGCTGCGGATGACAATCGGTGTGTCGTCTGCGGCAGTGATCCTAAGCCGCGAGAAAACAGAATCGACGCCGTGCTGCTGCCTGTTTCCGAGTCCGTCCCTGATATGGCCCTGGTCCACTGACGTGATCATGACTTGCGAAAAGCGCCCACTGAAGAAGCCATCCGGCACCACAAACATCGCCTCTGAAAACCTCAATTCGGTCTGCTCATCGAGAATCGGAAAGGTTGCAGGGAGATCAGCGAGGACCGCCTTCTCAAAGTCCGCAAACGAGCAATACGCCTCAGAACCACGTCCGCACGACGTGATTTGTTTTGTTTTAAGCCAATAAGAAACACTATCGCGGTTCTTCAATCCCAGCAGGGCGGTCACATCGTCGAGACGAATCTCATGCCTGTGGCGCAGATGGCAATAATCTTCTGGCAGGTAAACTTCGCCCGGATGCTCCTCATACCACTTGGCAATCTGCCTGCCCGGCTCTGTTACTTTGCGCAGCCGCATCACCGCATCGCGCGCGACATCCTCGATGGAGGCGACAATCCATTTAAGCATCGGCTCGGCACCATTCTCCGGCCACCACCTTAGAGCATACCGCTTGCCCTTAGCCGGAGTCCCTTCGCTTTCGTGTTCGCAGTCTGCGGGGAAGGTCAACAACTCGCCAATTCGAGAGGGAGCCGCGCATAGGATAGCTGCGGCTGAGGTGATGAGAATGTCCCTTGGCTCCAAAGCCGTATTATAAGCGGAGGCCAAAGCCGCGAGGGCTTCTTCGGTAGGGAGGTTTTTCGCTCGTTCAACATCCGCCTCTTTTCCAATGCGGTTCTTGTCGGCTGGGCGCCTGATTGGATTTTTCCATTGAAAGCTTACTCGGGTCAGGCGCTTTCCGACGATGAAATCGGCCACCAGTTCAAGGTGTTGTCCAGTACGGTAGGCGACACGTTGGCAGACCTTGTCCACCACGAACTGTGCAGCCAGGTTGAATACCGCTCCGTCCGCGTCCTCAATATTCGGGCAGGAGCCACTTACAGAACCCAGACACAGCGCTCTCTCCAAGGCACGAAGTGCGGCCAATCGCGGGCCGAAAGCCTTTGTAGGATGAAATCCATGCTGATACCGGAAGTAGGCTTTCGCAAAGTCCAGAAACGGTTGCTGCATCTGTGGCGCCTTCTTGTCATGCTTTGAGGTATCATGATTTGACCAGCTTGCACGGATAGCGTGCGATTTCCCCCTGAGAGCGAGATGTTTTGTCAAATCCCACATATCAGACTCCCAATCGAGGTCCGATCCGAAGATGGTAAGTTCGTCCCGGCAGAGCCGCACGAACTTTTCGACGTTCTGCCTTGCGGTGAACGCGCCTTCCGGCATGAACGCAATGATTTTGTTTTCGCTACTCATCCTGATTGGATTCCTTTATCTCTCGGCATTTTTGCACCACGAGGGAGACGGCCAGAATGGTCCGATCGTTGGCATGCGCGATTCGCTCGTCCCCGGTTTGCTTCATGAGCCGCTCGCGTTCCGCAATAAGGAAATCGAGCATCTCCTCATGAGGCCCATCCAACCAAGCTTGGAAGTTGCGACACGTATAACAGCCAATTGGTGCCTGAATCGAGCAAAACCCATGTTTCCCGCAGGTTCCCGAGCCACGGCGAAACCGAGGATCGGCGATTCGGCTGGTCGGATCATCGCCACGCTCGGCGGCCGTTTCATCGGTGACGATCAGGCCCATAAACGCCTGAGCAAGCGGAGCCAATTGCATTGCAACGGCCTTGTCGATGCGCTCAATAATTTCTGGGGTCGTCTGCGTGTAAACGTGGACCTGCTGCGTGTCCGAGTGATCGAGCAGGCCCGCGATAACCAATTCGCTATGCCCTTCCTGCGCCGCCCTCGTCCCGAGTGTAGTCCGGAACCGCCGAGTCGTTACCATTATTTGCTTCCCTGTTCTCTCGGAAGTAATCGGGAGTTCCCCAAGGGTTTTCGTCAATTCCGCAGCGAGGCCATGGGACCCGTGATGATGGGCGAACCCGGGAGGCGCATCAGAATCCCACCGTGGAAACAGCGGCAGATCGAGCGGGTCGGCCACCTGGTTCGCAGGAAGGGATAATGCATCACTCTTCACCTGCTCGATCAGAGCAGCCACCAGTGCGCCCAACTCGGGATCAAGCGGTCGTTTCGTGAATTCCCAGCGGGCGGGGCGGCCTCGCATTTTTCCACGCGGGACCGACAAGATGTAGCTCCGTGACCCATCGCTGATGGTGGTTATCATCAAGTCGCGGACTTTCAGGTCCGAGAACTGCACGGGGCGCGCCCCCAGCGCCGCAAAGAGCGATACAAGGACATACTGTCTTAATGAAATCTCTTCGCAGGCAAACGCATTGTTGATCGCGCCGCGGATGGCTTGGAGTTCAATGCTCGTGAACGGTCCTTTTTCCGGGTCCATCGTCAGGACTGCTTCGCCCTTCCTATTTCCCGGCAATCGAAGTTCATTCAGGAACGCAACGGCATCGGGTTCCACGCCAGGGTAGCCCAACTGATCCCATTTGATGAAGAAGCCCGCAAGAACGCCAAGCCAATATTGACGATTTTTTGTGAGCTGAGATTTAAAGTTGAGCAGTTGAACGGCCCGGATCGACGCGAGAGGCAGTGCATTGGGCGTTTCGCTAACGACAAACTTTATAAACGACTTTCCGTATTTAAAGCAGTTATTCGTGTGAGAAAGAGAGCACCGTTGCGCGTAGGCGATCAACACCGCTTTGAAAGAGCGCAGTAACTCGGGAGAAAAAGCTTCGCTGAACAAACTGAAATCGAACAAAGCTGATTGTGCCGAATCGACGAGTTTCCAAGTCAGCTCACGTGGGTAAAATTCGTAGCCGCCAACCGATTTGCAGACCTTCGGCAAGTCAGGAAGGCGGCGATGGGTGAAATTGCTGCTTTGTTCTGGGGACTCCATTTTTATTTTTCCGTTTCAGTGTTTTTTGGATGAAATTGAGCCTTTTGCATTTCAAGCGACGCCTTGTTAGTGGCCGCTCTAACGTACCGACGCGTATAAACTGTGGCCGACTTTGAAGTCTGGCTCCACCCCATTTGATTAGATCGCATCTGCTCTTCCCTCGATTCAGGGACTTTCTCCTGTTCTATCCTCTCGCTGAACAGGTCATTCCAGGTATGGCGCAGGATATGAGAGGCGATATCTTTGGGCAGTTCCGGAACGCTCATTCGCAACCGTTGCCACATCTTGTCCACTGAGGGGATCGACAGAGGGGCACCACCCCTTGCAACAAACAGAAAGGCGTGGTCGCGCTTGCGGGGAGCCCAGTTTCTTCGGACTTTCAGAACGTAATCCCGCACCATGGTTCCAATAAAGTCATTAAGCGCAACTTCTCGGGCCAGGGTTTTGGTATTCGGCTCGTGGTTGCGAGGATCGGTTGGATCATCAGGCGCCCGGCGGATGGCAATCTTATTGGATGCGAAGTTTATGTCCGAAACTTTGAGCCCGAGGAGTTCGCCCCGCCGTATGCCAAGATTAAGGAGGAGCAAAATCATCATGCAATTCCGAATTCTGATGTCTGGATTCAAAAACGGATTTTCAGGGGACCACCGGTATTGCCCCTTGCTATCGAGCGAAAGCTTGCCCTCTGCGTAGCCGACCGGACACACAACTTCGAGAAGTTTTGCGAGTGATTCCTTGCTCAATCCTTCCTTTGGGCTCTGAGGGTCTTGTCCGTAGGCCGGATCGCGACTCTTCAGCATGGTAAGCATTCGCCCCAGTGATAACTCCAACGAGGACCGTTCTATCGATGTGAGAGGAAGCTGCTTGATTCTTCTTTGGGCGAGCCAGTCCAAATACTTCGCAATGTAAAAAAGGCGAACCGAGACAGTTTGGGGAGCCACTTGGCGGGTTCCGGTCATTTGTGTGATCTGAGGCCCGAGCAACAGGTTGTATTTTTGGTCACACGCTCTCGCAAGGCTCTCAATCTCGGCATCGTCGAGAAAATCCCCGTTTCGGAACCGGTCCTCAATATCGAAGCCCTTCACCTCAGTTCCATCAAGAAAGTCCCCCGATTCCAACCGGTTCTGGTCCTCAATCGCAGCCCAGGCATAAAGGTGCATGATGGCCCTTCCCACGCATTTCAGCGTGTTACTGGCGGCGTGTGTCGAGCGGCAAGCCGCCGCCAAATAAACTGTCGGAAGAAAGTAACCGTTCGGGGAACCCCATCTGGCGGGTTGCGGTTGCGCCGTGCATTCTATTCAGGTGCAAACGCGATCAATCTTCGGAACGAGCGGACGCTCGCGCGGCGAGCGGCGCTTTCGGCGCCTTGCGCTACGGCGTTTGCCGGGCGCGGGCGGCTTTCCAGGCCATGGGCGTGAGTTCCGCCACGCGGTTGACGGGCCAGCCGCCCAGTTTGGGCAGCACGTCTTCCAAATATTCACGCACATCGATCCCGAGCCGCTTGCACGTTTCGACGACCGACAGGATGGCCGCGATCTTCGGCCCGGCCTTCTCGCTGCCGATGTGCAGCCAGTTTTTCCGCCCCAGCACCACGGGGCGCATGGCGTTTTCGGCCCAGTTGTTGTCGATCTCCACCGCTCCCGCGCCGGGCTGCGCGTAGCGCTCCAGCCTCGCCCAAAGATCAAGGGTATACTGGCAGGCTCGACCGAGCGCGCTCTTGGGCAGCGCTCCCGCTTTGGCTTGCTCGATGACCGGGCGCAGTCCGATCAGCACGGGCACGCTCTTTTCGATTCGCAGCGCCTCCCGCGCTTTTTCGTCCAGGCCCGCTTCGCGCGCCTGTTTCTCCACGGCGTAAAGTTCGCCGATCCTGCGCACGATCTCCGCCGCGCGCGCCTCTTTTGGATTGGCTTCGAGCGCTTCGATGAATTTGCGCCGTGCGTGCGCCCAGCACGCGTAGAGCAGCAGCGTATGCGCGCCCACTTTGAAATAAGCCGCGTAGCCGTCGGTTTGCAAACGGCCCCCAAACTCTTTCAAAAACTCCGCCGGCCCCTCCCGCTCCCGGCCCATGCGGAAGTCGAAGACGACCGCGCCGCCCGGCCTGCTGTATTGCCAGAGGTAGGCCCGGTGGTTGCGCCCCTTGGTTTTGGGGCTTTGCACGGGCACCGGCGTTTCGTCAGCCTGGATGTAGTCGCCCGCGAGCAGATCCGCGCGCATCGCGCGGCTGAGCGCCTGGGCAAGCTCGCCCACGCGCAGAACGCTCTCGCAAAGGGTGGTGCGGCTGATGTCGATCTGCGCGTCGCGCTTGAATGCCACCATTTGCCGAAAGAGCGGCTGGTGGTCGCAATATTTCTTGATCGTCACGTCGATGATGACGCGGTCCGAAAGAATCCCCTTGTCCACGATCCGCTCGGGAAGCGGCGCGGTCTTCACCCCCGCCTCCTCGCATTTCGGGCATGCTCGCTTTTCGCGCTTGGTAACTTCCACGTAATATTTAATAGGCTCCATGGCGAGCGTCTCGGACGTGTCGTGGCCGATCACCTTCGTCTCGCCTCCGCACTGGGCGCAGCGGCAGTCGGCCTCCGGGCAGACGATCACGCGCTCGCGGCGGGGAAGACTGGCGGGCAGCACCGCGCGCACGGGCACCCGCGCCTGCCGGGGTGGCTCGGGCTCGGGTTTCGGCGTGGCCGCTTTCTCCGCCTCGGACAGCGCCGCTTCCTTCTCCATTTCCTCCGGGCTCACGCTCGGCTCCAGTTGCAGGAGGGCGAGCTGCGCGTCGTTGACGCGGTCCGCGCTCGCGCCATGCGTGCGGTGGCGCATGAGCCGGATCTGCTCCTTGAGCAGGCTGACTTCTATCTCGAGGCGGTCCGCCTTCTCGGCCTTGGCGAACACCGAACCGACCTCATCGCGGAGGTCGTCGGGGATGCGCTGGAGGAGGTCGTTGTTCAAAGCAGGGTGAAACTACTGAATCCTATTACGTAAGCGCAAGAAAAAACACTAGGGCACGAAGAAAATTTTCAGGCTCCCCGCTCGTTTTTCCGCCACCACGCCTTGCGCCGTCCCTGCGCAAGATCGATCCCGCCCGTCAGCATTGCAAATTCCGCGCTGGTGAGCGCCACCTTCATCTCGCCCTCCGCTCCGGCGGGCCATGTGAAGCGCCCCTTTTCCAGCCGCTTCGCGCAGACCCATGTTCCGCTTCCGTCCCAACACAGCACCTTGATGCGCGTGCGGGTTTTGTTGGTAAACACGAAGAGATGCCCCGAAAGGGGGTTCTCGTTCAGTTCCCCAGCCACCAATCCATGCAGCCCGTCATACCCCTTGCGCATGTCGGTCGCCCCAATCACCAAATAAATATGCGTCGCTGGCCCAATGCTGATCACGCGGCCATCATGCGATTTTTACAAAATCTGCGGTAGATGGGTTGGCCGAACGGTTACCATGTTCCGCTTCCGTCCCAACACAGCACCTTGATGCGCGTGCGGGTTTTGTTGGTGAACACGAACAGATGCCCCGAAAGGGGGTTCTCGCCCAGCTCCCCAGCCACCAATCCATGCAGCCCGTCATACCCCTTGCGCATGTCGGTCGCACCGATCACCAAATATATATGCGTTGCTGGCCCAATGCTGATCACGCGGCCATCATGCGACTTTTATAATATCTGCGGAAGATGGGTTCGCCGAACGGTTACGGCTTACCCTCAAGTGAGTGCGCCCTGCCGGGCGCACCAAAAAAAGAGCCTCGACCGGGATTAACCGGCCGAGGCTCATAAACCTGGCAACGTCCTACTCTCGCGCAACCTATAGAAGCACTACCATCGGGGCTGCAGCGTTTCACTTCCGTGTTCGGAATGGGAACGGGTGGGGCCACTGCGCTAAGGTCACCAGAAATCTAGCGGAGTTGAATCCGGATTTGAGCTGGGGGAAAAGGGGGCTTAAAAAGCACTCAAATCCGCCAGATTTCTAGCGACATTGTTGACTCTTACTTTGTCAGGAATTTTGAAAGATCAATATCTGATTCTCTGACATCTACATACAGGAAAAGTTTACGACTTCGTTTTGAACTAAAGTTCTTGGACAAATAATCTCTAGCTACCGTCGCGCGGTGCTTAAGCCACGCGACGGTGTGTTAGAAAAGTAAATGATCAAGCCGAACGGGATATTAGTACTCCTGAGCTGAACATGTTACCATGCTTTTACCCGGAGCCTATCAACGTGGTGGTCTACCACGACCCTTCAGGGAGAATTCATCTTGGGAGAGGCTTGGCGCTTAGATGCTTTCAGCGCTTATCCTTTCCGAACATAGCTACCCAGCAATGCCGTTGACACGACAACTGGAACACCAGAGGTTCGTCATACCCGGTCCTCTCGTACTAAGGTATGAACCCCGCAATTCTCCTGCGCCCACAGCGGATAAGGACCGAACTGTCTCGCGACGTTCTGAACCCAGCTCGCGTACCACTTTAACCGGCGAACAGCCGGACCCTTGGGACCTTCTCCAGCCCCAGGATGTGATGAGCCGACATCGAGGTGCCAAACCGAGTCGTCGATATGAGCTCTTGGACTCGATCAGCCTGTTATCCCTAGCGTACCTTTTGTCCGTTGAGCGATGGCAATTCCACATTCAACCACCGGATCACTTGGACCTGCTTTCGCACCTGCTCGACGTGTGTGTCTCACAGTTAGGCTGGCTTATATCCATATACTCGTCACGCGATTGCCAACCGCGTTGAGCCAACCTTCGTACTCCTCCGTTACTCTTTGGGAGGATACCGCCCCAGTAAAACTGACCGGCTGCCAGTGTCCCCCTCCCAGTTGATGGGCAGGGGTTAGTTATTCCAATTTCAAAGGGTGGTGTTTCATTGTCGACTCCACGTCCCCCGAAAGGGCCGTTTCAAAGTCTACCACTTACGCTAAGCATTAAAACCGAAACAACAGTAACAGCGTACAGTAAAGGTGCATAGGGTCTTTCCGTCCTGCTGCGGGTAGGCGGCATCTTCACCGCCACTACAACTTCGCTGAGCTCCTCGTTGAGACAGCGGTCAACTCGTTACACGATTCGTGCAGGTCGGAACTTACCCGACAAGGAATTTCGCTACCTTAGGACCGTTATAGTTACGGCCGACATTCACGGGGACTTGGGCTCAAAGCTTCGCCTTGCGGCTAACCTCTTACCGTAATCTTTCCGCATTGGTCACGTGTCACACCCTATACTGCGTCTTAACGACTTGGCAGAGTGCTGTGTTTTTGTTAAACAGTCGGTTGACCCATTTCACTGCGACCCACTTGCGTGGGCACCCCTTCTTCCGAAGTTACGGGGCTAGATTGCCGAGTTCCTTAACGAGGTTTCACTCACGCGCCTTAGTATATTCTACTCACCCACCTGTGTCGGTTTACGGTACGGGCGACCGTGGGAACACGTAGGAGGTTTTCTTGGCACCACCTTTAAGAAGATCGCTTTGGCCGAAGCCTCCACTCCACCACTTTCAATCGGTGTTATCTCTCCGGTAATGCGTCTCTCCTACGCTTAACCACAGCCGGTGCAGGAATATTAAACCTGCTGTCCATCGTCTACGCCCATCGGCCTCGACTTAGGTCCCGACTAACCCTGGGAGGACGAACCTTCCCCAGGAAACCTTGGGTTTACGGCGACCAGGAATTTAACCTGGTTTATCGCTACTCATGTCTGCATTCTCACTTGTTAGCACTCCACAGTTGGTTACCCTCCTGCTTCGACGCACTAACAACGCTCCCCTACCACTCCACCGGGACGAATCCCGATGAAATCCAGAGCTTCGGTATACTGCTTATCGCCAATCATTTTCGGCGCGAGATCACTCGATGAGTCAGCTATTACGCACTGTTTAAATGGTGGCTGCCTCTAAGCCAACATCCTCACTGTCTAAGTAACCTCACATCCTTTCCACTGAGCAGTATTTGGGCACCTTAGCTGTTGGTCTGGCATGTTTGCCTCTCGCGCGTGAAGCTTATCCCTCACGCACTGACTCCCGTGTTACATTCTGTGGCATTCGGAGTTTGATTCGATTCGGTACCCTGGTATGGGCCCTAGTCGATCCAGTGCTCTACCTCCACAGATCAGCACACGAGGCTAGCCCTCAAGCTATTTCGGGGAGAACCAGCTATCACGGGGTTTGATTAGTCTTTCGCTCCTACCCACAGCTCATCCGAGAACTTTTCAATGTTCACCAGTTCGGTCCTTCACGAGATGTTACTCTCGCTTCAACCTGGCCATGGGTAGATCACCTCCGCTTCGGGTCTACTGCCAGCAACTAATTCGCCCATTTCGGACTCGCTTTCGCTTCGCCTCCATCCCATAAGGACTTAGGCTTGCCACTGACAATAACTCGCAGACTCATTAAGCAAAAGGCACGCCATCACCCTAAAAAGGGCTCTGACACCTTGTAAGCACATAATTTCAGGTTCTATTTCACTCCGCTCGCAGCGGTGCTTTTCACCTTTCCCTCGCGGTACTTGTTCACTATCGGTCGCCAATTAGTATTTAGCCTTATGCCGTGGTCGGCACAGATTCACACGAAGTTTCACGTGCATCGTGTTACTCAGGAAATCCCTCGGGCGTGCTTTGGTTTTCGGTTACGGGCCTCTCACCCTCTATGGAGCGATTTTCCATTCGCTTCGCCTAACCGTCGCACTACCCTTTATCGGGCTCCTACAACCCCCATGGTAAACCATGGGTTTGGGCTGTTCCGCTTTCGCTCGCCACTACTTACGGAATCGCTTTCGCTTTCTTTTCCTCGGGTTACTGAGATGTTTCACTTCGCCCGGTCTCGCGATATGAGTCCTATGAATTCAGACTCATTCGGCCGAACATTACTTCGGCCAGGTTACCCCATTCGGAAATCTACGGGTCACAGAGTATTTGCCTCTCACCGTAGCTTATCGCAGCTTATCACGTCCTTCTTCGCCTATTGGCACCAAGGCATCCATTATGTGCTCTTAGTAGCTTGATCAATCCACTGCTTCCAGGCCTTTCGGCCAGGATGCAAATTCGATAACTGAATTCTCAAGCCGGTCTTGCGACCGGCAGGATTTAATTCAATTCTTCAACAATCTTTAATTCTGAAGTTGTATTTTTCTACCTGTATGTAGATGTCAAAGAACCAGCCCGGATTTGAATCCGGGTGTCGTCCGATCCAGCGAAGTTTCCTCCTCTAAGCTCGAACTCAAAACGGTTGTATTTTGCTTGCGGAAACAATGGGCCTGACTGGACTCGAACCAGTGACCCTGCGCTTATCAAGCGCATGCTCTAACCAACTGAGCTACAGGCCCTTTTTGTTGGTTGAGTGCCGAGAGCCATGGGAATGACTCCAAAACTCTCAACTGATCATTTTTTCGATATGGAGGTAAGGGGATTCGAACCCCTGACCTATAGCTTGCAAAGCTACCGCTCTACCAACTGAGCTATACCCCCTGGGTTCGAACAAGCTTACCTTGTTTCCTGGACAAACAAAAACTGAATTGTGCGCTGCCGTTTCAACTAATCTGAGCCTTCGCTTCTTTCGTTGCGAAGGGCTTAACAGCATGTCTTTAAAAGAACTTTCGCTCTTTTCGAGGACCGAAGCCCTCTCGATTTTAGCTGTCGACCTGTCGACATCTCCGAAGAGATGCGACTTCTCCTTAGAAAGGAGGTGATCCAGCCGCAGGTTCCCCTACGGCTACCTTGTTACGACTTCATCCCAGTTACCGCTCATACCTTAGGCAGCTGCCCCCTTGCGGTTGGCTCACTGACTTCGGGTACAAGTGACTCCCATGATGTGACGGGCGGTGTGTACAAGGCCCGGGAACGTATTCACGGCGCCGTAGCTGATGCGCCATTACTAGCGATTCCGGCTTCACGTAGGCGAGTTGCAGCCTACGATCCGAATTGGGCTCAGTTTTTGTGATTTCCTCCACCTCGCGGTTTCGGTTCCTTCTGTACTGAGCATTGTAGTACGTGTGCAGCCCTAGCCGTAAGGGCCATCCTGACTTGACGTCATCCCCACCTTCCTCCCCGTTTCACAGGGCAGTCTGAATAGAGTGCTCGATCCTCGCGGACCGGTGGCAACTATTCACAGGGGTTGCGCTCGTTGCGGGACTTAACCCAACATCTCACGACACGAGCTGACGACAGCCATGCAGCACCTGTGCAAATTCTGTATTGCTACAGTCGCCGGCTTTCACCGACTTAGAGATGCATGTCAAGGCTAGGTAAGGTTCTTCGCGTTGCATCGAATTAAGCCACATACTCCACCGCTTGTGCGGGCCCCCGTCAATTTCTTTGAGTTTTAATCTTGCGACCGTACTCCCCAGGCGGCACGTTTAACGCGTTAGCTCCAGCACGGAAGGGGTCGAATCCTCCCATACTAAACGTGCACCGTTTACTGCCAGGACTACCGGGGTATCTAATCCCGTTTGCTCCCCTGGCCTTCGTGCATGAGCGTCAGAAACTGTCCAGAGATTCGCCTTCGCCACTGGTCTTCCTCACGATATCTACGCATTTCACTGCTACACCGTGAATTCCAATCTCCTCTCCAGTCCTCTAGCGGAGCAGTATTGAATGCAGTTCCGGGGTTGAGCCCCGGGATTTCACATCCAACTTACACCACAGCCTGCGCACCCTTTACGCCCAATGAATCCGAACAACGCTTGAGACCTCTGTATTACCGCGGCTGCTGGCACAGAGTTAGCCGTCTCTTCCTCTTCGGGTACTATCAAGTGCGGGGCAGTTACTCCCCACACAATTGTTCCCCAATGACAGGAGTTTACAATCCGAAAACCTTCATCCTCCACGCGGCGTCGCTCCTTCAGGGTTTCCCCCATTGAGAAAAATTCTCGACTGCTGCCACCCGTAGGTGTCTGGACCGTGTCTCAGTTCCAGTGTGGCTGGTCGTCCTCTCAGACCAGCTACCCGTCATAGCCTTGGTGAGCCGTTACCTCACCAACTAGCTGATAGGCCGCGGGCTCATCAGGAAACGTCAGGTTGCCCCGACTTTAGTAGCGGAGGGATGTCCCTCCTAACCACATGCGGTATTAATTCGCCTTTCGGCGAGCTATCCCCCATTTCCCGGCAGATTGCCCACGTGTTACGCACCCTTTCGCCACTAGACATGACTAATATTACTACCAGCCATATCCCGTTCGACTTGCATGTCTTATCCACGCCGCCAGCGTTCGTTCTGAGCCAGAATCAAACTCTCCGTAGAAAATTTGTGCCCGAGCCGCTATAGCCCGGTGCAAAATTCTGACCTTATATTAAGCATCCCCGGCCTTCTTGTGAGATCAGCCGGAGCGCTTTGGTCAATTAATATTTGAAAACTTCAAATTACTTGACGTGCAACGCACAATTCAATTTTTGCTTATTCCAACCGTTCTGAGTTTCTCTCACTTGTGTCGTCTTACGGAAACTTCAGAACCAGACTTTCAAAGATCTCGTTCACCCCTTGAAAAACCGACTCGCCGCCTCCCGGTCTCCCAGGCCGCATCGAACCGATTCTTTTTCGAGAAAGAACATCCCGCTTTGTTGCGGGCCCCGGCTTTTCGCCGGGGTTTTCCCTGCAAGGTTTTAGCCTTGCGGGGCGAACATCCTACCGTTTTTTTCCACAGCGTCAATGTTTTCTTTCAAGAACTTTTTCGCTGCCGTTTTTAGCGGCGGGATCGTCCCCCGTCTTGTTTGACGGGACGTGCAAACTACCTGGATTTTGAAAACGGTCAACGAAGTTTTTCAACTTTTTTGACGGCGCGTTCAAAGTCGGTCGCTTGCAGGTCGCGTCCGGAACGGGTGGCCCCTCAGAGTTGAGGGGAGATAAGAGCCTCGACCGGGATTAACCGGCCGAGGCTCATAAACCTGGCAACGTCCTACTCTCGCGCAACCTATAGAAGCACTACCATCGGGGCTGCAGCGTT
>Ga0194053_10001407_pt1 | contig 15378 bp, 7 predicted proteins | sample SepL228m_MetaG_FD_161684 | JGI IMG/M metagenome (GOLD analysis project Ga0194053, IMG submission 161684) | Anoxic zone freshwater microbial communities from boreal shield lake in IISD Experimental Lakes Area, Ontario, Canada - Sep2016-L227-8m | ecosystem: Environmental > Aquatic > Freshwater >... | reverse complement strand
GTCTGGGAAAAATCCGGGAGACGGCGCTACGGCACAAGCATACTTTCCCGCATTATGACCGCTTGACCTCCTTCCTCACTCCGGCTCAAAAACAGACGGCACTACGCGCTATTTGCGGGAAATAACACATAGGTCGGGGATTCTGGATCCGTCTGCGGAGTGCTCGAGTTTAAAGACTGCCAAGCTTCTACAGTCAAAGGAGCACTGATTGTTACTGCGTGAACACTCGGAGCCAGAGTTACGGCCAAAACAAGTCCCGTAATTACGGCTAACGAGTTTATTAATTTATATATACATGTTTTCATATTCACATCTCATCTTTCTGACAACTTGAATACCAGCATGTGCTATGCCAATAAATTTTAATGGATACTGTTATTGTATTTTAATATAAGTTGTTTATATTCAATTGAATATGTCGCGTCGTGTAAATCCGAACAGACGGCGTTATTTACAAAAAATGTGAATTTGTAAAATATTCCGACAATATTTTAGTATTATTTGGAGTAAAGGAGAACCACGCCATGGTTCTCCTTTTTTTGTGCTCGTAAAGAGGAGTCATCATTAAATTCTCGTTTCTGACAATATTGCAAGTCTGGTGCTGAATGGGCTATGCGATTTATATTAATATCTAAAGTGTTGTGGCACAGATTATTACGACGTAATAGCGGCATAATTTTGAAAGATAAACTTTCCCATATATACCCTAGAACAGCTCCCTCGGCATGAATGACGCTATGTACATAATTGTGCAGAATAAAATGAAGCAATGCTCAGAAATATATGAACAGGGGAGAATGGCGACTTATGAACTTATCTAAAATCATTAAATATGCGGGACTAATCATCGGACTATTAATGGGTTTTCAAAATTTGAGCTTGAGCGCCAATGCGGTGGCCCTTGCTTGGGATCCAACCACCAACACTGTTGATGGATCGACAGTATCCGACTTGGCCGGATACAAGTTATATTGTGGAGCTTCTTCAGGAAGTTATTCAACAGTTCTGGATGTGGGTAACACGAATACCTTCAGTGTGGCCGATCTTCTGCAGGGTTCGACCTATTTCTTTGCGGTTACGGCGTACACTAGTAATAGTATTCAGAGCGATTATTCGACTGAACTTGTTGTGACGGTGCCAGACACAACGCCTCCAGCGATTTCTGTGGGCGCCTCACTATCTTTGAATGTTGATGCGGGCGGGTTGGTTGCCATTCCAAATTTAATGCAGAATGCCACTGTCACGGACAATTGCTCGCTACCATCTGGAATATCCTGTACCCAAGCCCCTGCCGCAGGCACTATGATTGGCGCCGGTATCACCTCTGTAATATTGACTGCCATTGATGAAGCTGGCAACAGTTCCCGGGCGACAGTGTTTGTGACTGTGTTGGCCCTGCCAAACATTGTCCTGAGCTCTCCTGGTAATGGTGCGATTTTCACCGCTCCGGCGACGATCCCGCTTACGGCCACTGTCACCGCCAACGGGCACAGTCTGAACAGAGTCCAATTTCTAAATGGTACCAACCTGCTGGGTGAGACCTCGTCTCCATTTATCTACACTTGGAGTAACGCAGTGTCAGGCACCTATTCTCTATCCGCCCGCTTGGTATATGAGGCCGGCACGATCGATTCCTCACCGGTGACCGTTGTGGTCAACGCCCTTCCTGCGCCTTGGAATACTCAGAACATCGGGACAGGAATTGTTTCCGGGAATGCTTCGTATTCGAATGGGGTCTTCTCTGTCTCAGGTGCCGGAAACATCAGCGGTACGGCGGATAAATTCCGTTTTGTGTATCAGGTGTTGAGTGGTGACGGCGAAATCAAGGCGCGGGTATCGTCGCTTCAAAATGCGGGTACCGGTGCCAAGGCGGGTATCATGATTCGTGAATCACTTACCAGCGGTTCACGGCAGATCACGCTTTCGCTGCTGGCCAGTGGCAAGATAGAGTTTTTGCGGCGGACGAGCACGGGGGGCTCTGTCAAAACAACCACGAGCACGGGCAATGTGAGTCCCAATAACTGGGTTCGCTTGGTTCGTAAAGGTCTCACAATAACGGCATATAAATCATCCAATGGGTCCACTTGGACGAGCATTGGCAATCAATCGATCTCCATGGCCTCTACGATCTCGTTCGGGCAGGCGACGGCTTCCGGTACGACAAACACGCTCAGTACGGCTACTATCGACAATGTCACGGTGGTGCCGTGAAACAGTGCTGGAGTATAGGTGGGCTTGGTGTGCTCATGCTTGGGTTAGCCATTGTACTGCATCAAGACGGCTCGGAAGGGACCTGCCCGCAGTGCTACAGCGTTGCAGGCGCGGCGCCATGCCCTACCCAAATGCAAGAGACTTCTCAGGGTAGGGCGAAGCCTCCGGCTGAGCCGGTGATTTTTGAGCAGTCTGCTGCTCGGAGCTATGCTATCCTCCCCGGACAATCCGACAGTGGTGGTCTTTGTGATACCAATGCCATTGCCAGTCTTGCTGATTCAAAATCACCTGACTCTGCCACTGAAGAACCGGAACAGCATATCCGCCAGTGGGCTGAGGAGGATCCCTCTGCAGCTGCCGCCTGGGCCATGCAGCAACCTGATCCCGTCGTGCGTAAGGATGCCTTGAATCAAGTTGCGCTCGCGTGGGCTGAGCGTGATGTGACTAAAGCCATTACGTGGGCTGTCCAGCTTCCCCTAGATGAAACCCAAGTCGATATTCTCATAAATCTGGGTTATGAGGCTGCTCGAAATGATCCTGCCCAAGCATTGGCTCTTGCAGGGGCGCTGTCGCCGAGCCGTAATCGCGATGATCTAGTGGTTCATGCTATAAGTCAGTGGGCCAACACTGATGCGTTAGCCGCGACGGAATGGGCCTGTACGATTCCCGAGTTGGCCCTGCGTGAACGGGTACTGGCATCCATTACAACGGCGGTGGCTGATCAAAATCCGGAAACAGCAGTCACGCTGATCACAGAAACTCTATGGCCCGGGGAATCCCAAAACCAGGCCGTTATTGCCACGGTTCAGCGATGGTCAGAGCAGGATTCCCAAGGGGCTAATACCTGGGTCCAGCAATTTCCTGCTGGTGAATTAAAGGATACGGCACTGCTTAACCTTGTGGCTGTTAGCCTCGACTGAATTCGACACCGGATAGAGCCGTGGCGGTATGGGAATTGTAGGTACGTTCAAAATACTCGAGTTTGTTTTGGCAGTCCTGAGACATGCTTGTAAATTGAACGCCGGCGGTGACTTGGCCATTCACTTTTAGGCGCACAACTTGACAGTGCGCCTGCCAGTCATGCAGTTGAGGGGCATCGATTTGAAGCAGCATCCGGAACGATTCCGCAGGAAGGGAATTTGAGTGGATTTTCACGTTGGAAAGTCCCGCACCACCGAGACTGATGTTGTCCACGGTGACGCTCCCCCACATTTGTTCCTCCGGCGTTGGGACGCGGTACACTCCGATCGTCCCCGCGACATTGAGAGTATGCCGGGGCCACTTTCGCTTATGTTCCACCGCGACGGTTTGGTTGCTACGTTCCCTACGCGTAAGTCTGAGCAAATCATAGAGGCAAGACTCGAGCGTAGTGGAATTCATTTCGGTAAGTGGGAGTTGCGCATCGGCGCCCCAAGTGGCGACTTGTTGGGGAGTGCTGTCCCGCAAACAACATAGCACCGTCAATATGTGGCGAGCATCGATTTCTCGAAGCGAACGAATGATGGCGGGAGAGGTGATATCGGTGGAGGTGTCGTCCAGGATGAGTAAATCCGTTGGTTTCCGGGCACAAATAATCAGCGCTTCTGATCCTCGTGATGCGATATCCATTTTGATGCGTCGATCCGCGATGGCTACGGATTCAACCAGTCCTATCAAATCCTGCGCATCACTGCGGAGGACAAGTTGTCTGGTAGTCAGTGAGCTTGCCTCGACCGGTCGAACATATTCCTTGAGGAAATGATCTATACTTTCAGCAGAGATCAGTCGCTCCCCGGTAATGGGATGAGCTTTACCGAGGAGCGAGCCTTCGTCGAAACGCCGTGATACCGTTGAGCGGGAAATCCCGAGCAATCTTGCCGCTTCACCGGTAGAAAAATATTCGGTATCTTTCATATGCAAATTCTGCAAGCAGCAAATTCTGCAAGCAGCGTATTCATCAAGATTGGTAAAAAATACCCGTGCCACAAGGGCACGGGCTTCACGTACGGCTTACGGTATTTCAGGCAAACTTAGCCTTTAATGCCCCCAGGCCGATGGCCACAAGCCCGAGTAAGACTACTGTGGAGCAATTGTCGGGGACGGTTGTTCCGCCACCGGTGGAAGAAATTCTTGCATAGAAATTGCCCAACTTGGTGCCGCCTTCACATGCATAAATCTGACGGGTCATATTAATCCCATTATCAAGGGAGAAACCCAGTATTTCGAAAGAATAGTTCTGCCCCCCGTAGGTGAAGCCTATTGGGTCAGGGACATCGAGAAATAGTACCGTATCGCCGTTCGGGTTGATTGTATTGTTAATCCCCATCCCGAATTCCAAAACAGGGAGGTCTCCGTAAGCGGGAAGTGGTCCCGTTATGGACACCTTCATGGCCAGATCCACACCCTCTAGGCCTGTGTTTGACCACTGTGTTCCATTATAATAAGTCAGGCTTCCAAGCAGGAAAGGGTTATTGACATACTGGTCACTCGACCAAGATGGCGGCAATGCATCTGAATCGCTCCCTGCTCCATCGAATTGGAGATAACTCGGCTTATCGAAACAATAAGCAGGATCGCCCCAGGTAACTTTGGAGACTCCGCCATGGTCGTTATTGGCAATATTCCAATGTGACCACCCAGATTCGGTATTTGGGTCATTCCACGATCCGATGGCGGTGCCACTGAACGTGATGGCGTATGCGGTTAGATTCAAACCTGCTATCACTGCTAACGTTGGAAACAATATTTTTTTCATCAAGCACCTCACTTTTTCATTTTGCATCATGTAAACACATCGTAACTGCAAAAGATAATTAGCGAGATGTGTGCCAAGCGAGATCATTGCTGCCTGAATTAATGCATAAAGTTATTCAGAATAGTTGTAATATGTTGGAAGGTATTTAGTTGTAGATTAATGAGGAAGGTGTTGCTCTTCAGTTTAGTCGCATGATTTCTTGCCCGTATGAATGGATAATGTAAGAAGTTTTGACAGTTATTACCCACCTCTGCCGTCTTCGCAGGGCGCCCGGTTGCGATTAACTTAAAACCCAGTTCACTCGTAGCCGGAATCTATGAAAAGATTTGGATGCTGCGGAGCACTCGAATTTGAACCAGCGCAAGTTAAATCTGTTGGTTTATTTTACACAATCAGCATGAGTAATATTTTCATTGCACGACATGATGATGTTGTAACGCTTTGATGATGTGAAGCTTCCGATCCAATACTCCGGGTCTCTAATAATCTGGCATAGCCTGTGCTAACTACTGATTCCAAGTAGAGAAATGTGTTAACAATCCGATAGAAAGGAAAATAGTTATGAAATCGATGTTCGGTAAGGTGTTAATGGCCGCCACAGTATCGTCGCTGGTGCTAGGAGGGGGGGCTCAGAGTTATGCCCTTATGTTCGAAAATGGCGGATTTGAAGGTCTTACGAGTATTCCGGGTCCTGCTCAGCCTGCTGACCAGACGTGGTGGGTAAAAGATGGTATGGGCGGACTTGGTACTGACTATGCCTCATGGTCGATTGGCAGTGGATCTGGTATTGGCGGTAGTGATTGTGCCGTGGCAACGCCTGGACTGCTGGCTCAGGGAAATAGCGAGAATTACCGTGTTGGTCTGCGTCAGTACTATCTGGATGTGGATCCGAACACCACATACACAATCGGCTTTGCATATAAGGCCATTGGTCAGGGATTCCAGGGAATTACTGGGAACGGTGGAGCGGCAGCTGAAAGTTGGATGTCGCTCGTGGTACTTGAATCCCCCAATGCAAATGGTGGAGGTTGGACTTGGGGAACGGCAAATAACCCGGGCTTGAATATTGGAGATCAGGCTCTTGATTGGACGTATGCCTCTTATACGTTCACGACCTTGGCTACTACCGAAAGCATTGGCGTGAAGTTTGGCATACTGTTCGGAACTGATGCGGCGGGAAGCTCCACGGATAAGTTCTATCTGGACAATGTGACTCCAAGCACAAGCGTCCCCGATGGCGGCATGACGATGACCTTACTCGGTCTGGGTATGGCTGGGTTAGGCTTGCTGCGTCGCAAGTTGAGCTGATCAGATCAAATCATATCGGGTTGTTAAGAAGGCGGGTACAACGGTGCCCGCCTTTTTTTACTGATGACACGAGGCGGAAGCCTTCATGAATATCCAAAAATCCTTTCGCATTGGTGCGTGTGTGGCTCTTGGCGCCTTGGGTGGGGCTATCGAAGTACACGCGCTCCCTCCGCCATGTTTCGCCAATGTGCGGGATTATGGCTACATGTGGTGGCAAAATGGCATGCTGAACCCTATCTATCATATCAAGACTTCCCGCTACGCGATGTCTTTCAATGTGTCGATTCTGGGCCCAGCAACACTGTTTCCGCTATACTCATCACCCTTGGAATCCGCTGCTTTGACCGAATCAAACGCCGCCAGTTTCCCCGCGTTCCCCCCCGTCACCTTCTCCTGCCAAGTCACAGCTAATGGCCATACCAACCCTGTTTTGGCTGCCAGCAGCGATAATCACGACGCTCAACTTGTGGAGTGTGGTAAATTCTTTCAACGACGTTGGCAAAAGGTGAGCCTCCCTGGCGGGCCCGCTCTGGATCTGCAGAAAAGTGGCCTCGAAGTGGCGGCCTGGCCGGATCGTATCTCCTTTGTTCTACGGCTGGTGCCTTCGAATACAGTCGCCAATGGGCAGGCCGAGATGACTCTCGGGCTGACCAATATTTATTCAACCCTGTTGTCAAATAGCATGGGACGGGCGTTACTGGCGGCAGATGGTTCCGGCTTTGGATTCCTTAAAAGTGCCGGGAGTGCTTCACTCATCGTGAATCCTGACACGGGGCTGGTGACAGTTCGCACTGCTGTTAGTGATTGGATCGCCGGTCAGGAGTACTCCGTTGGGTTCATTATCTACCCTGCAGGCTCCAACGTGGCTGGCGTATTGGCCGATGCCGTGGCGGAAGAAGCTTCGCCATTAACGCTCGCCGCAACCGAGCTTGCTCCCACCGTGACCGGCCTGGTGACCTCCTATGACAGCGATCGCGGTTGGTATGATGTCTCCCTGCGTAATGATGTCGGCACAGGAGATGATGGGCTCGTGCGGACACGCCTTGCCGTAACCAATTTGACGTCCAGCCCCCGCGTCCTGCGGCTCAATTTTGACGGGATTCCCTTCTACATTCCCGGCCTCACCGCCCTGCTTCGCGATGAACACCAATATCCTGTTGGAATACCGGTCCAACTCTCCAAGAATTGGCATACATCCCCTGCAGGTGAACGTTTTCAAGGCTGGTGGTTTCACGGGCTCACGATGTTGACGGTTCCTGCCGGTGCCGCCTTGAACTTTGAACTGGTTATGGTCGGACAGAACTGGGGCGGGCTACCTGCTGCCACACACTCGCAATTATCGGTTATTGGCTATGGCGGAAACCAGCAGTGGGACGAGGCTGCTCTGGGCAACTACGGTGAGGCTCTGACCTACGATGCCGAGCACGTCCTGACTGACAATGATTGCGCCGATTCGCGGCCCATGCTCGTAACCGATGACAACGGGAATCATGGGGCATGGGGTATCAACGTTGGTGGGGCTTCATTCCTCAGATACTTCGATGCTGCAGGCCAGCCGTGTCGGCACAACCGTATGCGAACACGGTATGCGCGATACTGTCCAAACCTGACTGATGTCATATATGCCGGGAAAACTGATGACGACGCCATGGAGTTCAATTTCAGCGCCGGGCTCTACCGCTCGGATGATTATACGCGTGGCCTGCACCATCTCCGTATTGATGTGAAAGCTGACACCTCATTCAGTCGTCTCGTTTTCTTTCAGGAAGCTGCTGACACGTACAACGGGAACAATGGCGCCACACATGCCTTTGGAACATCAACCAATCTGGCTCCGCTTCGACAGTGGGCGGCCACTTTTGGTCAAAACCAGTATATCGGAACGCCCGTGGCGCTCACCGGTCCAATGTCCTGGGTGATGACTATGGATTCGCCACCGGAGGATGGACTTACAGCAGCCAATCGCGGTTTCATCATCCGTTCATGGAAGGCGCGCATCAATGGCACAAACGATATTCCTCCCTATCTTGCCGAGAGGAGCACCGCAGACGGCTCGATTCTTGACCTCGTGCCGCCACCCGGCGTCACAACGTTGAAGGCGGGTGACTATGTGGAGGCTGAGATTGAACGTTTCTACATTCCCCGCTATCCCGCCGGATATTATGGGCCTAATGCTCATTTCCGAGTCGCCCTGACAAACTACGAAAACAATTATCGACTCGCCTTGCGTGAAGCCGCAGGAAATACACTCAGCGTGTCTGCGCAAACCGGTGTGGTGGAGCATTTATATCCCATCCAGATCCGGGCCACCAACAATGTGGCGGCTTTTACCGTCATAGGCGGCATAGGTTATGTTCCGTTCACGTTCACAGGCTTAAGTGATTACCGTGGCCCTATTCTGGAGGAATACCTTGATGGTGTTTGGACAACAGTGAGGCAGGCGGTTCATGGCAATGATTTCTGGCAATGCGACTTCAACGCCGAGTCGGGAACGTGGGAGACCACGTTTTCAGTGAAGCTGGATGGGACAGACTATCAGAGCGTTGAGTTGCTCATGAGTTCTCCCCGGATGCACACCTTCCGCTTCCGTCTCGACCCTGCCGCCATGGAGCCGCAATTACCTTTGCCTGATTTTGAAGGCGCCGTCATCGGGGCCGGCAACCCTGGCTATCCAAATCAAACCTGGTGGATCAATGGCACCAACGGAAATCAATACGCCCAATGGTCTATCAGCATGCATGCCGGTATTCGCGGAACTGCCGCCGCCATGGCGACTCCGGGACCCTATGCGAAGGGCGGGAGTGACAAGTATATTCAGCCTTTACGGATGTACTACTTCTCTGTCTTGCCGGGGACGCAGTACACGGTTGGATTCTGGTATAAGGCCATCGGGCCCGGTTTTACCGGCCATACCGGCCGCTTGGAAGGGGATGGGTTTACGGGTGATAGCGAGATGCAGCTCCAGATACTTGAAGCACCCAATGCCGACTGTACCGGGGGCTGGCAATGGCCTAATGGCCTGAGCATTGGGACGGCTGCTGCTGATTGGACGTATGCCTCCCGTACGTTTACAACCCTGCCCACCACCCATAGCATTGGCCTCAAGTTCGGCATGCTTTTCGGGGACGCAAACCGTACCAATGTAACAGATCGTTTCTATCTGGATAATGTGACAAATCTCGTGGCGGCGTTGGCTCCATTGGGTACACCGGAATGGTGGCTGACGATGCACGGGTTGACCAATGGTAGCTGTGCTCTCGCAGAAATGGATGACAATGATAAGGATGGCCTATCCAATTGGCAGGAATACCTTGCCGATACAAACCCCACCAATGCCAGCTCTGTCCTCAAAATTCTGAGTCTACAAAATGATAAAAGCGGCCTACATGTGAAGTGGCAGGGAGGAGTGGAATCCAGTCAGATATTGGAGTTTACTGATTGCCTGAATCCCAACGGTTCTTCTTGGCAACCACTATTCACCAACAGGCCTCCAACCGGTGTGTCAAACGAGTTTTGTGAGGCCATTGAACCTTGTGGCCGGGGCTTCTTCAGGATCAGAGGAACCTTCCCCTGAATTGTCGGCAATCATTACAATACCGAACATCAATTGTGTCTTGAAAATAATTCATTCTGTAATTCATTCAATTATATCTTCCTTATTTTCAATTGGTTGTGACTATGCGTGGATTTGTTTTCTTCGGGATGATTTCCAGTGGCATGAATTGTGCAATGGAGATATGACGACTTGAAGAGTTGAGAGTTTTGGGGAATTGAAACGATCTGAAAACTGAGAGTAATGGGATGAAACACCGAATTGATGAACTGATGGATATTTCAAACCTCACCGGCGCCGCTCCACGCAGCGCCTCCCGTCAGCATCGGAGGAAATGATCATGAAGAAACAAACGCTCATACTCCTAATCACGATTGTTGCTTCAATGCTTAGAGTGTCGACTGCCGGCGCTGCGAATTATCTCTGGGACGGCGGGTACACCTTGGGCAATAACTGGAACTCAGCCAACAATTGGAACCCAAACAGCGTGCCACCTTCACCCGGAACCGGAGTTGATAACATTTTTTTTGGCGGAAGCACCCGGACCTCTCCAAATATATCGGTGAGTTACAACATCAATTCGATTACGTTTAATTCTGGTGCGGCCGCGTTCACCGTAACCAAGTCGGGAGGCACTCTGACCATACAAGGCGGCGGAGTGGTCAACAATGATGATGCCCTCCAAACAATCACCAGTCCCATTACGATGGGTGCGGCTCAGACGTGGAACGCAGCGAGTGGAGGTCTGACGTTTGGTGGTGCCATCACGAAAGCAAGTAAATTGCTAACGATCACTGGGGGAAATAGCACCACGATTAACGGCATTCTTACTGGGTTAGGTGGTCTGACCAAGGATGGTGGCGGCGATCTGATTCTCAGCCCGTCGGCAAGTGCCTGCACGATAGGGGCCATAACCGTAAATAGCGGACGGCTTTTTATTTTTAACGCCTATGCCATTGCGAACTCCGCCACCCTCGATATCAACAGTGGGGCCTCCCTTGATTTCGGTATTACAGGGGGAACCACACCTGCCAACACAATGACCTTTGACTCAGGATCCTGCCTCGCCAATCGTGTCGGGACACTGACGATCAATACGACCGCCGCATCATTCCCTTCCGCGGGAACCATGATCTTTAATCAGGACGACTCGGCAACAGCACCCATTATCATAAATAGGGCGCCCTTTGTGGTGCTCACCGGAGACCTAACAATTCAGGTTGGCGGTACCAGTCTATCGGTGGGAACCGTGACGTTGGGCGGGGCAATTAACGGCTCAGGAGGTCTGAATAAGACCTCCACGGGAACCCTCATTCTCGGCGGTGCCAACAGTTACAATGGCGACACGACGATCAGTGGCGGCATCCTGGCACTGGCGAGTGGCGGTTCGCTTAATGTTGCATCCAGTGTGAACATCGCGGCGGGGACCACCTTTGATGTGTCGGCCAAGGCCACACCCTACACGTGGGGATCCAGCGCCTCGCTGCTAGCCAGTGGAAATGGCACAACTGTCGGGGCAGCCGCCACCATTAAAGGCCCTTCTGCCGGGACCGTCAACATGGGCGCGAGGCCTATCGTGCTGACGTTTACGCCGACTACGTTTACCGGCGACACCACACATCCTTCCTTGTACATTTCACAGGGAACATTGTCGCTCAATGGCAACGCGTTCACCGTCACTAATGCAGCTGCGACCCCGTTGGGAATTGGTACATACAGGCTTATCCAGCAAGCGAGTGGAAACATCACCACCGCCGGAAGCTATTCCGTTGCTGTAACGGGAACTGGTCTGGCGGCGGGAACGACGGCCTCCATCCAGGTCGTCCTCGGGAACGTGAATCTGGTTGTCACCAAGCCGACTCCCTCTTTCTCCAATCTAACCGCCAGCCAAGCCATCACCTATGGTGCAACCAGCGTGACGCTGGGAGGCACGCTGTCCGCCGGTGCGGTTTATCCGGCTGCTGGGGAAACGGTCAGCATCACAATCAACGGGTCATCCCAAAACGCCACAATCGCTGGTGGGGCGGGGGGATTCTCAGTAAGTTTTCCAGCGGAATCCATACCCTACTCTGCCAGCGCCTATACCATCACCTATGCTTATGCCGGAAGTGTCAATCTTAACCCCGCTCCGAACGACACCAGCACAGCCCTGACGGTGAACAAACGTTCACTGACCGTGACAGCGACAGGAGTGGACAAGGGCTATGACGGCAATGTGACAGCCACGGTGACGCTTGCCGATAACCGTGTTTCAGGCGATGTTCTTACCCTGAGCAACACGTCAGCCACCTTCAACAACAAGAACGCGGGCACCGCCAAGCCGGTCAGCGTCAGCGGCATCGCCGTCAGCGGCACCGATGCCGTGAATTACACGTTCAATACGACTGCCAGCACCACCGCCAATATCACGGCCAAGGCGCTGGCCGTGACAGCGACAGGAGTGGACAAGGGCTATGACGGCAATGCGACGGCCACGGTGACGCTTTCCGATAATCGCGTTGCAGGCGATGTTCTTACCCTGAGCAACACGTCGGCCACCTTCAACAACAAGAACGTTGGCACGACTAAAACGGTCAGCGTTAGCGGCATCGCCGTCACCGGCACCGATGCCGGAAATTACACATTCAATACCACTGCCAGCACCACTGCGAATATTGCGGCCAAGGCACTGACTGTGACAGCGACAGGAGTGAATAAGGGCTATGACGGCAATGTGACGGCCACGGTGACGCTTGCCGATAATCGTGTTGCAGGCGATGTTTTGACCCTGAGCAACACGTCGGCCACCTTCAACAACAAGAACGTTGGCACGACTAAAACGGTCAGCGTCAGCGGCATTTCCGTCACTGGAACCGATGCCGGAAATTACACGTTTAATACCACTGCCGGTACCACTGCCAATGTCACAGCCAAGGCGCTGACAGTGACCGCTGATAACAAGGTTCGAACCTATGACGAACCCAATCCGAATTTTACTGCCAGTTTCTCGGGATTTGTCAGCGGCGAGGACATTGGCAACAGCGATGTGACGGGCAGTCCACTGCTTACGACGACGGCTCTTCCCACCAGCCCCGTAGGCGGGTACACCATAACCGCCGCTATCGGTACACTGATCGCGGGAAACTACTCGTTTGCCACATTCGTCAATGGCACGCTCACAATCGTGGCTGGAGTGCCTACGCAAGTTCGGGTGGAGACGGCGGCAGACGGAAACGGTACGGTTGTGGGAGACCAGCGTGTCAGATCGAACAGTTCGATCACAGTCTACGCCATTACGCGTGACGTCGGTGGCAACTTCGTGGCCAATGTTGCGGCGGTGTGGTCGTTAGTGAATACGGTTGGCGCTGGAGGTGTGGTCGGCAGTGATTTGGTAGCGGGTGGCGCCAGCGCGACCTTCACTGGCCATTTGATGGGCTCCGCCAGCATCCAAGCTGTGGTTAGCGGCTTAACCAACCTGTCCGGAGTACTGACGGTACCGGCGGAAGCGGGGATGATCTATCTGCCCAGATTTGAAGGTACCATGATCTATAATGCCGACGGAGCCAAGCTATCTAACTGGCAGCCAAAGCCACCCGATTGCCCCTATGTACAGCAAGATTTGTGGTTTGCGAAAGATGGCAGCATGAACCCCTATGGTGTTTGGGCAACTACTAATAATGGCGATGGTAACGTCGCCGCTGTGGCACTTCCGGGCATGACCCCTTTTGGATGTGATGCAAATAGAGCGCAAGCTTTGAGGTTGTATTATGTGCCAGTGTTGCCAGATACCGAGTACACGATTGGTTTTTGGTACAAGGCTATCGGCAATGGTTATTCTGGCGTGAATCGTATAGAACCTGGTAGTTCTAGTTCTGACGTGACTGAGATGCAATTTATGGTGCTTGAGTACTCCAATCCGGACATGACGGGTGATCTTACGAAACGGAGTTTGATCATTGGATCGCCGACCAATGAATGGACATACGCCTGCAAGACATTCAGGACGGAGAGTACGAGCCACAGTTTTGGTCTCAAGTTTACTTCGTTTTTTGCATGTTCAAACCAGTTCAACCCGACAGACAGTTTCTACCTTGATACCACAAAAACCTTGACCGTCACAAACATCACAGCCAACGGCAAAGTCTATGACGGTACCACGACCGTCACGCTCAACACGTCTGGAGCAGGTTTGGCGGGAGTGCAAAGCGGGCATAACGTTACCTTACAGACTTCCGGTGCCAGCGGCACGTTTTCCAGTAAGACTGCCGGCATCGGCAAGCCGGTGTCGGTATCGGGCCTGACGCTCAGTGGGCCCGATGCGGGGCTGTATACGCTAGTTCAGCCTGCTCTGACAGCTGACATCACGCCGAAAGCCATAACCGTTACAGGTGTCACCGCCTGCAGTAAAGTCTATGATGCTACCTTGACGACCACTCTCAATTCGGGTGGTGCGGCGCTGGTGGGGGTGGAGAGCGGGGACGTTGTGAATCTCGTCTCCTCGAGTGGTGTTGGTACGTTTGCAGACAAGAATGTGGCCTTAGGCAAGTTGGTGACGGTCTCCGGGTTGACCCTTGGCGGGACCGATGCCGGGAACTATTCACTGACCCAACCGCCTGCGACTGCCGATATTACCCGGCGTGCGCTAACCGTGGCGGCGACGGGCGTGAATAAGAGCTATGACGGTACTGCTGCCGCGACCGTAACGCTGACGGACAACCGCGTCTCCGGCGATGTCCTGACGGCCAACTACTCTGTGGCCAGCTTTGCGGACAGGAACGTGGGTACCGGTAAATCGGTTAGTGTCAGCGGTATCGCTCTTAGCGGCACCGATGCCGGCAACTACTCCGCCAATACAACTGACACCGCTACCGCTAACATTTCGGCCCAGGCAATCACTGTGAAGGCGACCTCCGATAGCAGGATTTATAATGGTTCAACAAGCTCGGCAGCCATCCCGATGATTACTGGTGGCGTCTTGCGCAACCCTGATACTGCGGGTTGTGCACAACATTTTGCCGACAAGAACGTGGGGGCTATCAAGACGATTATCCCGACCTGTTCAATCAACGATGGCAACAATGGTAATAATTACATCGTGACCTTCATCAACGATACCACGGGTGAGATTTTGGCAAAGGCACTGACCGTGACGGCTACGGGACCAGCCAAAACGTATGGCACGGCTATGGTCGCTGGTTCCAGTGGCGTGAACTTCACTGCCGGGGCAACCAGCGTAGGCAGTGAGTCGGTCACGGGAACCACGTTGACGCCCGACGCTGCAGGGCTTTCTGCCACCACAGCCGCAGGTGCTTCCTATGTCGTCACCCCATCACTCGCCACTGGGACCGGCGGATTCCTGGCGGACAACTATCAAATCACTTATTCGCCGTTTAGCGGCACGGTTGGCAAGGCGGCGTTGACCATTTCCGGTCCGACGAAGAGCCGGGCCTATGGCGCGGCGAATGGCGACTTGGGTGGGACGTTTAGTGGCGAGCAAAACGGTGAGACGTTTGCGGTAACAGGTAGCACGACGGCGACAGGAACGAGTCCTGTGGGCGACTACGACATCGTGCCGGTCGCGACGGGCAGGACG
>Ga0194053_10001406_pt1 | contig 15393 bp, 11 predicted proteins | sample SepL228m_MetaG_FD_161684 | JGI IMG/M metagenome (GOLD analysis project Ga0194053, IMG submission 161684) | Anoxic zone freshwater microbial communities from boreal shield lake in IISD Experimental Lakes Area, Ontario, Canada - Sep2016-L227-8m | ecosystem: Environmental > Aquatic > Freshwater >... | reverse complement strand
CTTATGGACCCTGGTTAACTCAGTACGGCCAAAAATTCAAGCTTGATGGTTATGTTGCCGGCCATGCCAATAAATTACCTGACGTAATAAACCCTTTTGCACTGGAAGTAGTGGGCTCGGTGACTAACACCCAGAAAGACGTACCTCCTGGACAATACTACCCTCCCAATGGTGAAGGCGCTCATTCGTTTGTCAACAATAATGCGGTTAATGATTGGACTGCACTGTATTATACCGGCCGTATTACCGATAAGATCGGCAGTTATCTACAGCTTAACCTCAATCCGCAAGTGGGACGTTCGGTCAGCCTTGCCATGGCTGATATACGGGTTGCCGACCACGCAACCTTCAGGGGCAATGCCATCACTTATGGACTTACCGTAAATAATGCGCCGACCATGTCTGATTTCTGGATGACGACGCCGGCGTGGATGTACCCTTACACTCAATCTTCTGTGACTGTAAAACCAGTCGCCCAGCCTTGGTTGCAATCGTTGATGGCGGGTGCCAATACGGCAGGTGCAACCGCTTACACAATGATCAATAATCATCTTTATCTGGAAGCGGGTGGCTACACGTCGCAGTCGCAAAATATGGCTCAGGGTCTGGGAGTTTGGAATGCCGCTATCAGCAGAGAGGGTGCGCAAGGTGGGCTTATTGATGGTGGTGCCCCTTATTGGCGTATGTTCCTGCAACACAGCATTGGCCCGCATACCATGATGATTGGAACTTACGGCTTGGCAGCCAAAGTAATTCCTTATTATTCAAATGGCATTGGTACGAATTCTTATGTTGAATACAACGCTGACACGAATTACTCGTATATGATGGACGACAATAACATGTTGATGGCGATGGCCAAATATACGCACGACACTATGAACATGAATGCCTCTCAAGGCCAAGGCTGGGCAAGCAATACCAGTAATTATCTGGACAGCGTGATGATGATGGGGATGTGGACCTACAAGCAGACTTACAATTTGTCGGTGGGCTGGAACTATATGAAAGGCAGTGCTGATAATTTGCTTTATAACGGCGCTGCGAGACCCGATTATGTTTCTGAAAGCCCGGTTAATCCGATAACCGGAAGCGCCAACGGTTCGCCAAACACCAATTCATTTCTTTTCGAAGCCGACTACATACCGTTTGGTAAAGGCACCTCCATGACCGACCCGTATTTAAATATACGTCTTTCGATGCAATATTGGGCCTACACTCAATTTAATGGCGCATCGTCAAACTATGACGGTGCAGGCCGTAATGCGGCAGGGAATAATACGCTGTATTTTGTCGGCAATGTAATGTTTTGATTTTACTGACCTACTATGAAATATAATTTTAAAATGACCACTTTTTTTATGGCAACATCGGTAGTGTGCCTTTTGGGTTTTACCGGCCCTTCTTATGCTGCGGATGATTCAGGTTCTTCGCACGTCGATCATCATAAACATGCGGGCGGGCACATGCACATGCAACATGGGAGTGATGATGCCGGGATGGATATTAATAGTCCCCGTTATGCCAATGCTAAAAAAATCGCAGATAAAGCCTGTAGCGATTGCCACGGAAAAGCAGGCATCAGCAAAACCGATGATAATCCAAATCTTGCCGGACAAGATGCCCTGTATTTCTGTAAGACGATGTATGACTATCGTAGCCGGGCGCGGGATTTGCTACCCATTAAAAATAACGATGGACTCTATGTGCCGACCATGAACGAAGTAGTAGACAAGCTGAGTGATCAGGATATTGTCGATTTATCTGAATATTATGCGCATCTGCGCACTCATTAAAGTGTAGCCCGACGATGACAGAATTAACCCTATTTCGCACCTTAGCTATTTATTCACTCTGCTTGTTTGTGACCGGACTCTCCGGTTGCTCTGTTTTTGGTAAACAATCCGCAGTCGTTACGCCTGCAGAGGCCGAAAAAACGGCTTATTATCAGTGCGGCGGTTGTCATGGACCGGCAAATGTCCGCGTTAACTTTATGACCCCTAATATCATGGGTCAAAAAAAGGGCTATCTGGCTCAAACATTACGTGATTATCGCGATAAAAAACGTATTGAACCCCTAATGAACGGAGTCATCGCAAATATGAGTGATCAAGAGATTGACAGTCTTGCCGCTTATTTTTCCAATACCAGATTTGATGATAAATAAATATAAAAGCGGCTTCCTTGTTTAGGATTAGTGCTTCAGATAATGGTATTATTATAAAAAATCCAACTTAATGATTTCTGTATTAACCGATTATCTATGAACCTAAACAATCCTAAGCTTATTTCTTTGATGTTTGCTTGTGCGACAGTAAAAAGCAGGTAACAGCTATGAAAGTAAATCTGCTAATTTGGGATTGGCCCTTGCGCCTGTTTCATTGGTTGCTGGTCTTGGCCGTTGTAGGCGCTTATGCCACCGGTAAACTCGGCGGTTTACTGACTGACTGGCACAGTCGCTTGGGTGGACTGGTTTTGGGTTTACTGATATTTCGGTTAATTTGGGGCGTTATGGGTACTACTCATGCCCGCTTTTTAAATTTCTTACCCAGTTTTTCACGACTAGTCGCCTATTTTAAAGGTGACTGGCAAGGTGCAGGTCATAATCCTCTTGGTGCGTTGGCTATTATTGCCAAGCTGACAATATTATTACTTTTGGTTGGTACAGGCTTGTTTGCCAATGATGACATTGGCTTTGAAGGGCCGTTGTCTCACTTGGTTGATAAGGGTCTGAGCGATAAGCTAAGCGGTTGGCACATTTGGATAGTCAATCTGTTGTTGGGGTTGGTTGTTTTACATGTAAGCGCCATTATCTTTTATCAACGGGTAAAAAAAATCAATTTGGTACTGCCAATGCTGACCGGCAATAAGCAGTTGCCGGATACACAGGCCGTGAGTTCAATCGGTCCGGTCAGCCCGCTACGTTTTGTTGTTGCCTTGCTGGTTGCGATTTTAGTTGTCTGGGGTGTTTGGAGTTTTTAATTGGCCGATTATTTAACGTCATTAATCAGTAAGGCAATGACCTGAGCAACCTATAAATCACTAATTTTTTATATCACTATAAGGCATTGAAACAATGAGATTAAGATGTGCGCTGGGTTTGATTCTTGCCACCCTCACAACAGTCGCCACAGCAGAATCTGTAGAAGATCAAATCAGGCTTCGTCAATCCGCTTATTCATTTATGGGTTGGAATACGGCCAAAATTAAAAATCAGGCAGTCGATCATCCAGAAAGCTATAACAAAGATCAAATCATCGCTGCCGCCAATGCTATTGCCGCTGTCGCTAACTCCAGCCTGCTTGACCTGTATGCGCCAGGCACTGATCAAGGCACTGGCTGGAAACCCTCACATCTAAAAGCTGACTATTTCCAGAAACAGGATGAGGTAAAAGAACTTAATGCCAAGTTCATCAAAGAAGCCAATTAGTTGCAAGCCGTTGCCGCCACAGGTGACGCTGCCGCAGTTAAAACCCAATTTGGCAAACTGGGTGCCGCCTGTAAAAGTTGCCATGACCTGATTCGTGTTCGTGATTAAGAATTCGCAAGCGTGTATATTACTACCTGATGTTACGCAGCCATTCAGGAGCATCAATGTTTGTAGCGAGTTGAAAGCGTTGGTTTCTATGGCCGATTAACATCAGTAAGTAAGGTGTAGCGGTAATGGGTATTTTTGCCCGGAATGTCTTTGGGAGGAGAAAAAATGGCTACCGTATTAATTACCGGTGCAAATCGGGGGTTGGGTCTTGAGTTTTGTAAACAATATGCGACTGATGGCTGGCATGTGCTGGCTTGTTGCAGAATGCCGCAAGCGGCGTCCGGGTTGTTGAGTCTTGCCGAGCAGTATTCGCAGATTTCGGTATTGGCTTTGGACGTTGAAGATTTTACGCAAATAGAACAATTGGCCGTGCAATTGCATGATACGCCTCTTGATGTGTTGATTAATAATGCCGGGGTTTATGGAGATAGTGCAGGGCAGGGGTTTGGGCAATTGGATTACTCGACGTGGACTAAAACATTAACCATTAACGTGCAAGCACCTGTGAAAATGGCGGAAGCGTTTTTATCACACCTGAAACGGGGCGATAAAAAACTGTTGGTCTCAATCAGTAGCTTAATGGGTAGTATTGCCGATAATAGCAGTGGCGGCAGTATCATTTACCGTTCCAGTAAGGCGGCATTAAATGCGGCAATGAAAAGCATAGCCATTGAGCTGAAGGAGCAGGCAGTCGGTGTGTTGATTTTTCATCCTGGCTGGGTAAAAACCGATATGGGCGGTGATAATGCGCCGCTTGAAACTGTTCAGAGCATTGCCGGAATGCGACAAGCTATTTCTGCATTTTCGCTTGAGCAGACCGGTAGCTTTGTAAAATACGATGGAACGCAGCTACCTTGGTAAGCCGGTATTATAATCGGTTTTTGTAAGGCAATTCGCGAAAAATAACGACTTATTCTATCGTTCCCACCACCGGCTTCTCTGCCCACAGTCAAGCGAAAGTTGTTTAAAAAACGGGAGTGCAACCGCTTCAGCTGTTGCCTGTAAAACAGCCGTTATATATTATTACTCATTCTTCACGTTTTTAATTCTTGATTTCGGGACGATCAGTTATATAAAACAACAGGCAGGAATAAGACCACCCAAGCATAGCGCGTGGTGGCGTTTCCGGCACTCCTCGTTGGAAGTGCCGGAAACGCTTGCGTTCGAAAAGCCTTATTCCGGCTACATCGTTTCCTTCACACTCGTACTATAAAATCAAGGTAAAAAGACTTGAAGATCGGGTATTACGATACTTAACTGTGTGCAGTGACGCTCCAGAACTTGAATAATGACCAACCCAATCACTTCATTATAAGGCATCCAGTTTGTAGCCGAACCCTCTCACAGTCTTGAGAAGTTTTATAGCATAATCGTCATCGATTTTTCGTCTCAACTGCCGAATATAGACATCCACCACATTGGTTAACGGATCAGCGCTGTAACCCCATACTTGCTCCAGGATGCGGGTTCGGCTCAACACCTTGCCAGGCATCCGCATAAAGCATTCCAGCAAAGAAAATTCTTTGGGCGTCAGTTCGATGAGTGTTTCGCCACGCCTCACCTCATGCGTTTCCATATTTAATACAAGGTCAGCTACCTGAAATTCTTTGGTTTCCGGTTTGATATCGCCACCGCGACGGCGCATCAGTACTTCGATTCGGGCAAGCAATTCCTCAAAAGCGAAAGGCTTGGTCATGTAATCATCGGCACCGGAGCGCAAACCGGTTACCTTGTCCTGTACGGTATCTCTGGCTGTCAAAATTAAAATCGGGGTGCCAACGCCAGCGTTACGCAAGCGCTCGCAAACGTCTCGACCATTGATGTCGGGTAGACCCCAATCCAGAATGATAACCTGAAATTTGCCGACAGTACCCAGCGCTATTGCTTCCAGGCCGTTTCGTGCGATCTCTACCGCATAGCCTTCGGCTTTTAGGCCTCGCTGAACAAAGTCGACAATTCGCTCATCGTCTTCCACTAACAAAACTCGCATGTAACCGATACTCATTGGATTATTAAATTTAAGTGGGTAACTTCTTATTGCCTGCAAGCCGCATCAGAATCAAATCGATTATGCACGAAATGAGAGACAAGCCGGGTGTTAAAAAAACTCGTAGTTTTTCAAGTCCCTCGCTTTGCTCTCCCCTTTAAAAAAGGGGGGAGAGCAAAGCGAGGGGCCGAAGGGATTTATTTAAAAAATATCCCCTAACCCCTCTTTTTCAAAGAGGGGGACTGAATAATTACTCTTAATTTCCCCCAAAGGCGACGTTTTATTTTTTCGTGACCTTGGTGTCTTCGTGGTGATATTTTTTGAAAACTTTTAATCCATTATTGTAGATTATCAATTTTACATCAGTCATGGTTCATTTATTGGCAGGTCATCAGGTTCTGCCAAAATCAGGGGCAGCGTCACAGTAAACGTCGAGCCTGAATTTTCAGTGCTGGTTACGGTGATCCGTCCACCGTGTGCCTTAAGAATTGACTTGGCCATCGGCAAGCCCAAACCTGTACCATCGTCTCGCGAAAGCAGGGCATTTGGGCTGCGGAAATGACGGTCGAAAATACGCTCTAAATCCTGGGCGGGTATGCCTATGCCTTGATCGATAAGGCTAAAGTTTACCTCGTTTCCATCCAGCCACAAGGAAACCGTGATATGCCCCCCTGGTTTGGAATATCGGCAGGCATTGTCGCCTAAAATAAACAGTACCTGTCGAAGCCGTTGTTTATCTCCGCGCACCCACACGGACTGGCTTGAGGTATCAAGGGAAACCGAAATCGAGTTTTCTTCGGCCATTACCTGAAAATCCTCGACGGCACTGGCGACCAGTTCGGCCAAGTCCAGGTTATCCCATTCAAATTGGAGGTTGGCGGTTTCGGTTCGGGCCAGAAACAATAGATCGTTGACGTATTTGCCTAATTGCATTGATAGTTCGACGATGCGGTGTAATGCGTCCTTATACTCCTCGGCATTGCGATCTTTGCCTCGCAGCGTTACCTCGGCCTCGCCACGGATGACGGTAATCGGGGTGCGCAGTTCATGGCTGATGTCGGCCAAAAATTCTCGTCGCGCGTTATCCATGCGTTTTAATTCTTCATTTAAGCGATGCAGATCAACAGTGCGTTCAGCGACTCTTTTCTCCAGCACTAACCGGCTTTCACGTAGCTTATCTTGTTGATGTGTCAGCTCCTGAGCCATAAGATTAAAATGCGTGGCAAGATAACCAAATTCATCGCGGGTATCAAGAGCAATGCGATAATCCAAATTACCGGAGGCTATTTCGTCAGTACCTTTCATCAACGCTTCAATAGGTTTTCTGACGCCGCGCAGCAGTAATGCCCCTGAGGTGAGGCTAAACAGCGCCGCAGTTAATGAGGCCAAGATGGCAAGCCAACGCGACCGGGCAACCAAATCCTCCAGTTCATGTCTGGCTTTTCCCGCTTTTTCACGTTCCGCATTAATGGCGGTATCAATCAGCGGCTGAAATTTTTCGTCGATTTCTTCTTTGGAGAATTTAGACAGTGCTTGCACCGCCATTTCTCGCTTGCCTTGCTGGCGCAAACGCTCGACTTCATCGAACCGATATTCGCTGGCATCCAGGAAAGCAGTAAAATGAGCCACTCTTTCCAGTTCGGCGGGTTTGTTCTGCAAACCTTCAGTAGGGTTCTCGGTAACCGCAGTCATTCTAAGTGCTTGCATCGCTTCATAAAGGCGATGTTTAGATGATTCTATGCCGGCCTGTGCCGTTGGACTATTCGTTATCAGTCCGTCCATTCGCTGTTTAAAGTGGCGATAGGCTTCCTGTGATAAGCGCTCATAATGATCAAAAGTCTCATAGGCTGTTTGGCTGCGCTGAAAATATCGGGCAACCTGGTTTGAGCTCCAATACAATGCGATTCCTAAAAACAGGACAAAACTGAATGAAACGACGATGACAGCGGCCAAACGAAAACGAAACATGAGGTGCTAATTTGCGTCGCCGCTTTCGTCCAAGTGTTTTTCCATGGACCTGATGGCTTCCAGCTTTTCCCTTAGCAGGCTATTTTCATTTTTCTTTGAGCCTTTTGCATTTTTTGATTCCACCACCGATTGAACCGATTTTTGTTTGCGCTCCATTGAAGAGACTTTTTTTGACACAGCGGACAAGCGTTTTAAGGTTTCAGTATGAATGGCGACCAGTTTTTGCATCCGTTCATCGGGCAGTTTTTCGGGCGGAATAGCGTCTACTTCATTCAGAATTTTTGGGATTTCGCCACAGGCATCGGAAAGTAAGCGTCCCACCATCAGGTGTAACGAAACCCCGGTGTCTGGAGAGTCTTTTTGGCGTTTCAGTAAGGTACGACACACCTTGTCGCGTGACGAGAGTGGCGTTTTGGCCATGTTGTCGCCAAAAGCAAGCAGATCATCAAAGTCTGATTGCGTGTAGGGGTCTTGATAGGGGGCTGAATTTTCCGTCGTACCGGTATTAAATTCGGCACATCCGGTCAGCAACAAAAAGCTGAGTGCCAGACTGATGTTTTGAACAGACATTATGGGTTGCCTATTAATGTTTTTTTCATGGTATTCAAAGTTCTCCGGTTAGTGGTATCTGAACGCGAATGCGGGTTCCCTGTTGGTCTTGTCTTGGGTCAATAATATCGACTTTGCCTTGATGGTTGGTGACATATTCTTTGACAATAGCCAGTCCCAAGCCGGAGCTTTCGACACCTTCTTCGCTTTGGTCGGATTTGCCACGAAAAAAGGGTTAGAATACATGCAGGCGCTCATTCGGTTCAATACCCGGGCCTTCGTCTTCGACTTCCAATTCCATCTGGGTGCCGGAAGCACGAAGCATGATGCGTAGTTCACCGCCCACGGGAGAATATTTCACCGCATTTGACAGCAACTGCTCAATAATACTTCGTAGTTGCTCCTGAACTCCGGAAATATCAACCGGCCTGACCAGCTTTTTCACGCTAATAGATTTGGCAGTCAGCAAGGGTTGAAAATCCTCGATAACCGATTCAAGCAAACTGTTTATATTGACGGTTTCTTTACGGTTGGTTTCCGGTTTTGAGCTAAGCTGGCTATAACGAACCAATTCGTCGGAAACGGTTTTCAGCTTGTCAATATGGTTGCATAAGAGCCGTGCGATGTCTTGTCGCGCGTCGTTGGGTTTTTCATCGGTCTCGTTGACAAGGAGTTCGGCACCTTCGCGAATATTTTCCAACGGCAGGTTGATTTCGCGGGCTACGTTATACATAAACTGCTGTTTCGAAACTTCCAGCTCCATCAAATGAGTTCGCAACCATTCCAGACGATTGCCCAGATAACGCAGATCTGAAGGGCCTGAGACGACAATTGGCTCATCAAGTTCCCCAGAACCCAAGCGGCGAATACTGGCATCCAATTGCCGCATTGAACGTGAAAGTATGATCAGCAGAAGCACAATAAAGATAAACGAAATGACCAACAGCACCGACCCCTTGACTAACAGTCCTTGCTCAAGGGCTTCTGATTGCAAGCGTAATTCGTTAAATTCATGATCAACATGGCGCTCAAACTCACGCGAAAGACTGTAGGAAGACTCGCGCAGTCCTTGGAAGGCCTCATCGACCGGTAATTTAAGGTCGTTTTCACTGGCCGAATTATTAATTTGTTGATATATCAGGTCTTCTTTTTCGGATAATTCGTTGACCAATAATGCGATTTTGTTATCGACATGAAGCTTTAATAACTCACTTAAGGCCTGTTTGAACGATGCCCGCGTATTTTCATAAGATTGTTGTTCATAAGGCTGACGTAGCGCGGGGTCTGACAGCAAAACAAAAAGTCTGGCTTTACGCTCAATATCGGCAGTCTTTTGCAAAACAAAGCGTATGGCTTTGGTTTGTTCAAAGACCTGAAAATTGATGGTTCTGCCCAATGCCGACGTTTCACGCATACCAAAAGCTGCGTACATGACCGCTAAAAAAAGCGGGATAACGGCAATGACAAAGCCTAGAACAATAAGTGATTTTAACGATAAAATATTTTTGAATTTCATCATGCGGCTAAAGAGAGTTAAAACGTTGGGCTTGTTTTGACAAAGCCGGTTTTCTAAAAAAAGTCATAACAAAGTGTGACATAATTTCTTTCATTTGCTGGGTAGGAAGGATTGTCATAAATAGGCCCCGCTGCAATAGGCATCCAGGATGCCACGCTTAACAAGCATTAGTTTTGGGCATGGAAAATTTAAACGCCGGTCTGACTGATGCCGCAGCTAAATCGACTTAAAAACCAACATTATACATGTTAGTGTAGTATAACTTGCCATCTTGTGAGCGTGCCGGTTTATCCCTTAATTAAACTTTCATATTTTATGAAGCCATTAGCCTTGTTTTTTTTCGCAGTACAAACGGTCTTGATAATGCTGATCGGGTTGTCTGTTGCCAATGCCGTTGGAGTTGCCGAATTGCCAATAAAAGGCACAATCGAAAGGCCTTTGCTGCTGTTTGATTTGGGCAGTGAGCCGCCGTCAGTGGGTGTTGACGATAAAACAACAAAGGTCTTTACCGGTGAAGTTTATGCTCACGAAGGCGATGCATCGATTCAGATCGGTAAAGATGATATCAGCTCTTTGCACCCCGGTTTCGGTAATTGGAACGTCAGCTTTCGTTTTAACGTCAATTCAGGTCTCCCAGCCAAAGCGTATAACTTTTTGGTACGCTGGAAACAAGGTGGCGATCCTGCTGTTTGCGTGCAATCGTTTGGAATCTGGGCAGGCCCTGATCTATCCAGACTGGAGCTACGTGCAACGCTGTCCATGAAGCCAAAGGGTTGGGATTATGCCTGGATAGCCGCCGATTCACCGGTAAGCCTTAAGGCCGACGATGCCGTTATTGAGGTACGAGATAGCGGTGCCGGCCACGATGCCAAAGTCTTCGATGCTTTTCTGCTTGCCTCGCCATTATCCATTCTACCGACCAGCGGTACGGCAGACCGGCCACTGGTGCTATTGGATTTAGGTAATGCACCGGCATTTGCGGCAGCAGAGAAAGAATCGTCTTTACAAGTTCAACGCGGTATAGCTATTGCCGGTGCTGGTGCGGAGTCAATAGTCACTGTAAAAGACGAGGTTCAAGTTTTTCACCCCGGTTTCGGAAGTTGGGATGCCAGTTTTCGCTTTGAACTTAATCCGGCGATTACGCCCGGACAATACCATTTTTTTGCCCGCTATAAAAGCGGTGGCGAAGTCTCTCAGGTTAGTCAAAACTTTACTATTAAAGCCGGTGCAAAACCGGATGAGCTGGCAACACGCGGCGATTATGCTTTAACCAACACGACTCCCTGGGAATATCAATGGTTGCAAGCCGCAGCTACCGTCACCGTGTTACCGGGTGATCGCTGGCTGGAAATTAAAAATACCGGCAAGGCGGACGGCGCTAAAGTCTTCGATGCTTTTTTGCTCAAGCTTGACGCTCCGCTGGGTGACTGGATGAATGCAGATCAAGCGCAGTCAAGAAATCGCTTTCTGGCCCTGACCAAGGCATTGCCTAATGCGAAACAAAAACTGATGATACTCGACGGCAAAGGTGAGCACGGTGAGACATTATTTCGTGGCTTGGCTTTAGAGTCGGCGCGACCCCACTATGAAAAATTGTCGGTATCTTATTTAATAGGACCGGAAGCAGAAACGTTGGCTCGCAACTTGAATCTGCCTTCACTGCCTGTCGCACTGATGAGAGACGATCATCACACTATCCTTGGCGTCTTGGCTAAACCCAGCAGCGAACAGGAGGTGCTTAAGTTTCTCGCCGATCCTGATAAAGTCGGCACGATGCCGGTTCCCATTGCTGTTGCTGCGGATGCGCCCAAGTCGCTTAAAAACGGCGTGCCGGAAGCTTGGTTGGTGGGCGGTTTGCAGGATGGCTTAGCGGGTGTTTCCATTTTTGGACTGGATAGTGAAACCGTGTTGCGCCCCAATCCTGACCAACCCTATCTGAGTTTACAAATGATGGGCGGGCAAATTCAGGTTTGGCATGTTGCGGCTACACAAGCCAACGGCAGCGCAGACATTGAAGCCAATACCCAACATGCTTATGGCTGGTCGCGTGGCAGTGGTTATGCGCAGCTTTACCTGCATGTCGATCAGGCTACGGAAACGCTACTGCATCTGCAACAATCCGGTATTAAAACAGCTGTTTGGCTGGATGGACAGCCTGTTAAATTAACTGATGACCCTAAACCGCCAGCCGCACTCTCAAATCGATCCGAAGCGCCACAAGTTGCCGCATTAACTCTGGCGCAAGGCTGGCACAGTCTGCTTGTTAAACTGGTGATGCAGCATGAGCAAGGTCAACGGTTTTATTTTACCGGCCTGTTCACCAATCCAGCGGGCCAAGCTCTGGATTCGATAAAGACGCAACTGACCGATCCCGAGACCGATCTTGCGCTTAACAAAATCGCTGTACGGTTACGCCCGCTTGTCTTTGTCGATGCACCTGCCAATCTGCCGCATCCGGGAGACCCGCTCAAACTGAAAGTGGATTTGCGCTGGCATTCTATTTTGGAAGAAACCAGCTTACCCTCACCGTTACCTCGTTTCAAGGCAAAACTGCGATTGCGTGTGGTTGATTACAGCGGCAAAGACGTTGCGGTAAAAGAAATCTCCGGACTGTTCCCCAGTCAAGTTGAATTACACCTCGACAAGATTAGCGAGCCCGGTTACTACGCTGTTTATCCGTCTTTATATACACCCGCAGGTCTGTTGATTATGAATTATCCTGCCGACGGCTTTTCAATTGTACCCGGAACCGCCGAGCAAAAGCAGCGTTTGGACAAGAAAAAACTATGGAATAACGACTATTACGCCTTGGCCGATGGCGATAAAAGCTTTATGCAGGAAGGCGGTTATTTCGACTGGCTGCAACGAACGGGAATCTATAAAAGTTACGGCAGTTATCCGGGCTTCGACCCGCAATATCGGGCACAATGGGAGCATGCGAAACAACTGGGATTGATATTGTTCGCCGACTCCTCAGGCGATAGCAATTGGCTGAATGACAATTCTGCCGACGGTCAGGTTTTTATCAAAACAGCCTCGTCGTTTACCCGATTTTTTAAAGCAACCAACGAAATCGACATTCGCTTCGAGGCACAATGGCAAAAACTGCGCGACCCCGAACACTGGGTACAACGCGCCCAATGGGAATATGAACAGCTACACAAACTGCGCAGCGATGCCCATTATGTGGGCGGCAGCCTGGTGCGACCGGGCGATAAAGAAGGAGCGGGACAGTGGTTCAAACAAGTATTGCAACTGGGACTGGACAAGTACCAGGATGCTTGGGACGTCCACGCCTATCCCCAAAAACCGCCGCGTTTCGGCGGAACGCTTGGCAATGGCTCAAACGAAGATGAACAAGGCGTACTGGCCGTTTATGACAGTCTGGGCAAAACCAATAAATTGCCCTTCTGGCTGGGAGAAACCGGTGCCAAAGCCATGCATGGTTTAACCGGACGCCGTTGGCAGGCAGAACAAGCCGCAAAAATTATTGCCTGGGTCAACAGTCGCAGTGATTATCTGGGTTTGGCTTTCTGTATAGGTCACGAATACGACCTGGCTTATGGACGGATTTGGGATTACTCAATGGGTCACAAACCTGGCGAAGCTGCCCTATATACAGCCAGTGCCTTAATCGACGGCTTGCCTTATCAAGCCGTTGACGCCAAAGATGCCAATATCCAGGCCGCTTACTTCGGCGACACCTTAATGCTATGGCGGACAGATGAAGCAACCGGCAACTGGCCGCTTAAACTGGCTCCCGGTAAATCCTGGGTGCTTGTGGATGTCGTAGGACAAATCAAGGCGCTCACGGTTGACGCCTCTGGCGTTGCAAACATCCCAATTTCTGTCAGCCCTGTTTATGTGCTGACTCGCACCGACTATGACCTGTTGACCCGGTATTAAAGCTTCAAATGGAGGCCAGACTTAGCCTGACCTCCACAAGTTGCTTAAGCGTGACGGGAATTGCAAACCCTCACCGCCCCGAGTGTAGACAGCCATCAATCATAAATTCCTCAAGTATAACCCCATGGACACTATTTAAATAGCGAGTAGCCTCGATGCAGTAAAACAAAATCGAGGATTTAGGTTTCGATTTTGGTTTGGCATCGAGCCTAAATCATGCAGCAACGTAATCGACACAAACCATCCATGGCACTGGATACCGGCATCCCTGCCGGTATGACGGCGAGGGCTGAAGTATCTTGCTAATCAGGAAAGGCTTAACCGTCAATACGTTTAACCTTAAACTGTCCCGCCTTAAGTAGGTAGCCACGTTTTTTTGTCACCACTTAAAAAATCAGTAAAACGGCTTAAGCTTTCTTGTTTATACCTTAGAAAATCGGGCTGATTCCTTAAGGTATCTGGTTAACTCCTTAAGAAATTAGCATAATTCCTTGAGGTGTTTTGTTAAGTCCTCGAGAAATCCGCATCAAAAACCCAGGTTTTTTTGCCTTATACACAAGCTATCAAACCCAGACTTTCCGCTAAAAAAATACTTTTTTACGTATTTCTTATGCCGCTTTACTCTATTTAGGCGCTATGTGGATCGTAGTGGATAAATACTAAAAAATATTGATAAACACAAATCTTATCAGTCGCTGAAAACGCCCAAGCCGTCATCCCGGGAGGTGTCCAGTTGCCATGGATGGCATTCGTAATGCATTCACGCACTGATTTTTTGTGTTACTCGATATTCAAGTTTTTATTCGTTGAGTTTGAAAAATGATGTAAATTAAATCTATCAAATCATAGCTGAGACCAGACATCTAAACTAATGACGAGCTATAGTCGCGACGTGGGCGTCGCTCCCACCGTGGGAGCGACGCCCACGTCGCGACTAACGAAAACATCTTGATTTATCCGGTATTGCATCAGTCAAGCTAAAAAAACCGGAACAACGAGTGTGGCTCACTATTTATTTGATAAATCAGATTGCTTTATCGATTTATTGTACTAAAATATATCCCACTATTTTTATAGGCTAATTATTAATTTTAATTTAATAAGGTGACCACTATGAAAAAGCTCCAAATATTATGGGATTTTATTAGGCTTTTTGTCACAGAAAAAGTCGCGATTTTATCGCAATGTCATTGCCAAGCTAACCGACAACCCCGCGTATCCTTCGCCGCCTATCGCCTTAAGCGATGCCAAAACAGCCGTTGATACCTTGGACGCGTCTATTATTGCAGCGCGTGATGGCAGTCATTATGCTGTCTCTACCATGCACGACAATGAAAAAGCTGCCGATGCCATTTTTCGTGCTTTGGCTAACTATGTTGAAAGCACTGCCGATGGGGATGAAACAAGAATCATAAACAGTGGTTTTCATGGCACCAAACAACCGACCCCCATACAAAAAGCCACGTTAGCGGTCGTTGATGGACTGCATTCGGGGAGCGTCAAATTAATAACCAAAGCGGTTGTTGGTGGGGGGCTTATATTTTTCAAATGGCTAAAGGTAAACCGACCACTGAAAGCGAATGGTTACCCGTCACAACCACTCTCTATACTACCTATACGGTAGAAGGACTGGAACCTGCCTGCTATTATTTTTTTCGCGTAGCGGCAGTAACGCTAGATGGTATTACGGATTTTTGTTCACCCGTAGAAAAAATAGTGGTGTAACCCGTTATAAAAACAAGGGTGCTTAAAGCACAGCACCCTGTACCTGCTTACCAACACGGGCGGTCAGGCTTTGCCTGACGAATAGCGTTTATCTGTCGCGCCACCCAAATTGGATCGAAGCGATGAACTAAATCGCGACAGATAAACCTTGTTGGACTAAACCGCCTTCAATGAACTACGGGTTTGGGGATTAATACGTTGGTT
>Ga0194053_10001405_pt1 | contig 15397 bp, 11 predicted proteins | sample SepL228m_MetaG_FD_161684 | JGI IMG/M metagenome (GOLD analysis project Ga0194053, IMG submission 161684) | Anoxic zone freshwater microbial communities from boreal shield lake in IISD Experimental Lakes Area, Ontario, Canada - Sep2016-L227-8m | ecosystem: Environmental > Aquatic > Freshwater >... | reverse complement strand
GCTCGGCGCCCCGCGCCCCGTGCCCCCCGATCGAACCGCCTCGCGCTTGCGCTCCTCGGCGCAGTGGTCGCCACCGCCGCGGTCTGGCCGGTCTGTCGTTGGTGGGACTATGCCCACACCTGGGTGAAGACAGACAACGCCTACGTCGCCGCACACGTTCACCAGGTCAGTTCGCGCGTGACCGGCACGGTTAGTGAAGTGCTGGTGCAAGAGAACCAGGCAGTGGAAGCCGGCACGGTTCTCGCCCGTCTGGACTCGCGGGATTTCGAAGTCAAACGGCAGCAGGCGATGGCGCAAGTTGCGCAGGCACACGCGCAGCTTCAGCAAGCGGAAGCGCAGATCGCCCAGGCGCGCGCGCAAGTTGCTCGCGAGCAAGCTCAGTCCACCAAGGCGCAACAAGACCTGGATCGGGCGAAGGCTTTGTTCCGCAGCGCCAGCGGAGTCATATCCAAACAGGAGTTCGATGGGGCGCAAGCGGGCGCTGACGCCGCGCTGGCAGCGCTTCAGGCGGCTGAGTCCGCCGGGAAATCTGCGACCGCATTGGCGGCAGCGGCCGAAGCTCAAGAAACAGTGGCCCAGGCAAATCTCAGGGACACCGAGCTTCAGCTTTCCTACACCGAAATTCTCGCGCCGGCCGCCGGGCGCATTGGGAAGAGAAACCTGGAAACCGGCAATCGTGTCCAGGCGGGACAGGCGCTGCTGGCGTTGGTCCAGCCCGAAATCTGGGTTGTGGCGAATTTCAAGGAGACGCAACTGACCCACGTAAAATCCGGCCAACCTGTGCGGCTGCGGATGGATGCTTTTCCCGGCCGCGCGTTTACAGGCCAAGTCGAGAGCCTGGCTCCCGCCAGCGGCGCGCAGTTTGCGCTCCTGCCGCCGGACAACGCCACCGGCAACTTTACCAGAATCGTCCAGCGCGTGCCGGTCAAGATTGTTTTCGACAGCCGGAGCGCCGACCACTGCGAAGGCCGCATCGTGCCCGGCATGTCTGCGGTCGTGGAGGTGAGGGTGCGTGAGTGATCTGGCACTCATCGGCGATTTGGCTGAAGCCGCGCCCCCTGGCCGCGAACGGATGGCCGCTGGGCGGGTGCTGGAAGCGGTTGCTCCGGGCGAGCGCGTTTCATTGCGGGACTGGGTGGCCCTGATGGGCGCGATGCTCGGCGCTTTCATGGCCGTGCTCGACATCCAAATCACCAACGCCTCGCTCAACGACATTCTCGGCTCGCTCGGCGCGACCCTCGAGGAGGGGTCCTGGGTTTCAACCAGCTACCTGGTCGCGGAAATCATCGTCATCCCGCTGACCGGCTGGCTCTCGGACGTTTTCTCGGGGCGGCGCTACCTCCTGGCCAATGCCGCGCTGTTCCTCGTTTTTTCAATAGCCTGCGCGTGGGCGTGGAGCCTGGAGAGCATGATCGTTTTCCGCGCGCTGCAAGGGTTTACCGGCGGCGTGCTCATTCCCATGGCCTTCAACCTCGTCTTGAAACTCTTACCCGCGGCCAAACGCGGGCTGGGTTTCGCCCTGTTCGGCATGACCGCGACCTTCGCCCCCGCCATCGGACCGACAATCGGCGGGTGGCTCACCGACAACTACGGCTGGCCCGCCATATTTTATTTGAACCTCGTCCCCGGCGTTCTGCTCATGTCCGCGGTGGCCTGGGGCCTCGCGCCGGGGAAACCGCGGCTCGCCCTGTTGCGGCGGGGCGATTGGTGGGGCATCGGGGCCATGGCCATCGGTCTCGGTTCGCTCATCGTGTTTCTGGAAGAGGGCAATCGCAACGACTGGCTCAACTCCAAATTCATCGTCCTGCTGGCTCTGACGGCGGCGACGTTCCTCAGCGTCTGCGTGGTGATCGAACTGAAGCGGCGCGAGCCTTTCATCAATCTGCGCCTGCTCGCCGATCGCAACTTCGGCATCGGCACCGTCATCAGCACGGCCTTTGGCGTCGGCATGTATGGGGCGATGTATCTGCTCCCGGTGTATCTCGCGCAGGTGCAGGGCTACAACGCGCAACAAATCGGCTGGACCATCATCTGGAGCGGCGCGCCCCAGCTACTCATGATGCCGGTGGCGGCTGCCTTGCTGCGGTGGTTCGACGCCCGCCTGCTCCTTACGCTGGGTCTGGCGCTCTTCAGCGGCAGCAGTTTCATGAACGCCGCGATGACCAACCTCACCGCCTACGACCAGCTCATCCTGGCGCAGCTTGTCCGCGCGATGGGCATGCCGCTGGTCATCGTGCCGCTCACATCCCTGGCCACCGGCCATATCGGGCCGCAGCAAGCCGGCTCTGCCTCCGCCCTCTACAACATGTTCCGCAACCTCGGCGGCAGCATCGGCATCGCTTTGTTGGCCACACAATTGGATTTGCGTGAAAAGTTCCATTCCGTGCGGCTGGGCGAGGCCGTGAGCCTGTTCCATCCCGCCACCAACGAGCGACTGGACACGCTCACCCAGCAGTTTATCGCGCGCGGCGCCGAAGCTGTCGCTGCAGCACAACAGGCTGTTGGCGCATTGGCGGGCACCGTGCGCCGGGAGGCGTATGTGATGGCCTACGGCGATTGCTTCTACCTCATCGGCGTCCTGCTCCTGGCGATGGTGCTGCTGGTCTGGATGTGCGGCGGCGCGAAAGGCGCGACCCTGGGAGGTCACTGATTCGGGGCCATTCAATTGAACAGGAGGAAACTGAGATAACGGAAAAATGCAATCACCTGATTCGACAGGAGGAAACTGAGGTAACAGAGGGAAGGCAATTTCTGCATTCTCTCCGTTATCTCTGTTAGCTCCTGTTGAATCAGTGAGCTATTACGGCTGATGCCGCGATCTCTTCCTCGAAATCGACGATCTCCTTGATTTGGGTGAGAAACCAGCGGTCGATCTTTGTGAGCTGGAAAATCTCTTCAATGCTGAACCCGGCGCGCAGCGCGTGGCGGAGGAAGAAAATACGTTCGGCGTTGGGCACGCTGAGCTTCGGGGTGATGAGGTCGCGCGGCAGGATGTCCCGGTCGGCATAGACTTTTTCGCCGAAACGCCACGGTTTGCCGTCGCCTCCGAGGCCGTAGCGGCCGATCTCGAGCGAACGCAATGCCTTCTGCAGTGATTCCTTGAAAGTGCGGCCAATCGCCATCACTTCGCCGACGCTCTTCATCTGCGTGTTGAGCGTCGGGTCAGCCTGCGGGAATTTCTCGAACGCGAAGCGCGGGACTTTGGTGACCACATAATCAATCGTCGGCTCGAAGCTGGCCGGCGTCTCGCGCGTGATGTCGTTCCTGATTTCGTCGAGCAGGTAACCCACAGCGAGTTTGGCGGCGATCTTGGCGATCGGAAAGCCAGTCGCTTTGGAGGCAAGCGCCGAAGAGCGCGACACGCGCGGGTTCATCTCGATGATCACCATGCGCCCGTTGTCCGGGTTCACCGCAAACTGAATGTTCGAACCGCCCGTCTCGACTCCCACCGCTCGGATAACCGCGAACGAGGCGTCGCGCATGATCTGGAATTCCTTGTCCGTCAACGTCTGTATCGGCGCCACGGTAATGGAATCCCCGGTATGCACCCCCATCGGGTCGAAATTCTCGATGGAGCAGATGATGACGCAGTTGTCGTTGCGATCCCGCATGACCTCCATCTCGAACTCTTTCCAGCCCAACAGCGATTCTTCGATGAGAACCTCGGAGACAGGAGACAGCTCGAGACCGCGTTTGGCCATTTCGTCGAATTCCTCGCGATTGTATGCGATGCCACCGCCTGTCCCGCCGAGCGTGAACGCCGGTCGAATGATGAGGGGGAGGCGCCCAATGTTCTCCGCGATCTGGCGGGCTTCTTCGGGTGTGTGCGCCGTGCCGCTGATCGGGACGTCCAGCCCGATGGACACCATCAAATCCTTGAACACCTGCCTGTCTTCGCCACGCACAATCGCCTTGGCGTCGGCCCCGATCATCTCGACGCCGTATTTCTCGAGCGTGCCGCGCTTGGACAGGGCCATGGCCGTGTTCAGCGCCGTCTGGCCGCCGAGGGTCGGCAGCAGGACGAGCTTGTGAGGCCCTGCGGGAGGGAGGCGTGCCCGACCACCTGCCGCCACGCCAAGCCGCTTCAGCTCCTCGCTTTCGCGGGCGATGATCTTATCGAGGCACTCGGGCGTGATCGGCTCGATGTAAGTGCGGTCGGCAAACTCCGGGTCGGTCATGATCGTCGCCGGATTGGAGTTCACCAGGATGACGCGGTAGCCTTCCTCCTTCAGCGCTTTGCAGGCTTGCGTGCCTGAGTAATCAAACTCGCACGCCTGCCCGATGATGATCGGGCCGGCGCCAATGATGAGGACGGAATGAATGTCGGTGCGCTTGGGCATCAGTGCGGGCAAAATAAACTCGATTTTGCGCCGCTTGTCAGCGTTTTAATTTAGACCTTCCAACAACCTCCGGCCGGGCCATCAGTAGAGCCTGCTTTCGCAACATTGTTGTGAACTGCCTTCCCTCCGGGCTGAAACGCTTCCGTCAGCAACCGGTCCAACTGCCCGGCGAGATACAACGGCAGCGACAGCAACTGCACCGTCGTTCCCTCGTCACCCGGCTGCCTGACCTCTTCGCGCGCCGGACGCCCGAGATGGAACCGCACCGCCCGCTGCCGCTTCTTTTCGAGCAGGAACTGGAACAGCGACCGCAGCGTGCCAGTTTTCCCGGCCTTCACTTCCACCGGCAGGATGTCCAGATGTCGGCTGATGACGAAATCCACTTCCGCGTTCGCGTTCCGCGCTTCGCGTCCCCAATAAAATAGCTGTGGGTCTTCAAACAGCGGTGCGGCGCACAACAACTGCTGCCCGACGAACTGTTCGGCCAGCGCTCCTTCGTTGACCGTGATCAATTCCTCCGTGCCTACCAAGTCCAGGCCGCACATTCGGTTCACCAGCCCGACATCGAGGAATAGCGCCTTGAAGTGCCGCTCGTCCCGTTCCGCACCAAGGGGCAGCCCATTGGCCGAAGTGTGATAAACCACATGCACCACCCGGCTGTGCGTCAGCAATTCCAATGCGTGCCGCACGTCCGCCGCCCGCTCCTCGCGACTCACGTTCACGAACTTGAGCTTGCGCCCCACATTCTCCGCCACGTGGCGATACGTTTTGCGCATCAGCTCTTGCAACCGCCTCGGCCCATACTTCGCAAAATCGTCCTGCACGGTCTGGACCAGCGTCGTTTGGACGCGCTGCACCTCCAGCAAATCCTTCCGCTCGATATACACCCGCACCGCCTCCGGCATACCGCCGATGAAGAAATAGCGCCGCAAGGTTTCAAGAAACTTTCGTTCCATCGCCTCGCTGACCGGTTGCCCCAGCGAAATCTTGCCCAGGTAATCCGCCAGACCCGCTCCCTCAACCGCCTCCACAAACTCCTCGAACGACATCGGGTGAAGGTGCAGAAACTCGATTCGGCCCACCGGCATTGAGTGCATAAAATCACGCAGTGCAAAATCCAGCAACGACCCGGCGGCGATGACATGCAAGTTGGGCATCAACTCGAAAAAGTAGCGCAGCATCGCCAGCGCGGGCGGACATGCCTGAATCTCATCGAGGAACAAGAGCGTTTTGCCGGGCGTCACGCTCCGGCCGCGCAACACCCCGAGTTCCGCCAGCATCTGCTTCGGATCTTGCTGGGAAAACAGACCGTGCAAATCCCGCTCCCGCTCCAGATCCACCGTCATCACCGACTCGAAGTGTTCGGCCCCCCAATGCTCCACCAGGTAGGTCTTGCCGACCTGCCGTGCGCCCCGCAAAACCAAAGGCTTGCGACCGGGACGATCCCGCCACTCTGACAGCGATATTTGCGCGTTCCTCTTCAAGTTGGATTGGATTTCAGCATATATTTAGCCGAAAGACAATTGGATTTCGTCACTTTTCTAGCTGTAATCCAAGCCTCTGGTTGGGAGCGGGTCGTTGACCTGTGGGTGCGAGTCGCACCGTCGGCATCAGGCAAATATCGGATTAGAGGTCTGTTGTTGCTGCCAACGCTCCGCGGCGCTTCCCGAATGGCAGCAACTTGACGAGCCATCGTTTGGCTCGCGCCCATCCGAGCAGGAGGATTTCCAGACCTCCAGGCAACAGAACGAAGACGAAGAGCAGGAGGACAATGCAGGTAGCGATCACGGTCAATAAAGGACCGGCAACCGCGACTGCCAACAGCCACTTGATAGTCTTGAGGGCTAACATGGCCGAGGAGGTGCGTAACGCACCTGGCCGTCCAGCCCCACCAATCGTCTGAGACGCTTCTCGGCCGATTCGGCGAGCAGCCCGGTGATGGTTTGCAGCAGGACAGGCACATCGAGTGGCTTTTCCATTAGAGCGCCGACTCCAGCCCCCGCCGCCAGTTCGCGCTGGTTATCTCTCCCGGTGATAATGATGATGGGCAGGAAAGGATTGAGGGAGGTAATCGTTCCGAAGACGTCCCACCCACTGCAGCCTGGCAGGTTGAGGTCCAGCAGCAGGAGGTCAGTATTTTCCTGGTCAAACTTGTCGAAGCCCTCCTGCCCACTGGTCGCAAGCACGACCTCGTAGCCTTCGGCGCGCAACAACTTGCGCAACGATTCGCGGATTTGCAGATCATCATCCACTATCAGGATTCTCTTTTTCATAGTATCCGTGGTTGAGACCGGACACGGCGCGTCGCGCGTTAGTGTTTGGGCCGGATTCGGTTTGTTTGTCGGGATCGGAGTCATGGCGTCGGATTCTTTTGCGCGCAGGACTTTGCTCGAAGCTTCGCGGATCGAACATTCATCATCGGCCACAAGGATTCTCCTGTTCATGGGTTTTCGGAATTGAAAAATCATCGGCATTTTCATCGCTTTGGCGCCGCTTTTGTTGCAGAATATTTTCATAATGGATTCGATCTGGTTTCAATCTAGCTGGTCGTGTGCCAATGAGCGCATGATGCTCCACTGGCTTAGTGGCAGGTGTTTATGAATTGTTGGCCGCGGTCAGTGACTTGCATGGATGGTGAGTGGGCGTCCACCAGTGGTCAGTGGCTGACCACCTCATGAGCGCGCGCGCCCGATTAGCAAGCTTTGCGCTGGCGGTGGTGCTCCTGGCCGGTCTGGTTGCTTGGGCTGGTCGCACCACGTGGCACGATCTGCAACAGTTGCGGGGCAGTTACGAGAAGGTTGAGAGCGACGCCTTCCACCTATCAGAATATATCGAGGCATCGACCCGGAATCTGCACGAGACCGTACTCCGCTTCGATTCGCTTAAGAACGATGCGGACCGGGCGAAGTTCATCAGCAAAGGCCGGGAGTTGAAGAAACGGATAGGCGCGCACAAAGCCGATCTGGCCAGCCCTTCGGTCGGCGCGTTGACCAGGCAGATCGATGTGGCATTTGAGGTTTATCTGTCGCGGAGCATCACCCTGATGGACGAGATGGCAAAGGCTGGAACGGTTCCGCTGGCCAAGACAGTGTTGGGGATGGCAGAAGCGAATGCCGCGCCGATCTTTGATTTATGCGAGCAACTGACCGTGGCTGAGCAGGTCGCGCTGGCGCAGTTTCTGGAGGACTCGCACCAATCTCTGAGCTGGCTGCAAGAGCTCCTGTTCGCGTTGGTGCTGCTTCTTCTGGGGTTGGGAGGAGTGGTTGGTCTTTCAGTTTACCGAGAGTTGTTGGCTCCGCTGCGCAGCCAATTGCGCCAAAGCCGGGCGGTTATCGAGCGCCATGAGAAACTGGCCTCGCTTGGCACGCTCGCCGCCGGCCTGGCCCATGAAATCCGCAACCCGCTTACGGCGATCAACGTAAGGGTCCATAGCCTCAAGCGGAGCCTGGTCGAGGGATCCTCGGAGCACGAAGATGCGACGGTGATTGACAGCGAAATCCGGCGTCTCGAGGGCATCGTGCGGGAGTTCCTGCAATTTGCCCGGCCCGCCGATCCCAAATTCGTCACCATCTCAGCCGACAGCTTGCTGGCAAAGGTACAAAGGCTCTTGGCGGGCCAGTTGGAGAAGAACTCCATCCAACTCACCCTGGAATCGCCGCCGGATGTATGGATTCGGGTGGACCCACACCAGGTTGAACAGGCGCTGATTAATCTGGTTCAGAACGCTGCCGAGAGCATTGGCCGCGACGGCAAGATTCGCCTTTGCGCCCGAGCCGACACGGCCCGTCGGACGGGACGCGCCCGTCCGGTGGTGGTGTTGGAAGTGGGGGATAGCGGCAAGGGGATTCCTGCAGAGGTCCAGAAGCGCTTGTTCGATCCATTTTTCACTACGAAAGAGGATGGCACCGGCTTGGGGTTGTCCATCGCCGCCCGAATTGTTGAGCAACAGGGCGGGGCGCTGCAATACAAAACCGAGCGTAACCGCGGCACGACTTTTTGCATCGTGCTGCCCCAGGCAGAACGCGATCCAGATGAACCCACGCCCCAAGATTCTCCTCGTTGAAGATGACATCGGGATTGCTGCGGCCTTGAAGAAGGACTTGCAGGCCGAGGGCTACGAGGTGGCGGTGGCGGCCCGCGGTGACGAAGGGAACTCGCGGGCCCAGCAGGAGAGCTGGGATGTTGTCATCACAGATCTGAAGATGCCCGGCCTGTCAGGTCTGGACTTGGTCGCGCAACTCCATGCCGCCAAACCGAAGTTGCCGATCATCATGATGACCGCGTTCGGCACCACCGAGACGGCCATCGAAGCGACCAAACTCGGCGCCTATGATTATCTTCTCAAGCCTTTCGACATGACCGAGATGCTCGATCTCGTGGCCAAAGCGGTGGGCAGCAGCAGGCTTATGTCTGAACCGCTGGAAATGGGCGAACTTCGTTCCGCGCAGTCCGCTATCATCGGCAACAGCCGGGCCATGCAGGCCATTTACAAGGAAATCGGGCGGGTCGCTGCCACTACCGTTACGGTGCTGATTCGGGGCGAAACCGGAACTGGCAAAGAACTCGTGGCGCGGGCCATCTATCAGCATAGTGCTCGCGCAGCCCAGCCCTTTATCGCCGTCAACTGTGCTGCTATTCCTGAAACCCTTCTGGAAAGCGAGTTGTTCGGCCACGAGCGAGGCTCATTTACCGGAGCCCATGCCCGCCGGATTGGGCGGTTCGAGCAGGCCAACCGCGGCACGGTTTTTCTGGATGAGATCGGCGACTTGAGTTTGAGCACGCAGGTCAAACTCCTGCGGGTGCTGCAGGAGAAGTACATTCAGCGTGTCGGCGGGAACGAGAAAGTCCCGGTGGACGCGCGTGTGTTGGCGGCAACGCACCGCGACCTCGAAACGGCCATCCGGGAGAGGCAATTCCGGGAGGACCTGCTATACCGTCTGAGCGCGGTTACGATCACACTCCCGCCTTTGAGTGAGCGGACGGAGGATATACCTCAGTTGGTGAAGTACGCCTTGCTCCGGGCGGCGGCCGAAATGGACGTCCAGTCTGCGTCTATCCAGCCGGAGGCGGTTGCATTTTTCCAGAGCCAAGCCTGGCCGGGGAACGTGCGCGAGTTAGAGAATGTAGTGCGCCAGTCGCTTTTGCTTGCCCGAGCTTACCCGGTGAGCCTGGACCATGCGCAGCAGGCATACGCCCGGACGCGGAAATCGGCGGCCACCCCCGACCAGACCATTGCCACCTACTTTACTGATCTCCTCGCCCGGGCCCAACGTGAAGAGTTGGTGGGAGTTCGCAGCCAAATGATTGAAGAGATGGAACGGGAACTATTCACTCGAGCTATTCAGCTAGCTCAGGGCAATCAGGCGAAGGCCGCTCGCTGGTTAGGGGTCACTCGCACAACGATGCGAGAGAAGTTGGTCCATTTTGGCCAGCACCCGGCGGGCGGGGATTCGGCTGAAGCCTGACCAGGGTGCTTCGGCCAGGGCTGGACCGACCGAGCAGAAACCGCGACATTGGCGCGGTTAACGCCGTTGGGCGAAGGAGGTTATGCCCCGCTTGCAGCCCACCTACTTGGTCTCGCGCCGCGCCAGGACCGCCCCGCCGGTGATGCCGGCGCTGTCGCCCAGTTTGGATGCCACGATCTCGACGCCTTTCATGGTGCCCGGCATGGCGTAGTCCTGCGCGGTTTCGACGATCACGCTCATCATCTCGTCGGCGAGAGCTTCGATAACACCTCCGCCGACGACGACGACTTCCGGGCCGAGGATGTTCACCAGGTTGGCGATTCCGATGCCGATATACTCGGCGGCGCCTTCGATGACTTTATCCACAAACTTGTCGCCGCGACGGATGGCTTTGCGCAGGTCGCCGCTGCGCAGGTCGGTCAGGTCGTTGCCGAGGAGTTCGGTGAGGAGGGTTTTCTGGCCGTCTTTGATGCCGGCTTTGATCTGCTGAAAGATGGCAGTGCGGCTGGCGAGGGCTTCGAAACAACCTTTGTTGCCGCAGCCGCATTTCGGGCCGTTGATGTCCAGGACCATGTGGCCGATCTCGCCGGCAGTGTGGTTAAAACCGCTGTAGAGGTCGCCATTGATAATGATGCCGCCGCCGATGCCAGTGCCCACGAAGATGCCCACCAGGGTTTTGGGCTTGGCTTTGAGTTCGGCGACATGGACGCCAAGGGTGGAGATGTTGCAGTCATTCTCGACGAACACGGGAATGCCGAGGTGTTTCTCGAGGTCTTTCTTGAGCGAGACATCTTTCCAACCTTCCATATTGGGGGCGAAGATGACCGATCCCGAGGCAAAATCCACCGCGCCGGGGGCGCCAATGCCGACGCCGGCGACCTGTTTGAGGCTGAGGTCGGCCTCATCGACCGCGTCCTGGACGCAACGGGCGATGCGTTCGATGACGGCTTCGACTCCGCGCTGGGATTTGGTGCTGAGTTTGGCGGTGCTGATACACTCCTGCGGGTTTTTGAAAACGCCCGCGAGGATTTTGGTTCCGCCCAGGTCAACGCCGACAACGTATTCCGCTTTGCTGCTTGTTTCGGCCATAGAGTCGTTAATGGAGTCGGGTTATTACTTGCCGGCCAGCACGGCGTTTGTCTTCTTCTGCAACTCTGCGTTGATGGCGTCCGCCGAGCGCATGCCGTCCACGATTGTGAAACCGTAGGTGGTCTGCATACCACGGAAGGTGTTCTGAATCGTGGTCTGGTACTTCATGAAGCTGTCGAACATGTCGCGCGAGAAGCCGAGGTCCATGCCGCTTTCCCAATAGTCCAGCGCGGCGTTTTTGGCAAAGGTCCGCTGCACGAGTTCTTCGGGGGGGACGTTAAGATAGAAGACCGCGTCGGGCTCGAGCGCGATGCCGTAGAGGTTTTTCAGCCACGCTTGGTCCATGCCGCGGACGATGTCGCGCGCCATGAGGGTGTAAATGTAACGATCCGCCAGCACGACGAAGCCGGCTTTCAATGCTGGGAGGATGATATTTTCGACCTGGTCGGCAAAGTCCGTCGCGTAGAACAAGCTGAGGGTCGTGCGGCTCAGGATGTTGCCTTCCTGGGCTTTTTCGAGTTCCTCGCTGACAAGAGTGGAGCGCTTTAGCCCGACCTGAACTGTGGCGTGGCCGGTGCCTTCAAGCCATTCGACCAGGCGCGCAATCTGGGTGGAACGGCCGGAGCCGTCGGCGCCTTCGACCACGATAAGTTTGCCGGCCAGTTGTTCGAGGTCAACCCCCGGAATGCCGTAGCCATAAAAGCGACGGTCGGTTCGGCGCGGGACGACGATGTGATTCTTGACAACTGCCCTCATTGGCGGGGTGCCTCCGCTTTGTTTTTCTTGAGTGACTCCGCGGCTGGTTTGGCGGGCCGGCGCTCATCCCGGTTGAAATTCGCCAGACTTACTCGTTGGGTGACCAACTCGCGCACGACGGCTTGCTGTGTTTCGACGGCTTGGTTGGCGTCAATGACCAGGAAATTGAATTCCGTGCTCATGGCGAGGTACTGTTCGAGAATCCGCCCCTGAAAGATGCGGAAACTCTCGTAAGGATCGGAGGAGAGGTGCAAATCCATGCCGGCCTCGAAGTATTTTAATTGGGGCCTGCCCTCGAGAATGCGCTTGAGCGATACTTCCAAATCGGACTTGAAAAAGAAGGTGAGGTCGGGCAGCGCGGCGAAACTGTAGAGGCCGCGCACCCATTCGGGCGGGCAGCCGCGCACGACATCCCGCGCGAAGGCGGTGAAGATGTAACGGTCGCACAGGACGATGAAGCCGGCGCGCAACAGCGGCACCAGATGCCGCTCGTAGCGGTCCGCGAAATCCGTCGCGTGAATGAGGCTGAAGGTGGTGGGGGTGAGAAGTTCGCGTTTCTTGCCTTTGCTGGTGGCGGTCTTGACCAATTCGGAAGAGTTCCACTCGCTTAGATACACTTTGAGCCCCTGCAATTCGAGCCAGCGCTTCAGCAAATAGATCTGGGTCGATTTCCCGGAGCCATCGAGGCCCTCGACGGCGATGAGCCGGCCCGGGAAATTTAGTTCGGCGAAGGTTTTCATTTGCTTCGTCAGCACCCTAAACCTTCGGCGCCGCAACACAATGTTTTTCTCGAACTTTGGCGGGCAGGCACTCTGCTCACCTCTTGACTGACGGGAACATGGGATCGAGGCCCATGCCAGACCTCACTTTTCCCACTTGCCGGGCGGGCGCGGCGGGCCGGCGTAGGGCGCGGCGACACGTTGCGTGGCCGTCCGCGGTGGGAGCACGGTGGCCTGCGAGTCGGTCGATTTCGGGGGGTCGATGAACCCGTAATACCGGCCCATCCAATAATCCAGGAGCCAGCCGATGGGTGGGGTGACGCCCTTGCCGCCTTCGCCGCCGTCGTATTGGAGGGCCGAGCGGCTGCCCCATTTGGCTTCGGTTTCGCGCGGAGACATCGCGCGCGTGCCGCCGCCGTAAGCCACATAGCCGCGCTGTGAGGGGAGGTCAGCCCGATGGGAATTCCGATAATTATGGTTGACCAGGTTCAACGACCATTCCCTGAGATGCTGCACGGCTTCGGGAACCTCGCAGTCGTTGCCAGTCAGGGCGCCATACATGAAATTGAAGAAAGGGACATGTTGCATGCGTTGCACCTCCCAGCTCCGTTCGAGGCTGCGCAGGTAAATCGAGCGCAGGTACGGGTCGCGGGCGTAGCGCAGCAATGCGCCATAGCAAAAGAATGCCAATTCGTCGTCCCACGGCACGACGGAATCCGGCGGGAAGGTCAATTTCTGCCGAACGGTGTAGGTATGGTAGCGCCACTTAATAACCTGTTCCAGGCCGGCCAGGAATTTCGGATCTCCGCTCAGAGCGAACGCGACGTGCATATAGGTTTGGGCTTCCATCCCGTTCAGCCCACGCGATTCCATGCCATAGGGCCGCTGCAAGTAGTTGGTGTCCCAGCGGCCCCAGCGGGTGGGTTTGCCATCCATGTCCCGCAACACCCAGCCGTTCTCAATGATGTGCGCGGCAATGTTCCCGAGGTGTTCGCTTGCCCGGCCTTTCTCCGGGGCCTTGGCCGCCAGATCGTGGAACAACGACACCGCGTAAAAATGGGCGTTCACTTCGTCGCTCGAGGTGTCGCCCTTCCAGAACCAGAGCCCATCGTCCGTGGGATACCATTTGGCGGGAAGCCCACCGGAACCGCGGGTCGAGCGCTCGCCTTCGTCGCCCTTGACCGACCAGACCGCCCGCGCGATGAATCCGGGCCGGGCCTTGATTTCGTCCAGCCAAACCATGGCTTTGAAGGCCTCCACCGCTTCCTGCCGGGCTGCATCGTCTCCAGTGGCGGCATATTTGAAAGTCATCGCCGCGAGGTAGTAGGCCGTGTTCCCGCCGTCGTTGTCGCTGATCTCGCGCAGCCAACCCTTGGCGTCGCCCGCCCAATAGAGTTTATGGATGAAGCCCAGGCGTTTGAATCCCCACTCGTTCAGCTCACGATCGAGATAAGCCTGCTTTTTGTGCAACGTGAATGGCTCGTACCGAATGATGCCCAGGCCGGCGCCAGTGGCGACATAGACGACGCGGTTGGCAGCGGCAATGTCGCGCACGTGGTCGCCCGGGAGCCAAAGATCGGCGCCGAAGTAATGGAACTCGTCGCCCACCTTGCGGATGGCTCCCGTGGTGGTTCCGATCCAGAGATCCCCGTCAAACCCCTCCGCCAGGCATGTGGTGTCCTCGAAAGGCAGGCCGTCCGCCCCGCGCAACGTGGTCAGACCCATGCCGCGCAGCACACCGAGACCGCGATCCGTGGCGACGTAAATCCGGCTGCCCACGGCCAGCAGGTCGCGCGTGGCCGGCGAGGGGAGCCTGCCCCAATCGATCGGGTCCGGCACAAACTTGGGGCCATCCAATAGAGCCAGGCCGCCGGGCCGCAACAGGTATAAAGTGCCACTATAAGAGGCGATCCGCTGCACGGGGCCGATGGTGACCGGGTCGGCAAGCACCTGGCTGAAGTCGTCCGCCACCAGGGTTTCGTCGTTGGAGAGGTAGCCGGTTGCGGGTTTGATATTCACCCAGCGCCCATCCACAAACTGGAAGACGTCCTCAGCCGTGGCGCCATATACCTGACCCAGATGAAGGCAGAAATCAGTCATGGGCTGTTCGTCAATCCGCTGCCATCTGTTCGAGGCGAACCTATAACTGCCGTTGTCGGCGGCCGCCCAAAGCGCGCCACTCAGCGAACGCAGCCGTCGGATTCCTGCCGGCGCACCGGAGACATCTTGCAGCGCCCCTTGGAGGAGTGCTTTGAGAGCGCCCCCGGTGACGGCGTACAAAACATCCTGGTGAACTGCCAGCGCAGTTATCGGTTGCGCCGTGCGTATCTGCTCCCCGATTTCCTGCAGATAAACCTCATCGGCCACGGGTTTCCAGAGTCGTCGCGGCTCGGTGTTGGTGTATAGCCCGGGCGGAACCAACGCCGGGCTGTCGGCACTCGATGCGCTTCGCGGCAGCGCGGTAACCGCCAACAATAGCACGCACCCCACGCGCCGGACTGTTTGCCAGGCTCCGGCTCGCGACCGCCTGGCACGAGCCGGGGTTAGGATGGATTGTACCGAGGACCGAATTTCTGATGGAGTTTTAGTGTTCAAGTTGTGGGAGGATAGTTCGGCTATGATTCGGCAAAAGTCAATTCTCCCTTCGGATATATGCTGACTCTCCGTGCACAGGGCGGATTCAAGAATCCACAAATTTGTAGCCGCCGACGGCAGTCGGCGCACTTTTCCTCAATTACTGAGATCAGCGCCGACTCCCGTCGGCGGCTACGACTTCTTGAATCCGCCCTGCCACAGCCTTCCCCCTTTCAGTTTCTGTTTTCCATTCTCCGTTATCTCCGTTTCCTCCTGTTGGTTCCTGGGTTTGGGATTGAACAGGAGATCAGCGCCGACTCCCGTCGTCGGCTACGATTTCTTGAATCCGCCCTGCCACAGCCTTCCCCCTTTCAGTTTCTGTTTTCCATTCTCCGTTATCTCCGTTTGCTCCTGTTGGTTCCTGGGTTTGGGATTGAACAGGAGATCAGCGCCG
>Ga0194053_10001403_pt1 | contig 15413 bp, 13 predicted proteins | sample SepL228m_MetaG_FD_161684 | JGI IMG/M metagenome (GOLD analysis project Ga0194053, IMG submission 161684) | Anoxic zone freshwater microbial communities from boreal shield lake in IISD Experimental Lakes Area, Ontario, Canada - Sep2016-L227-8m | ecosystem: Environmental > Aquatic > Freshwater >... | reverse complement strand
ATCCATTGCTAGTTGATGGAGATCCATTAAGCGCAATTTCAGTACTTCGCGGGAAAAGCCCTTGGCTTGCTACTGCGGTTTGTGCAATAAGTAATGGCGATGCCTGGTTCGTGGGTGGATCCGGATCCCTCACTAGCAAAGGCGCGTTCGATATTGTTAATAGTGGATTGAGCGTTTCGGTAGTAGACCTCTTAGTTTTCACTTCAAAAGGTCCGGCGCCGCTAGCTTCGGTAACAGTTGCGCCAAATTCGCAAAAACGGATATTTCTAGATGCGCTAGCGCCCGGAGAAGACAGTGTGGCCATTCATGCGATCACTCGCTCTGGTCGAGTCAGCACATTTTTCTTTGATGAGCGGCGAAAAGGTCTGCGTTCTTTAGGTGCAGATTTTGTAAGTCCTGGGGCGAGGCCGCAGAACCACGTAGTGATTCCGGCGATCTCAAATATCGTCGTAGGAAAAGGCAAGCACGCGACCCAGACGCTGCGAATTTTGGCTCCCGGAAATATCGATGCCACGGTTAAGGCAACGGTAATTTCAAGTGATGGTTCCTTTGCGCCAGTCGGCTTGGATGGCTTTTCAGTAACGCGTGGTCAAGTTACCGACATTAACTTTTCGCCAGTAATTTCTGCTGGAATTTATTCACTAGTACTTGATTCTGATCAACCAATTGTTGCCGCTGTTCAAAGCACCACAGGTGCGTTTGGCACGAAAGATTTTTCTTGGTCAAGTTCAGCAAATCCGTTAACTTCAGTATCAATGAATTTCGGTGGCTTAACACCAAGTGTGCAGTTCACTGGAGGCAATATTGCCGTCCAAATTTCATGGATTGCAGTGGGCGGTAAGAGTGGAACTCAAACAGTTACCGGGAGCGACTCGGCTACCTGGATTCCTAAAACGGGATTGATTCGCGCATCTTTCACAAATTTGGCTAATTCAACTAAGGCGACTTACGGATCGGTGATATTCCAAGGATCGGGTGGGCTAAGTCATTTACTTCTTGCACCGGGCGCCGTTTTGGAAAGTGCCAGCGTTCCAGTTCCCGACGCTGGAGTAATCGCCCGACGTTAAATGCCGTGTTTTTCACAACGCAGGGGCTAATCTCTAACTTATGACATCCCAGCAATCAGGTACGGCCGGTGCGGCACGCTCTGGTCGCTTCTGTTCACGTGCTGGCTGTCGCCACCTTGCAACTAAAACTCTTACCTATATTTATGCAGATTCGACTGCAGTGCTTGGCCCACTTGCAACATTTGCCGAGCCGCATGCATATGATCTTTGCGATCAACATAGCCAACGCATGAGTGCGCCAGTTGGTTGGACTGTTTTGAAAGAGGCGACACCTACTGAAGTTGCCGGACCAAGCAGTGATGATTTGATGGCTATCGCAGATGCGGTTCGTGAGGCTGGTTCAAAAGGCCAAGGGGAATCTCACTCAGGCCCAGATTCGCAGGGAAATCCACTCGGAGTTGCGCAGGAAATCGGCCGTCGGGGACATCTGCGCGCAATTCCAAATTAGAGTTACTAGACTTCTTTAGGTGTTCAAGCCTGAGTTTTTAAATTCAATTATCAAGGCCTATGACGTTCGTGGCTTAGTAGATAGCCAGATCACACCAGACTTCACATTTGCTCTCGGTGGCGCTTTTGCAAAATTCCTTCAAGAGGAACGTGAACCTTCATCGATAGTTATTGGTGAAGATATGCGCCCATCATCCGCACTTCTTGCTACCGCATTTAGTGATGGTGCAACTTCGCAAGGTATGGATGTGGTTCGAATTGGCCTGGCCTCAACCGACATGCTCTACTTTGCATCTGGCAAGTTAAATATGCCTGGTGCAATGTTTACCGCAAGCCATAATCCAGCGGCATATAACGGTGTAAAGCTCTGCAAGAGTGGCGCTCGCCCGATTGGCGAAGAATCTGGCTTACTTAGAATTAAAGATTTGTTGGTAACTGGTATTCCTATTGCAAATCGTCCAGTCGGCCACCAAGTGGAAGAAAATTTGCTGGACGATTATGTTGAATTTTTACTCTCACTCTTTCCAGAAATAAGTGACCCGGCCAAGAAATTTAGAAAGTTAAAGGTAGTAATCGATGCTGGTAATGGCATGGCGGGCCATACCGCCCCAGCCGTGATGGCGCGGCTAAATGTTGAAGTCACCGAAATGTTTTTCGAGTTGGATGGCAATTTTCCAAATCATGAGGCCAATCCAATCGATCCAAAGAATTTAGTGGACCTACAGAAGAAGGTTAAGAAAGTGGGTGCCGATATCGGCTTGGCTTTTGATGGTGATGCCGACCGCTGTTTCCTGATCGATGAAAAAGGTGATTTAGTTAATCCATCGGCCCTAACTTCACTTATCGCCGTTCGCGAACTTGCACGCAAGCCAGGGTCAACAATTATTTATAACCTAATCTCCTCCAAAGCTGTTCCAGAAATAATTACCGAGAATGGCGGAAAGCCACTTAGATCAAGAGTGGGTCATTCATATATTAAGAAGATGATGGCGGATTCTGATGCGGTATTTGGTGGCGAACATTCCGGGCATTTCTATTTCTCTGATTTCTGGCGCGCAGATTCCGGAATGCTGGCGGCGCTCTTTGCACTTACTGAACTTGCTGCAACCAAAAAAAGTTTGTCCTCCCTCTTGAAACCATTCAACCGATATTTTGCAAGCGGTGAAATAAATTCAGAAGTCAAAGATGTTCCTGCGGCCCAAAAAGCCATCCTCGAAAAATATGGGCCAGAGCACACCATTGATGAACTAGATGGCATAACCATCACTGGGCCTAAGTACTGGTTTAACGTCCGGGCTTCAAATACCGAGCCCTTGCTCAGATTAAATGTTGAAGGCGACACCGAGGCGATTATGGCTTCGGTAAGGGACTCTGTACTCGCAATCATCCGCGCGAAGCGATAACCTACGCTCATAGCCAGAACGAATGTCATTTAATCACCGTGTTAGATCATCAAATAAATAGGAGCCGTTTGTGACTGTAGAGACCGCCGTTAAACACGATATTGCTAATCCAGCTCTCGCCGCCGAAGGCAAGAAAAAGATTGAATGGGCCGAACGAAATATGCCTGTACTCGCACAAATTCGCGCGCGCTTTGAAAAAGAGAAGCCATTTACCGGAATTCGAATTTCCGCATGCATGCACGTGACTACCGAAACTGCGAACTTGATGCGCGCACTTAAAGCGGGCGGTGCTGAATTAGCACTCTGTGCTTCAAATCCACTTTCAACCCAAGACGATACGGCAGCTGCGCTCGTTCATGAATATGGAATTAGTGTTTTTGCTCGCAACTCAGTGGACCGCGATGGTTATTACTCACACATCAACGCTTCACTAGATATAAAGCCACACTTGGTTTTTGATGATGGTTGCGATTTAGTTAACACGCTCCACACAACTCGAACCGAATTAATCGATGGCATTGTGGGCGGTTGCGAAGAGACAACAACCGGCGTAATTCGCTTGAGCCAGATGGCAAAAGATGGCGCACTTAAATTCCCAATGATCGCCGTTAACGACACTGATACCAAGCATATGTTTGATAACCGTTTCGGTACTGGTCAGTCAACTATGGATGCGATTTTCCGTTCAACCAACTCACTTGTTGCTGGAAAAGTTATGGTTGTTGCTGGATTTGGTTATTGCGGTAAAGGCGTTGCAGAACGTGCCAAGGGAATGGGCGCAGATGTAATTGTTACTGAAATTGATCCAACTAAGGCACTTGATGCTTTGATGCAGGGTTACCGCGTCATGCCAATGACCGAAGCGGCAAAGTACGGGGATTTCTTTGTAACTGTTACCGGAAACCGCGATGTGCTTCGTGAAGAACACTTCAAGGTAATGAAGGATGGCGCGATTCTTTCCAATGCTGGCCACTTTGATATTGAAATTGACGTTGCTTGGCTCGAGCAGAAGGCTGCTAAGAAGAACGCCAAGATGCGCCACCAGACAGATGAATATGTAATGGCAGATGGCCGACGTATTTTGCTTCTCGCTGAAGGACGTTTGGTTAACCTCGGTGCCGCTGAAGGACATCCAGCATCTGTAATGGATATGTCATTCTCGGATCAAGCGCTGACTGCTGAATATCTTTTGAAAGCTGCAGCAGGACTTGGTGCCGGACTTCATAACGTTCCAACACAAATTGATAAAGAAGTTGCACGTTTGAAGTTGGAGAGCATGGGATCAACCATTGACAAGCTAACTCCAGCACAAGAGCTGTACTTGAACTCTTGGGAGCACGGTAGCTAATGACCCTGATCATGGTTGTCGATGACGACCAAGATCTTGCCGAGATGCTCGGTATTGTTTTAACGGGCGATGGCTATCAAGTAGACCTAGTAAACCGCGGAGATGAAGTCATGTCCGCATTCGCTTTGCAAAATCCGGATTTAGTGCTGCTCGATGTCATGTTGCCAGGTATGGATGGCGTAGAAGTTTGTAAATTAATTCGAACAGTTTCTATGGTTCCAATTGTCATGCTCACCGCGAAGGGCGATACCCAAGATGTAGTTGCCGGACTTGAAGCTGGTGCAGATGACTACATGGTTAAACCATTTAATTCATCTGAACTTTTAGCCAGGCTCAAAGTTCGCCTGCGCAGGACAGGTGTTGAAACAACCACTGGTCTTAGCATTGGAAATATCAAGATTGATCAGATTGCGCATTCAATAATTCGAGATGGCCAAAATATTCCATTGACTCGCTTGGAATTCGATTTATTAGTGGCACTTGCTAAAGAGCCAGGTCGCGTATTTAGTCGCGAGGCGCTACTCAGCGAAGTTTGGGGATATCGACCAGCAACTGACACAAGATTGGTTAACGTTCACATTCAACGCTTACGTTCCAAAGTGGAACGCGATGCCGAAAATCCTGAAATTATTCTAACCGTGCGCGGCGTTGGATATAAGGCTGGTGTTCTAGGCAGTTCAGAGTGAGCCCAATATTCTCGCGCTGGCGTAGTTCGCTGGTAGTTCGAGTAACTGGAACCATCGTAATAATTTCAATCCTGATTATTTCACTTCTTGGAACGATTCTTTATAACCGAATATCAACTGGAATTTTTGACGAAAAGCTCCACATTGCCATAGCTGATGCGCAATCCACAGCCAGATCAATTCAACTCCAACTTCAATTCGCAAAATATCAAGATAAAGCCACGGTAAAAATGGTTGCCAATGAAATTTTGGCAGTGCCAGGTGCAACGGAAAATAATCCGGCTCGCGAAGTGGCACTTTTCGCATTTCCCGGAGTTAAATCAACTCTAATTGCCAGTGGAACTTCAAACCTGATGTTGGACACGAGTATTCCGAAATCCTTGCGCTTAGAAACTAGAAAATCGCCAAGTACAAAGTGGGAGCGCACAACAATTCTTTATGCTGATGGACGAACCCAAGAGGCAATCGCTGTTGGCCATCAGATAACTGTAAGTAATTTCGGTAGGTATGAGTTTTATGTTGTTTATGGCCTATCGCAGCAATCTTCTACGGTCGCACTCTTCGCTCGTTCACTCTCACTTGCCGGCGGACTGCTTATTATTTTGATCGGCTTAGTTACTTGGTTTGTTCTTCGCAGACTTATTGGGCCGGTGCGCGATGCCGCGCGAATTGCGGAAGAATTAACTGCGGGTGACCTGGATCAGCGGATGGATGTTCGAGGAAGTGATGAAGTGGCGCGCCTTGGTTACGCGTTTAATGAAATGGCAGTTGCGCTAAAGCAACAGATCTCCAGACTCGAGAATTTATCCATGCTTCAGCAGCGATTCGTATCCGATGTTTCCCATGAACTGCGAACACCACTCACAACAATTCGAATGGCCTCTCAAGTTATCTATGGTTCAAAAGATGACTTTGATCCTTCGACAGCCAGAAGTGCAGAACTGCTTATTTCGCAGATTGATCGCTTCGAATCATTACTTGTAGACCTGCTTGAAGTGAGCCGATTCGATGCCGCAGCCGCAGTTATGGAGACTGATTCGATCGACCTAGTCGGTTTGGTTCGCGAATCGATCGATTACGTTCACCCAAGCCAAGAGCGAATTATCAATCTGATCGCACCGGCTGATGAAATTATGGTTGACGTTGATAAACGCCGGATTCAGCGCATCTTGCGCAACTTGATCACAAACGCCATCGACCACCGCGAAGGTCAAGCAATTGACGTAACAATCCGTGAAAATGAAACTGTGATTGCGATTGGCGTTAGAGATTATGGAATTGGCTTCTCAAGCAAAGATCGCGCCTCACTATTTGATCGTTTCTGGCGCGCAGATCCAGCACGCGCCCGCACAAGAGGTGGCACAGGTCTTGGCTTATCTATCGCGATGGAGGATGCAAAACTCCACCAAGGAACTCTTGAAGCTTGGGGACAACCAAAGCGTGGTGCACATTTTGTTTTAACGCTACCAAAATTCGCCGGAGGCGTTGTTGATTCTCATCCGATTTCAGTAGTCCCCAGAGGCGAGCAATTAACAGAGAAAGAAATCGGCGAGCTTTAGTAAGTAAATCTTTACAATAATTAGCCGGTGTTAAAATTTCTTTCACCGCTAACTTCACTTATTTACTCTCAAAGATGCATATATTGCGGCCGAATAAGAACCTACATTTGTGAATCCTGTAGCTCAATTATGAGTTCAGATCCCATAAAATTTCAAAACTTGGGGACTCCTATATTTGCCGGAGCGCGCTATTCGCCAGAAATGACCCGGATAGTTCTTGCCGCGAAAGAAGATAATGATAAAAATGCTAGGAAGGTGCTAGTTGGATTTTTAATGAGCGCTCTGCAATTAGCGCTAACTTCCCAGATCCAAAATAGCGGGATCACAGAATCTAGTGAATCTAGTGAATCTAGTGAATCAAGTGATTCTAGTGAATTAAAGAATTCAAAAAAGAATATCAGCGATACGAGTTCTACGATTTATGTAATCCCCATTCCCTCTCGAGCGTCGGCAAACCGAGTCCGTGGCTTTAAACATAGTTTGGTTTTAGCGCAAGTTCTGGCGACCACCTTCACCTCTCGAAAAATTATTATCATTGATTGCTTAATTTTGTCGAGGAGGGTACGTGATCAAGCAGGCCTCAATTTGTCGGCACGAAATAAAAATATGGCCGGTGCCTATAAATTGCAATTTTCCAACACTCAAAGAATCTATGAACACATTCTCAGCCGAGGAAATCATGAGATTTATATCTTGGATGATTTAGTTACAACAGGGGCCACAATTGCTGCAGCAAAACTGGCATTGGCGAGCGGGAAAATACCTGTTTCAGGCGCACTCGCTTCGTGTGCAACTCCTGGGTTTTACGCATTAAGATAGAGCCCTGTCCCACCCCAAGTAGGCCAAACCAAGGTCGTGCTCCTTTACCGGAATTGGCATTTCGAGAATTAAGCGAAAGAGGAACTGTGTCACCGCTACTAGACAAGATATTGCGAGCCGGCGAAGGTCGTCATATTCGCCAACTCGAAAAAATTGCGGAAAGCGTGAACAGTTTTGAAGGCAAGATTTCCGAACTTTCGGATGCCGATCTACGTGCCCAAACTCAAAAATTTCGGGAGCGCTTAGCGGCTGGCCAAACCTTAGATGATTTACTTCCAGAGGCTTTTGCAACAGTTCGTGAGGCTGCAAAGCGAACTTTAGGGCAACGTCACTACGACGTTCAAATAATGGGTGGCACCGCGCTTCACCAAGGCAATATTGCCGAAATGCGTACGGGTGAAGGTAAAACTTTAGTTTCAACGCTTCCTGCTTATTTAAATGCTCTATCTGGAAAAGGTGTGCACGTTGTAACGGTTAATGATTACCTAGCCGAGCGCGATAGCGAGTGGATGGGAAGAATTCACCGTTTCTTAGGTTTGAAAGTTGGCGTAATTCTCTCCAGTATGTCTCCCGCTGAACGTCGCGAGGCATATGCATCTGATATCACTTATGGCACTAATAATGAATTTGGTTTTGATTACCTACGCGACAACATGTCTTGGACTTTAGAAGATTGCGTCCAGCGTGAACATAATTTCGCAATTATCGATGAAGCAGACTCTATTTTGATCGATGAGGCCAGAACGCCGTTGATCATCAGCGGCCCGGCTGATAAGGCAACGAAGTGGTACCAAGAATTTGCAACTATTTCTGGAAAATTAGATCGCGACCTTCACTACGAAGTTGATGAAAAGAAGCGCACCGTGGGCATCCTAGAAGCTGGTGTTACCCGCGTTGAAGAACTCCTTGGCATTGAAAACCTTTATGAGTCAGTAAATACTCCGATGATTGGTTACTTAAACAACGCGGTTCGTGCGAAAGAGTTATTCAAGAGAGATAAAGACTATGTTGTGATGTCAGGTGAGCTATTGATCGTCGATGAGCACACTGGACGCATGCTTGCTGGCCGGCGCTATAACGAGGGCTTACACCAGGCTCTTGAAGCGAAGGAACGGCTTGAAATTCAAGATGAGAACCAGACCCTTGCAACAATTACTCTTCAAAATTACTTCCGTTTGTATAAGAAGTTGTCAGGAATGACAGGTACAGCGATGACCGAGGCCGCAGAATTGATGCAGATTTACAGCCTTGGAGTAACTCCAATTCCGACCAACAAGCCAATGCAGCGCGTAGATGCCGCAGATCTAATTTATAAGACAGAACGCGCGAAGTTCATGGCCTCTGCCGATGATATTGCCGCGCGTCACAAGAAGGGCCAACCAGTTCTTGTTGGAACTGTTAGCGTTGAAAAATCTGAAGAGCTTGCAACGCTATTGAAACAACGTGGTATTCCGCATGAAGTTTTGAACGCTAAACAACACGAGCGCGAAGCCGCAATCATTGCGCGAGCAGGAACAGTTGGCGCAGTTACTGTCGCAACTAATATGGCAGGTCGCGGTACCGACATCATGCTTGGTGGTAACCCAGAATTTATGGCGGACTTTGAATTACAACGTCGTGGTCTAAACCCAGTAGAAACTCCAGAAGAGTATGAAGCAGCATGGGGCGCAGAACTAGCGAAACAAAAAGCTGCGGTTTCTAAGGAACATGAAGTTGTTGTAGAACTAGGTGGCTTGTACGTTCTTGGAACAGAACGTCACGAATCTCGACGTATCGATAATCAGTTGCGTGGTCGATCTGGCCGTCAAGGTGATCCAGGTGAATCCCGTTTCTACCTATCTTTAGAAGATGACTTAATGCGCCGCTTTAATTCTGGCTTAGTAGAGCGTTTCTTGGGGGCAGCCGGAATTGCGGATGAGGTTCCAATCGAATCTAAGATGGTTTCGAATGCTATTCGTTCGGCGCAAACTCAAGTCGAATCTCTTAACTTTGAAATGCGTAAGAATGTTCTTAAATATGACGATGTAATGAATCGCCAGCGCGAAGTTGTATATCGCGAGCGTCGTGAAGTTCTAGAGGGCGCTGATATCCAAGTCCAGGTACAAACCTTTATTCAAGATACCGTCTCGGCATACGTCATCGCCGCGACAAGTGATGGCTATAGCGAAGAATGGGATCTGCCTAAGTTATTTACCGCCCTCGGTTCACTTTATCCAATGTCATTCACTGTTGAATCTATTATTCAAGAAGTTGGTGGCCAGGCTGCCCTTGATCAAGATTTCTTACTTGATCGAGTTCTAACGGATGTAGAAAAGGCTTATACGTCCCGCGAAGAAACTCTTACGCCAACAGTTACCCGCGAGCTCGAGCGCAAAATCTTGCTCTCTGTTCTTGATCGCAAGTGGCGCGAGCACCTATATGAAATGGATTATCTGCAAGAAGGTATTGGTCTTCGCGCGATGGCGCAACGTGACCCACTAGTTGAATACCAAAAAGAAGGCTATGACTTATTCTCCGCGATGATGGATGCCATCAAAGAAGAGATGGTTGGCTTCCTATTTAATGTTGAGGTTCAAGTTGAAGAAGGTTCGGGCGATGTTGAAGCCAAGGGTTTAACACCTGAAGTTCAACAACCAGCCCAACTTCGCTATAGCGCAGCCGACGAGGATGGAACGCCAGTTGCTTCTGGTGGAACTTCGCGCAACTCACCTTGTCCTTGTGGTTCTGGAAAGAAATACAAGCGTTGCCACGGTGCGGCTTAATTCAAAACTAAGTACAAACTTTAGTACTTACTTTAGTAGAAACTAGAGCAGAACCAGTTCGGTACAGAGCCAACGCTTATCGACTCCTTCGAATCGCAAAATGAGCGAACGCACTCGCTCACCAATTCGTAGCGTCACAGTAGTTTCAGCAACTCCTTCAATCGGTTGACTGATATAAATTTTTCGTATCTTTGGTGCCACGGTGATCGCGGCCGATCTATTTACAAGTTGTTTGTGGACTTGCCGGTGGCACCACCTAGATAGCTGCATTGCAGAGCGTCTATCACTCCATATCTCAACAACGCTAACAACAAACTTTCCAACCCACTCTTCAATATCTGGCAATTCGGATTTAGGTGTTGGTTGTGGTAAAAATTCTCGATCACTTTTCTCGTCAAAACCGAGTCCAACAAAATCAAGCGTCGGGACTAAGTAAAGTTTGGTTGGAATTTCTTTATGTAATTCACGCTCCTCGGCTTGGTAAAAGGCAAGCAGGGGATGTTTAGAGTTATGAAATTCATCAAGTGCCAGATATTCCACTGGGCTAACTTCACCTGGTGCTTGGAAGGTCAAGTATTTGAAGCTTGTAACAAGTGATTCTGGGTTATTCGTATCTAATTCTATTTCGCTTTTCATGGGGCTACCTTGCCCATTTGCAGCTGGTGGGTAATCATCCGAAAGGATTACTTTTGGAAGGAACTGAAGGTAAATATTGAATACTAGGTGTAACTCTGTGGAGAGCAGATACCTCATTGCGAACCAAGTTCGCTATTAATACGACATGAGATTATCTAAGGTAAACATTCCTCCCATACGGTTCATGTCGTCACTCAAGGGAAATCCTCGTGCGCTTTTTGCTATTGGACTTTTATGCCTCTCATTGATCGCAGCTTTGGCAATTACCGGACAAGCGAATAGGTCCGTTTTGGTCTGGTCGGCAACGAGAGATTTAACAGTCGGTGAGATTGTTACCCAATCAGATATCGGAAAAACGAAGGTTATGTTGCCGCAAAATTCACTGAAGTACCTAGCGCTCTCGGCAAAAATTGTTGGCTCTGTCGTTGTACGCCGAGTAGGGATTGGAGAACTTATTCCTACTGCCGCACTCTCTGGATTATCAGGTTCTGGCCGCGCCCTAGATATGCGCAGCGTCCCATTTCGAATCACAAAAAATGATCTTCCCAATGACTTGTCAGCCGGACAAATCGTTGATCTGTATGCATTGCCAATAAAAGATCTAAATAGTTCGAAGGCAATCCCAACTTTGCTAATCGCACATGGTGTTAGCGTGGAAAGTATTGATACAAAGGCCCGAGATATTGGGGGAGATATCGGCATCGTACTTAGAATTCCAGATAAATCAGTACTAAATATTTTGGATTCAACTTCCAACGCTCGAGTTGTGGTGGTGCGAAGTGCAAACTGAAATCCCACAGCTTCAGGTAGTTACTGCAATCGCAGATTCGGATAGCGAAGACTATGTGTCACAACTTCTATTCTCACAAGGATGGAGCATTATATTTCGAGCCATTGACATGAATTCGCTCTCAGATTTTATTGCTAATCGTGGCGATATGCTGCGAACAGTAATTATTTATCAAACCGACCTGCCTGGTTATGATTCTGGAATTTTCGAAAATTTAACCACCACTACCACTACAACTATCTGCGTGGATGAGATTCCGATGAATTCACATCTGCTCATGACTCACATTCGAAGTCAATTGCGATTACCACTTTTAGTTAACTCCACTTCCTCCACTTCAAGAGTCGTTACCACCAATTTGCAAGGAATCGGTAGCAGTAGCGAATGGGCAAATCCAAGAACTCCAGAACCTAAGCCAAAAAGACCGAAAGTTATCGCGCTGAGTGGAACCAGTGGCGCACCTGGTAGAAGTTGTATCGCATTTAATATCGCAAGCCAATTAAGTGTTTCGGGAAGCGTTGAGTTAGTCGACGCCGATGTTCGAGCACCCTCGCTCTCATATTTCCTTGGGCGCAGTGAGATATCTAGCCAATCACTCAAACTACGAGAAATAGTGGGTGGCGCAGAACAAGGGAAATTCGAGCCCACACAAAATATAGATTTCACCGTAGTTGATCTTGGTGCTCTGCCGCCACTTGGAGATGTTGTAAATGATCGAAGGTGGCAAGCAACCCTTATTAATAGTGTCCTGGAGGAGACAACTTCGCTTATTTATTTGTGCAAATCCTCGGGTTTGAGTTTGATCAGACTTGAGGCCTTCATAAGCCAATTTCCAATTTTGCTGCGCAAGATTCCTATTATCTACCTGCTTAATCAAGCCGGGAATTCCAGAGAAGATCGTGCGCTTGGTAAAGCTTTTCAAACCTTGACGAAAGGTGAAGTCAGTTTTGTGCTCCCGAGCGATCCCAGATCAAAAGATGGTTATAACCCTGCAACTAAACGTGGGAGCCCCTTCACTAAAGAGATTGGTAAGATCCTCGCAGAACTCGGCTAGGTAGCCTGGATTTATTGGAGCTCTTGGAGTTATTAGGTTTTTTTTGAACAGGAGCAGCGATGCCATCGATAGAGGAACGCATCACGCAGCAAAGCGCGCTGACTCCTGCCGATCGAGCACGTTTGATGGAATTACTTGCTGAATGGCAATTGCTTTCCGATCTCTCTTTCGCTGATTTGATTCTTTGGGTTCCCAAAAGAAAAGATTATTTAACTTGGCCTGACGGCCATATTGCTATCGCGCATATCCGTCCAACAACTGCCGCCACTGTCTTTGCCCACGATGTTATTGGTGAGGAACTAGCGTGGGGCGAGAATCAAAGAATTGATCAAACTCTTTCAACTGGAGAAATAAATCGTGATTCAGAGCCAGAGTTAGTTGGTGAGATTTGGATAAAAGAGGAGAGCATTCCAGTCCTCTTTGATGATCGAGTTATTGCGGTTATTTCCCGCCATCGAAATTCTGAGTTAATGCGCTCACCATCACGACTTGAACTTAACTACCGAGAGATTGCACATCGGATTTACCGAATGGTCTCTGAGGGTACTTTTCCAATTCAAAATAGTATTTACCGTGCCGAATCTGCGCCCCGAGTTGGCGATGGATTACTTAGATTAGATTCTGCGGGACAAATCTTGTATGCCAGTCCAAATGCCAGATCAGCATTTAACCGTGCTGGGTGGAGCGGTGAACTAGAAAACTTTAATCTCGGTGAAATTATCGAGAGCGTGAAGCCAAGTGCCACAACTCCGACAGATGAATCCTGGCGCAGCATCATGAATGGCAAGCATTTGCGCCGCGAGGAATTTGAAAATGAAGCAGGAATTTTCGATCTTTTGGTTATCCCGCTTATTGAAAGTACGGATCAGATTGGCGCCATCGTTCTTGTGCACAACGTGACAGAGCTCCGTCGTCGAGATCGGGCGTTGGTAACAAAGGATGTAACAATCCGGGAAATCCACCATCGAGTGAAAAACAATTTGCAAACAGTTTCGGCCTTGCTGCGTCTGCAATCTAGGAGAGTAGATGATCCAACAGCGAAAACCGCGCTCGAGGAAGCGGTACGTCGCGTCGCTTCAATTGCCCTCGTTCATGAAACACTTTCTACAAGTTCAACCGAGACCGTTGCCTTCGATGAAATATTTGATCGAATCCTCCATAATGCGATCGAGTTGAGTAACCGCAAAATTAAAGTTGCCAAGGTTGGGACTTTCGGAATTTTTGACGCTCAAATTGCAACACCTTTGGCTTTGGTCATAACCGAGTTGATTCATAATGCGCTAGAACATGGGCTTGGCGATCAGGGCGATGAGTTGCGGGTAGAAGTTTCAAGGCTGGATGGAAATTGCACAGTAAAAGTTGTTGATAATGGCGTTGGCTTGCCAGCCGATTTCGAATGGAGCGCTTCATCAAACTTAGGACTTCAGATTGTGCGAACTCTTACCGAAAATGAGTTGAAAGGTGAGATAACTTTGAATCGGGTAGGGGATGAAACCCAGGCTCTGCTGAAATTTAAAAGTTACTAAATATTAAAAAGTGTTTTGATTTTCCATCATACGAGCGCGATTACGAGCAGCTCGACGTTTAAGTGCCCGGCGTTCATCTTCTGACAGACCGCCCCAGACTCCAGCATCTTGACCGCTTTCTAGCGCCCAAGCAAGACATGGTTCCTTCACAATGCAACGGTTACAAACTTTCTTTGCCTCTTCGATTTGGGCCAGGGCGGGACCAGTGTTGCCGACCGGAAAAAATAACTCCGGATCCTCATCGCGGCAAGCAGATTGATGTCGCCAATCCATAGTCCAGGTGCTCCTCTTTTATAAAAAATCTAGGGAAGTAAAGGGCACTAACGCCTCTTACATGTTCGTATTCTCCCGCGTAATACTCAACATAACAAGGACATTATGAGTTTCATTTCCGATTTTGATCCGATATCGGCGTGATTGTCATTACTTAATTTCAGTTCAACTTTGATTTTGTGGAGTTGCTGAGTGCCCCCGGCAGGAATCGAACCTGCGCCCCCGCCTCCGGAGGGCGGTGCTCTATCCCCTGAGCTACGGGGGCGTGATAGAGATCTGTTATGGATTAAGCGAACAGGGCTAACTCTATCGTGCCAAAGATGGCAAGACCTGAGAGAATAACGCCGTGACTAACCAAACCAGCGAGATTAACGAAGGTATGGCGCGTGCATATTTTGCGACGGGCTGTTTCTGGGGTGCCGAGCGGCGCTTCTGGCAATTAAACGGTGTAATTGAAACAAGTGTTGGCTATCTCGGTGGAACTAAAGCGAACCCAACTTACGAGGAAGTATGTACAGGTAAGACTGGGCATGCCGAGGGCGTTGAAGTGATCTTTGATCCAAGTGTTATTTCATATCGAAGATTGCTAGAAGAATTTTGGGTTATGCACGATCCAACATCGCTCAATAAACAAGGTGGCGACATTGGGACTCAGTATCGAAGCGCTATTTTCACAACGAGTGATGAACAACAAACTATAGCTCTGGCAACAAAGTCGGAATATCAAGCGGCGCTCGCCAGTGTTGGACCTGACGAATTTGGCGAGATTTGCAGTGAAATTCTTCCGATAGGTGAACAGACATATTGGTTGGCCGAGGAATATCATCAAAAGTATCTTGCCAAAAATCCAAATGGCTACGATTGCCATTCAAGTACCGGGGTTGGCTTCCCAAGTTCAATGGTGGCAAAGTAAATATGAGCTTTGATGAAATTTCCGGGCTCCGTCCAGATGGCACGCCTTATCCAATTCAAGTTGATGAAGCAAAACTTGCCGAGCAATTAGATCCACTCTCTTACGAAGTACTTCGTAATGCTGCTACCGA
>Ga0194053_10001402_pt1 | contig 15414 bp, 13 predicted proteins | sample SepL228m_MetaG_FD_161684 | JGI IMG/M metagenome (GOLD analysis project Ga0194053, IMG submission 161684) | Anoxic zone freshwater microbial communities from boreal shield lake in IISD Experimental Lakes Area, Ontario, Canada - Sep2016-L227-8m | ecosystem: Environmental > Aquatic > Freshwater >... | reverse complement strand
ATAGTGGACCACCCCCTCCTCCTCATAAACAGGATGGGTATGCGTGGTGGCCCGCGAGGTTTCCGCACAGCCGCCCTGATCGATCGCGATGTCCACAAAGACGCTTCCGGGCTTCATCAGCTTGAGCATCGCGCGGGTGATGAGCTTCGGGGCCCTTGCCCCCGGCACCAGCACTGCGCCGATTAAGAGATCGGTCTGGCTGAGAAGATCCAGCAGATTCGCCTCGCTCGAAAAGAGGGTGGAGGCGGTCATCGTGATATCGAGGAACCGCATCCGCTCGAGATCGACTTCGAGAATCGTCACGTCGGCGCCGAGCCCGACGGCCATCCGCGCCGCGTTGACTCCCGCCGTGCCACCTCCGAGAATGACGACCTTGCCCGGAAGCACCCCTGGAACCCCGCCCAGCAAAACGCCCTTTCCTCCGCAATGCTTGGCCAGGTAATACCCGCCCACGATCACGGACATCCGGCCGGCGATCTCGCTCATCGGCTCGAGCAGCGGCAGCCGCCGGTTCACCTCGACCGATTCATAGGCGATGCCCGTCACCTTCGAATCGAGAAGGGCCTGGGTCAGATCCCTGTTGGCCGCAAGGTGCAGGTAGGTGAAAAGAACCTGCCCTTCGCGCAGCAGCGGGTATTCGGAAGGAAGCGGCTCTTTGACTTTAGCCACCAGGTCGGCGCGGGCGAAAATGTCCTCATGCCGCGGGACGATCTCGGCTCCGGCATTCTGGTAATCCTGATCGCTCATCCCGATATCCACCCCCGCCCCGGTTTCAACCAAAACCTGATGGCGCTTCGCAAGCTGGTAAGCCCCGGAGGGCAAAAGTGCCACGCGATGTTCCTGTTCCTTGATTTCCTTGGGGATGCCGATGATCATAATGTTATTGAGTGTTTTTATCGAGTTAGAGGTTTTACAGCGCCCTGGCGGCTTGCATTTGCGACATTATCCCTATTTCGCCCAGTCCCGCATTCCACTTCTTGCTTGCGGTTGGCTATTCTTGCGGTTGGCAGGCATTCCTTAACCATGGCCGGAACTGATCCGGCGGCGGTAATCGGCGGGAGACATGGCAAAGTGCCGGCTGAACGCCTTGGAGAGGTGGTAGGCATCGCAGAAGCCGGTCTGCCCCGCTACGGCATCGAGCTTGAGACCCTGCATCAGGAGGGCTCGCGCGATCTCGAGCCGCATGGCGTGGAATGCGGCCAGCGGCGAGCGTCCGGATTCTGCCGCATAGCGGTGGGAGAGCGTGGACGGGCTGACATGCACGGCCTTCGCGATCTCGGCCAGCGAGACGCTGCCTCCGACGCGGCCGGAGAGAAAGGCATCCACTGTCTTCACAAATGAACCCGGGGTCGGGACAGGGGCCGTGGTGAGATCCTCTCCCTCCGCTGCAGGGGCGAGCTGGCGCAGGAGCTGGAGGAGGGAGCAGAGGATGCCCTGCGCCTCCCAGAAACCCGCCGCCCCTTTTTCTGAGCCGACGACTGCGGCAGCATGCAGCTTGGCCAGGATCAGCCCGTTCGGGTCGTTGATGCGCGCATAGGACTGATTCTTAGGAATGCATTCCCGCAAACCCGCCTCATCGCCGCCCGCAAAAACCACCCAGGCACCTTCCATCATCCCGGCAACGCTTCGGGTATCCTCCCAGTAGGCGGTGCCGGGCGGATACAGATGGGCGACCGATGGCAGCCGCTCCCGCCACGGAGATTTCGGAGTTCCCACGCGCGTCAACCCGCAGTGGCGGCAGGAATAGTCGAGCACCCAGAACGGCGGGCGTATGCGGCCGCTCAACCCGGCGGACGTCCGTGCATAATACATGGCCGCCATGAGCCGGGGCAGGATTGCTGGCGGTTCCTGCCAGGTGAAACCGAGGAATCGGGACTGTTGCATGGGCTGGCTCCGGAGAGGGTTGGAGAAGGTGGGATTGGTTACTGACAGCAAAGGTCACTGGGCGGTCTTCACCCACTCAGTCGGAGCAAGCTGGAATTGCCTTTTAAAGACCCGGGTGAATTGGGAGGAGGTCGAGAACCCGGAATCCATCGCCGCAGAGGTCACCGAATGACCGTTTTTGAGGAGATCGCAGGCTTTATTGAGCCGCAATCTCTCGACAAACGCCCGGGGGGTGGTCCCTTCGGCCTCCAGAAAAAGACGGTGAAAGTGGAACGAGCTGTATCCCGCAGCCTTGGCCAGATCCCCCAGGCCCAGGCTATCCGTCAAATGCTCGGTGACGTAGCGCTTGATCTCATGGACCAGCGATATCCCGTCAACCGTCTGGCTTTTCAAGTTAGGATCCATCAGCATCCCGAACAATTCGTGGAGCAGATAGGCAAGGAAATGCTGGGTCTTCAGCTCATCCAGATGACTTCCCATCCGATTCAGCAGATCCCCTGCCCTTTTGAAATCCGCCAGCAAAGAAACTGAAGGGACCGCCACCGGAGTGGAGTGCAAACCTGTGGAGGGGATATTCTGGACGAAATTCATGGTGGTCTTGCCGTGTGGAAGAAAATGAATCCAAAAATCGACGCACGCCCCGTGGTGGATGGAGTAGCCCGAATCATGAGGAACCTTCACCGGGATCAATGCGGCCATGCCGGGGGAAAACCGGACGGCCTCTCCGTTGATCCCATACAAATGCTCCCCGGAAAGAGAGACAACAATTTCGGGATAATCGTGCCAATGGCTGTGGGTTTTCGACCACAAATCGAACTCCTGGGGAGAGGGTTTTACGGCTTTTGGGAGCCCTATTCGTATGCCGTTCAGTGCGTTCAGCCACGCCTCCTGCGTGAGATGATATCTCTCCAGATTCTCTTTCAGTGGCACCCGAGCGAAGCTAGCCACGGGAGGGATCAACGTCAAGTGAGCCGGCTCAGTTTCCGGACACGGGAAATCAGGCTCAGTTAATGGCTAATTTGTGACGTCCTCAGCAACTTCAAGTTTTGTTCGACCAAGGCGTCGTCGATGTGATCGGCGAGCAGATACGGGCCGGCCGCTTTTCCAACCCAGCACTCGTAGCCGCCCCGGTGCCGGGCCTCGCGGGTCGGGATATAGCCGAGCGAGCCATTCGTCACGCTGCAGGAAAGCGTATATTGGAATGGGCTGCCCCGCCTCAGCCTGAGTGCGATCCCGGAGAAAAGCTCGCCCGGCATCGGAAGGATGGCCAATGGACCGATACAGAGGATGGTCTGGGCGAATTTCCTCCCCTCGAGCAACGGTTGCTGATGGGCCTCGACCACCGCTTGGTGGTGTTTGTATTCACACATTGGCTCGCCCCACTCCTCTTTCCTGGGTTCCCATCGGGCCACTTCCCGCTCGGCATCGGCCAGCGGCATCAGCGGCGCATACGGCAGGAAAACTTCTTCATTTAAGACCTCTAGCTGAAGGTCGCTGCGCCATTCCTTGATCGAGAGCAGCGCCCGGATCGCGTCCGAGGCGGCCCGGTAGCCGACTTCGCGAATGGAGTGGATCCCGTCGCCCGCTCCGCCCGAAAGACCGCCTGTGTGGCGCATGTTCGTGCGGGGACCGACATCGCCAATCGCTCCATTTAAAAAAAGAACCGGAGCGGAAAACTGCGACTCGATCCGATCCTTCATCACCCCGCACCAGTCGCGCGAAACCAAACGGTTGTTTCCCATCGCGGTGGGGTGCGCTCCGTAATGAACCAGGATGCCGACCTCCTCGGATTCCACCCGGAAATGAACGGCCGTCATCGTCGGATCGAAAGAGCCGTCGGGATCCGCCAGGAAGTTAAAAGCCCCACTTTCGGTGATGCCGCGCCGGTTGACCCCGGCCAAGCTATTGGTGACGGCAAAGCCGGCTTGGGCCTCACAGAGATTCTCCTTCGCCAGCTCGACAGAACGGATGACCTCGGGCAGGACGGAATCGATATAGGCATTCTCCCGTTCACCCCAGCCCCAGAAGTTCAGCGTGTTCGGCGCGGAATGAGTGTGACTTGCACTGACGGTCACATTTATTGCTGGAATCCCTGTCCGCTGGTTGACTCCAGAGCGGATGCGATCAACGGTCTCTTCCTCAATGCAGATCCAGTCCAGATTGATCACCGCGAAAATGGTTCCTTCCTGCTCCAGAACCATCGCCGTCGCCTGGAGGCGGTCGTGGATTTCTTCCCCAGGGCGGACTTCCACTCCATACCCGCCGAGCCGCACCCCTAATTCCGGAGTGATATCGGTCCGCCCAAAACCCGCTTTTAATGGAGAGCTCATAATCTATCCTATCAAATGGTCGATCACCAGCTGATCCAGCGCCTGGTAGTCCCGGCTTGCCACCAGCGCGGAGGCCGCAGCCTCGTCGAAGGCGCGAACCTTATCCAGCATCCGGAGAAATGTTTTGCGGCTATTGACGGCATGATCGAGCCCCTGGTCGATTCCTGAGGTCCGGTAAGCGTGCGAGTCGAAAGCGACGCAGGCATTGTGCTCGCTGCCGTACCGGTGGCGCTCAAGAACCCGCACCTGATCGAAGGCCGCGCGAAGGTTGACGCTGCCGAAGGGCTTATCCTGGTCGAACTTCAAACCATTCTGATCGTTCAGATGCACGGACCACAGCTTCTTCTGCGCGATGGCAAACTCCATCTCATCCGCAGGGTCGAGACCGGCCAGAACGCAATGCGCGCTCTCGATGACACTGCCGACGCGGCTTGGATCATTCGTCATGTGAGCAAACGCGAGGACATGGCCGGCGGTCGGGAGGTAGGCGACATCCACTGGCTCGTTCGGCTTCGGCTCAATGGCAAGGCGGATGTTGGGATGATGAGCGAGCATCTTGTTTGCGGCTTCGGCGAGGTATTCGAGCGAGCGGGCATAGCTCTTAGATTCGCGGACATAGGTTCCTTCGCGTGCGAGCCAGAGAACGATGAGCTCAGTGCCCATGGTCTGGGCAATGTCGATCGTCTGCAGGGAACGGTCGATCGCGTATTGGCGATCCTGCGCATTATTGCTGGTGTAGCCGCCATCAATCGTCCGCTCGCTGAACCAAAGCCGAGGAGCGACCATCTCCACGAAAAGCCCCTCTCCCTCGACCTGCTTCCGGACTTCTGCTGCTTCCTTGAGCACCTGTGCGGCGCTCTTGGTATCGATGTCGGGGACGATATCATCGTCATGGAACATCACGGCATCGAAGCCTCCCTTTTTGAAGAGGGAGAGTTTCCAGGCCAGGTCTTTAGCCGGCCGGGTCTCGGGGCCGTAAGAGTCGCGGCCCTCGCTGATGTTCCATGGTCCGATTGAAAAGCGGTAGTTGTTTGTCATAAATATAGTTTTAAAAGGTAAGCGTTAACGGAGTTTTTGAACGGTTATTGTCTAGGCCATCTGCGAGCGGAGGTATTCGCAGCTGATTTTCAAGCTGTCGAGCGGGTTGCCGGGGCAGGTGTCCTGCTCGACGACAAACCATTTGCACCCGGAATCTCCGGCAGCAGCAATGATTTTCGCCCAATCCAGATTCCCGTTTCCAACCTCCATCATCGTCGGGGTGCCGGCGATGCAGCCATAATCCTTCATGTGCAGAATCGGGAGCCGGTTTTTCAGCCGGTCGCACCACTCGACAACCGTGCCGCCGCCGTGCTGGATCCAGTAGGTATCCAGCTCAAGGCTCAAGTCCGCAGGACCGATCGATTCCAGGATGTGTTCGAGCACCGTCATCTTTCCAAATCGGGTAAACTCAAGCGAGTGGTGGTGGTAGCAGAGGGTCTTGCCCGCTGCACGAAATGCGGCCCCCGATGAGGCGAGCTTTCCGACCATCGTGCGGACATCCTCGGCTCGGGTCAGATCGAACCCTGCCGGGTAGGAATAGACCATATAGTCGATTCCCAATTCCTTCAGCCGCTGGATTCCTTTTTGGGGGTCAGTTAGAATGGAATCTGCATCGCCGTGGACCGAGCAGATTTCCAACCCCTCGTCACCGGTCATCTTTAATAAGTCGGCGGCCTCGATTGGGCAAATCCCCGCCACTTCGACGGCGGCAAATCCGATGGATTTTATCTGCTTAAGGGTAGCCGCCGTTTCCTGCGGGGTTTGGCAAAGGCTTCGAACAGTGTAGAGCTGGGCTGCGAGGTTTTTAATATTTAACATTGTTTTGATGGATTCGGCGGTTTATCCCCAAGCCTGCGCCACCTTGCGGATCGCGCAAACAACTTGATCGACATACTCATCGCTGAGCATCTGAGTGATGGGAAACACCACCGCACGGCTCAGCCAGCCCTGCGTTTGTGGGCACATCTCTTTGGTGTAGCTCACCTCACACGGGCGCTCGACCGAGGCCCAGGGAAACCCGTTCCGATGCGGCGTCCGCTTTTCCATGACGTAATCCCAATGGTAAAACACATGGCGGTCTGGAATTTGCTTGGAGAACATCGTCCCGCAAGAAACCCCTTCGGCCCGGAGCGCTTCCGAAATCTCCCCTGCCTTTTTGCTGTCCTCCATGAAGAACACTAGCGAGATGCCGCAATCGCCGTCCCGGTCGTTGACCCGTTCCATCTTGACTCCCGGGATGGTTTCGCAGGCGGCCCAGAGCTTGCGCTTGATCGCCCGGGTCCGGTCAAGGATGCGGTCGCGCTTTTTGAGCTGCTCATATGCGATGGCCCCATGGACTTCGGATTGGCGGTAGTTTTCCCCGCAAAAACAGATCTTCCTCCAATCCTGAACGGCTTCCGCATTCCCCGCCTGTCCCTCCATCCAAAACGCATAGGCCGAATCGTGATAGATCGCCGCACGCTCAAAAACCTCTTTTTTATTAGTGACCACCGCTCCCCCCTCTCCGGCGGTAATGATCTTAAATTGCTGGAGGCTGAAGATCCCGGCGTCACCGATCGAGCCAAGCGCCTTCCCCCGAAACTCGCCGCCGTTTGCCTGCGCGCAATCCTCCAGCACGACGAGCCCCCGTCGGGATGCGATCTCGACTACCCGCGCCATATCGCACGGAGTGCCGCGCATATGCACCGGAATGACCGCCTTGGTTCGGGGCGTGATCTTTCTCTCCAGATCCTCAGGGTCGATGGTTAGCGAGTCGTCCACCTCGACGATCACCGGAAAGGCACCTATCGCGAGAATCGCGGCGGCTGTCGCGATGTATGTATAAGCAGGAAGGAGGACCTCGTCGCCCTGGCTCACGCCCAGGCCGATCAACCCGGCAATCAGCGCCGAAGTCCCGCTATTCACCGCAATCACATTCTCCACCCCGAGCTTTTCAGCAAAGAGCTTTTCAAATTTCGAAACCGTCGATTCGCCCTCGGCTTTTCCAAACCGGAACAGCTTCTTGCTCCGGAGAACCTCGGTCACCGCTAGGATCTCCTCCTCGCCAATTTCATTCGGACCATGGCCCCAATTTTGCGGACCTGAAGCGGTGACCGCTTTCGAGCCTCCGCGAATCGCCAAGGTTTCCTTCTCCTCGCAGAGAGCGCCAGCAGGTTTTTCCAATTTCATGTGGCCCACCCTATCCTTTCCAGCCAGAGGCGCATTCCACTTCTTGCTCTCGTTTGGCAATTCTTGCGGTGATCTGAAGAATTGGGTTAAATACAGTAGCTGCAATAGCCAAGGGTCTCGAAACCGCTAAGCGGATTATCAGAGAGAGCCATCTTGAAATCACGAGATAGCAGGTCGTGGCCGAGGGTTGACTTCAACTGCTGGCAAAGAGAAAAATAAACGGGCGCAAAGAATTGTGATTGGGAAGAGACGTGAGCCACCTCCCACGCGTTGACTGGATTCCCGTCATGCATAAAGAGATAATTCAGGGATTGATCGATTGCCATCCAGCCTTTGGGAGTGAGCGCCTCGGTCACCACGTGTCCAAAAGTTCCCTCACGATTGCCAGCAAAAACTATACGAGCGGGAATATTGGAAACCTGCGAGAGAGCGCAGAGCAATCGGGCCTGTTCGTTGCACCACCCGAATCCGGACAAGAGAATCTCTTCTTCTGTAAAGTTTCGGTCGACGGGAAGTCGGAAACTATGCTCGCGCTCGTGGAACCCTGCCCAGCGAACCTCCTCGGCAACATATTTCATCAACAAAAGAAGAATGTGAAAGGGATCTCGTGTCGTCTCACAAACCATCTTGACAGTTGCTTCGAGGACGGGACGACTCCCCTGCGTGTAGCAGATGGTTTTCGAGGTATATCTGTCGTAGATAAAGTCCGTTGAGACATCATCTAAGGAGATGTAATTCATCGCCTGCCAAAGGTCGATCCCCTTGACCGGAGGCTGAACCCGTTGATCGATTCTTCGAGTTTTTGTATGCGCGCTCATGATAGCTCAGCGATCAAGACGGGCTTGCCCGTGGCAATGGATTTGTTGCCAGCTATCCCAGTTAAGATGGACATCGCTCCGGCTCTTGAGTTCGCCATTTGGCCAAATGGATCGGGCTGCGGTGCCCCAAACAACATCTGATGAAGGCGAATGTCGCCCCCGCCATGTTCACCCGGATCGACGGGGACGCTGATCACCTCGACCGGTTTCCCCGGGCGGTGGATCAAGATGTCTTGTTTGTCTGTATCCACATCAGATCGCCCGTGCCATTCAGACGCTTCAAGACGTCCTTCGGTGCCATTAAAAGCAATTTGCCACCCCTCGTATATGGCATGGGCATTGAGAGAATACGACATTTGGGTGCCTCCAGAATAACGAACGGCCAACGTCATGGTATCCTCGATGTCGATCTCGTCATCAAAAACGCAACGATCGCGGATATAGCCGTCAAAGCATTCGTTTTTCTGATACAGCTCGGCACTGTCAAACGCCGCGCCAAAGTCCGGGGGCTTGGCGATATCAAAGTAAAACTCGCAATTAGTCCTGTGATCGCAAGTCAGGCAGCGATCGCCGCGCGACTTGCGATTGGGACCATAAAACTGCAGAGACCCCAACGCGAAGACTTCCGTCGGATCCTGATCGAGCCACCAGTTCACGAGGTCAAAATGGTGCGAGCTCTTATGCACGAGAAGACCGCCGGAATTCTCCTTGCGCGCATGCCATCGGCGAAAATAATCGGCCCCGTGGCTCCGATCCAGCAGGTATTGATAATCTACAGACAGAATCTTTCCGATGACGCCTTGACTCAATAATTCTTTGATTCGCGTGCAATACGGAATAAATCGGCAGTTGAATGTCACCGTCAGCTTGCGTCCGGTTTCGCGCTCCGCAGCCTGGATCAACCGGCACTTCTCCTCGTCGGTGGTCATGGGTTTTTCACTGATCACATCGCATCCATGCCGAAATGCCCGAATAATGAACTCATGGTGGGTCGAATCCTTAGTGCAGACAATCACAGTGTCTGGGTTGGCCTCGCACAACATGCGATCAAAATCTAAAAAGGTCGGAACGCACGCTTCGAGTGCCCTGTTGGCGTAATCCATCCTTCCCTGGTTGATATCGCAAAATGCAACAAGATCGGAGGTATGCTTAAAACTTTTCAGGATAGGCTTTGCAAATGTAAATATCCCACGCCCGCCGCAGCCCACGATGGCATAGCGGGTCTTTTCTTTAGATGAATCGGATTCCATAATGAAGACAGATGTGTTATTCATATCGACGCGATGGAAGCAGGCTTTGATTCGCCCTCTTCGCCGGCAGACGGCGGGATGTAATATTCATCTCCTCCGTGGCGCTTCCAATACCTATAGACTTGGAACAAAAAGAAAAGCGCCCCAATCTGAAAGGCAAATGACCAGATATACATCCAGCGGTAATACTCTTCATTCCCCGCATAAAAGCGCTTCATCAGATCTAGGAAGACACCTGCCAGCACGCTGAAAATAATAGCGGCGAGCGAGGTGACCATCGCATTGGCGGATCCGAACTGGCCGAATTTCTCTTTAGGGAAAATCAACATCTGCAAGGGAAAGGCAGCAACGGCGTAGAACGTTCCTACAGAAAACGAGACGACGCTCATTACAATCATGGATTTGTAATCGTGAACCAAAAAGAAGCTGGCCAGATTAAAAAGCGGAAAAAGAACATATGCGCCGATACAGACACGTATGGGGCTATATTTGTCCGCCAACCAGGCCAGCGGATACAGCAGCACCAGAGTGGGAATTGCCATGATTGTGCCGAACGTGCCAAGTTCAGTAAGCGTAATGCCGAGGTGCAAGTAGAAAAGATTTTTTGCAAAGCCACACATACCAGCAGCCGCCTCGAATGCGCCATATGCAAACATGCAGAGATATAAGGGATGAGAGAATGACTCCCGACCATACGTCTTAACCATGGCGAAAAATCCCGTTTTTCCGCCATCAAGCGCCGAGGGAGGCGGATATTTCCCCTCCTTGACGAAGAGGCACATCAGCAGAAATACCACAAAATACAAAAGCCCTGCGCCAACAAATATTTCCTTCATATGCGTCTTGGCATGGGCAAAGATAAAGTAGTTATAAACCATGCCGGCTCCGCTCCCCGCGACGCCAAACTCGACCTTTCACCGGGGGTCAGGACGGAACTCGTCCGACGGTCCCGCTACCTCCATCGGAATTCCGGGTTCGTGCGTGAGATGGTCTCCAATATGGCGATCTACTCCACGGGCGATGGCATCCGGCCCCAGGCGCAGTCGGCAGACCCGGAATGGAATCGTCGCGCCGAGGAAATCTTCCGCCGGTGGTCTGCCCAGTGCGAGGTAACGAATCGGTTTTCCTTCGAGGAATGTCAGTCGCTCGTCTGCCGGGGGATGGATGTGGACGGCGAGTTCTTCGTCTTGAAAACCCGCGACCGCAGCGGATTCGCGAAGATCCAGCTCATCGAAACCCACCGGGTCGGCGACGATTCAGAGGAAACATGCGACGGAGTGGGACTCGCACCCGATGGTTCGCCTGCGTTCTACCGACTCATTGAAGATTCCGGTCCGCGTGACATCCCGGCGGCTTCGATGCTCCATGTTTTCGAGCCTGAGTCGGTGAGTGCGGTGCGCAATGCGCCGACGATCCAGCATTCGATAAATCACATGATCGACGAGATGGAACTCCTCGCGCTCGAAAAGCATGCGGTGAAGGACAACGCGGACGTGGCCCGGATCCTCAAAACCGCCCGTGGGGAAATCGAGGACACCGGGGACTTTTCCATCGGCGCACAAGCCAATCAACCGCAGGCAAGCGATGCTGCCCAACTCCAGAAAATCATCGGCGGAAAATTGGTCGCGCTCAAACCCGACGAATCCTTGGACAGCTTCCAGTCGAACCGGCCATCGCCAACGTTCACAGGATTTTTAAATCATTTAAGACGTGATAGCGCCCTCGGCGTGCTCCCATACGAATTCGCCGCCGACTCCAGCAGCATCGGTGGGGCCGGAGTGCGTTTGGTTGTGGCGAAGGCGGACAGGCGGTTCTCATACCGTCAGTTGATCCTCATCAATCGGCTGATCGAGCCGGTCTGGGCGTATGTGATCGGCGATGCCATCGCCAGGGGCGAACTTGCTGCCCAACCGCAGTGGTGGAGGATTTCCTGCACGACTCCCAAGAAGGTTTCGGTAGATGCTGGGCGCGAATCACAGCAGAACCGTGCGGATGTCGAGATGGGACTCAAAACGATTTCTCAAAGCTATGGCGAACTGGGACTCGATTTTGAAGAGGAGATGCGAGTGCGTGCCCGCAACGCGAGGTTCCTCGTGGATCTGGCGGCCGAGTTTCAAATTCCGCTGGAGATGCTATGGAAAACAAGCGGGGGCATTGCCACCACACCAGCAGTTGGAGAAACCCAGGACTCTCAGCCGATTTCAGCGGTTCGACAACCGGGGTAGAAAAGGTGCCGCGTGTGGGACTTGAACCCACATCTCCTCAAGACTGAGGACGCTACCCGGAAGAACATTGCTGTTCGCTCCGCCGGTATTCATTCCCGGTTACGCCAACGCGACGAATGACACCATCGCTCAGACTTTGCTCTCAGGCAACCCCCTGTTGACACGGGGAGGGAGGCGTGAACCTCACACTCCTTCAAAAACAGCCATGGCTGATCGCGCCCGAAGCGCTCGGGGCAATGGTCGCCGCCACGAAATCGTTCTTCGACAACTCGCCGGATCTTCCTGAGCGCCCGAACTCGCCATGCCTATCTGTGGAAGATGGCGTGGGCGTTTTGGCCATCACCGGCCCGATGCTCCGTAACCCGGACATTTTCGACCGGATCATCTTTGGAGCCTGCGACACCGGAGAACTCATCAATGCCGTGGCCGAGGCTGCTGCCCGTCCCGACATCGAGGCCATCTTCCTCGACATCGATTCCCCTGGCGGATCGGTCAATGGCACGCCGGAACTCGCCCAGGCAGTCGCCGACGCCTCCAAGACAAAATACGTCTATGCGTTCAGTGCCGGCCAGATGTGCTCTGCCGCCTACTGGGTCGCGAGCCAGGCGGATGCGATCTATGCCACCCCGAGCGCACGGATCGGCTCCATCGGCGTGATCCTCCCGGTCGTGGATTCCTCGGCAGCGTTTGAGCAGGCGGGACTGAAGGTGGAAGTCTTCGCGGCGGGGAAATTCAAAAGCGCCGGCACACCCGGCACGAGTCTCACTGACGACCAGCGGGCATGGCTTCAATCCGAGGTCGAGGAAACCGCCGCTGACTTTCACGCCGCCGTGCTCGCCCGCGGGCGCAAGATCCCTGACGAGGCGATGGAGGGACAGACGTTTTCCGCCCGGAAGGCGATGCGGTTCAACTTGGCCGGAATGGTGGCGAGCCGTGCGGATGCGCTGTCCCGACTGCGGAAACTCCATGTTCGTTCGGTTGACACGGGTTCCGGTGCAATGAGCGCACCATCCATCGAAAACGAACTCGCCCAGGCCCGTGAGCAGATCACCCGCTTGGAAGCCGACGCTGCGGCCCGGGATTCACTCCTGACCGAAGCCAACACCAAATTCACCGAGGCCACCGCCAGCGCGACCGGCCTGCAAGCCCGTCTGGAGGTTCTCGAATCCGAGCGCCAGATCGAAGCGGAATCCCTCGCCCAGCTCCGCGTCGATCTCGATGCCGCACGCGGTGCCAACGCCTCGCTCACCAGCGACAAGGATGGGCTCGCTGGCCAGCTCAAGGAAATCGAGGCGAGCAATGCCGCCCTGAATCTCAGCCTCAAAGAAATCCAGACCCGCAACGCCGCCCTGGAAGCCGCCGAGCAGGATCTCGAAAAGCGGGCCTCGCTTCGCGCCGCCCAGATCGTCGCCGAAACCGGTACATCGGCTCCGGCCAATGTGACCCCGAAAGGCGAGCCGCAGACGACCAGCCTCTTGGAGCAGTTCCGGGCGATCACCGACCCCGGCGCGCAGACCACCTTCTGGCAGAACCTCGATGCCAAGCAGAAGGCCCTCATCCTCTCACAATCCAACAAGTAACATCCCATGCCCAACACGCTCACCAACCTCAAAGACGTCAAAGTCGCGCAGTCGGCCATCAAGCCGTTCATGGCGACACTCCTGCCCATCCGGGCGTTCTCCAGCAACTTCTCGCCCGAGCCCGCTGACAAGCTCGACACGATCCGCGTCCCGATCGTGGGCGCGCCCAGCCCGGCCAGCGACTTCAGCGGAAGCTACACAGCCGATGTGGATTCCTCGATCGACGTGGCGCCGGTGCAGTTGAACCGGCACAAATACAAGACCGTCCACGTCACCGCCCGCGAGGCGTCCGAGACCGCCCTCAACGTGCTGGAAACTCTCGTTGGCAGCGCGGTCAAGCAGCTCGCCCAGGATGTGCTCCAGGACATCTTCACGGAGATCACCGCCGCCAACTACGGGGATCCCGCAATCGCGGCCCTGGCCTCGACCGCCTTCGACTACAAGAAGGTGCTCGGCGTGCGGGAATCCTGCGCAAATGCGAGGATGCCGAGCACAGACCGGGCGCTCGTCCTGGATGCCGCCTACTTCAGCAACCTGCTCGGCGACGACATCGTGGCCAAGAGCTTCATGACCCCTGTCGCGCTTCCGGGCGTGGTCGATGGAGTCATCCGCCGCCTGGCCGGGTTCGACGTGTATGAAACCACGATCCTGCCCAACACCGAGAAGCTGGTCGGGTTCGCCGGGCACCCGAGCTGCCTCGCGGTGGCCATGCGCTACCTCGAGCCGGTGGCCCAATACGACGAGGCGGGTGCTGTGACCGACCCCCTCACCGGGCTCACCTTCGGCTACCTGCGCTACACCGAGACCAGCTCCAACCGGATCTTCGTCACCGTCGAGTGCCTCTACGGCTTCAAGGTGGCGATAGCGGGCGGCCTCAGGCGCATCGTCAAACCCTGATCTGTGGTTCGGTTGCAAGCCCCCGCATCAGCAATGGTGCGGGGGTTTTGTGCTTAACGAAGCCCACTCGTAGATTTTGTCCGGCGCGAACGACGCGATCACATCGAAGAGGGCGGGCGTCCGGTCGACGATTCTGACGTTACGCGGAGCCGCATCGGTCAAAAGGATGCGTGTCTCAAAGTTCAAAAATGCGTCATCGCTGATATTGACGAATCCGTAGGGTGCCAGACTTTCGCAAATTTCTTTTCTGGTTGGGCTGATTACGTCGAGCGTTGGCTGGCTCACGCAAATTCGAGGCATCCGGAGATTTTCCTCCGGCGAAAGCAGGCCTTCGAAGCGTGTTTGGTATCCGCCAAGGAAATTCAACAGCATCCAGCGTTTGAGGTAAAAAACGGGGTCCTCATTGATGGAACCGTGAAAATGCTTGCCCGTTAAATCGGGATCGTGCGGGGAGAAGAACGAGTAGCAGCCAAAGCAATCGCCGTGCGTCAGCTTGAATACGCGGTCGGCCTGCTCATCAACTCGAACAACCAAATGCTCATCCCCGCCGATCTCGTATTCCGCCCCTTCCAACCTTTCGGCCAAATCGAGGTTTTTGTCCGATGCGGTCAGGAGGACCGTGAGAGCTTCAGCACGCCGCCGCCGAGATTCCGTCCAATCGAGCGATGGATCTCCACTGTAAATCCCTTCCAACCTCCGAACGACTTCTCCCAGTTCCCGGTTCTCGGGGCTGGAATCTTCAACAAGCCGCCATTCGACTTCACCGGCCATGATTCGGCGATGCTGTCGGTTTCACTTTTTCGGCTGGGTTGCTGTTTGGCCACAGTTAAGATTGAACACTCTTCTGCGGGGAAATCAAGTCTCGGTTGTAACCGTGCGCGGTTGTAACCCCGATGGAACTCGGATCGCCACCCGTTGACACGCCCGGCGTGGCATGTCCATCCATGATGAAATGGCCGCCGATGTGGCCGGTATCTTTTCCGAGTTCGGTAAAGAAGTCGCCCTTGCAGGCCGCACGCTCCCGGCCCTGATCTCCGAGCCGCAGGAAACCCTCGAACTCGGGGCCGGCGGGTTTACGGCCTCCGGAAATTTCACGGTAAAGTTGTTACGCAACAACGACAATGTTGAAGGCGTGTTTTTTCACCGGAAAACCACAAACACGATAGAAGCAGCATGGATAAAGGCTCTACTGGCTATATGGCCGGAAATCCGGTCCTGCATCC
>Ga0194053_10001401_pt1 | contig 15420 bp, 15 predicted proteins | sample SepL228m_MetaG_FD_161684 | JGI IMG/M metagenome (GOLD analysis project Ga0194053, IMG submission 161684) | Anoxic zone freshwater microbial communities from boreal shield lake in IISD Experimental Lakes Area, Ontario, Canada - Sep2016-L227-8m | ecosystem: Environmental > Aquatic > Freshwater >... | reverse complement strand
GTGCGACGCCCATACCAGCGGCATACCGTCGCAGAGCACAAGGTCAGCGTCGGCCAGAATGCGTCGCAGTTCGACATCGGCCAGCGCCTGGACGACAAAATCGACATTAGCCGTCGCGGCATAATGTGGCTGGCCCGAGGCAATCATCTGGCCAAACAAACGCAGGGCATCAGCCGAGGTTACCTGGTCGAACGGAACCCCGAGAATGGCGATGGGCACGGGCAGTTCGATGGCAGGAGGGGACTCGCGCGGAGAGCCTGAAGGGGCGGGGCCGTCACTGGACAGGCTCTTGAGCCAGGGGGTGCTTGTTTCGGGCGCGGGAGATTGGGTTGATTGGGACTTGGTCATGATCTTGTTGGGGAAGAATCGGTAAACGCGCGGAGCAGGCCCTGCCACCAGGAAATCGTCGTGATGCATTCCGCCTGGCCATCGCGGCGGAGTCGCACGACTGCGCGGTAACCGCCGCGGGGTTCAATATAATCGCCGCGCCACATCTCGAAACCGTTGGTGGCAATGACAATGTCGCTCGCTTCGCCAGCCTCGCTGAGCGCAAAACGAACGGACTCGCGGTCCCCAACGTCACGGAAAGAGCCCGCCTGGCGGCCGGCGCTGATCGTCAACTGTGCGATGGATGCGCCCGTCTGGTTGTAAACCACCACGCGCGAGACGCCGGAATACGCAATCCCAAGGCCCACACAAACGCTGAGCGCCAGCAGGGCGGTCAGCGGCCACCACACGCGGCGGCGTTTCCACCAGTCACGCTTCAAATCGGTTCTCATAATAGTCGCTGAGTTCCTGGCCGAGCCTGGCCCAGGAGAGCCGGGCGCGGACCGTGCGCAGGCCTTCTTGCTCCAGGTGCGTCCGAAGCGCCGGCTCCAAAAGTGCTCGCGCGGTTTCCCGAACAAATGCCTCCGGCGTGTCGGCAAGCAGCAGGTCATGTTCATGTCGGAGGCTCAGGCCCTGCGCGCCAATCGTTGTCGAAACTACCGGGGTCTCCATCGCCATGCTTTCGGGAATCTTCAACCGCGTCCCGCCGCCGATGCGCAGGGGAATGATCTGCAGCCAGGCGCGACGGTAGAACGGTCGCACATCAGGCACGCTGCCGGTCACCGTCACTCCCGGTCGCTCCGCGTAAGCCTGCACCTCGGGCAGCGGGGATTTGCCGACGATGAGCACGCGCAGATTCGGAATGCGGCGGCGCAGCGGTTCGTGCATCTCGGCGAAAAACCAGCGCAGTGCGTCCACGTTCGGCGTGTAATCCATCGCGCCACAGAATAGCGCGGTCGGCTCGCCCGCCCGCGGCTCAGACGATGCCGTCGGCGTGAAGTAATCGAGGTCCACGCCATTGGTGACAACCTGGACTGGCACTTGGCGGCTGATGTGCTCGCGGATGAACGTTTCATCGTCGGGACCGCAGACCACCTCGACCGCAGCGCGGCGGGCGACGCGACGTTCAAAGCGTTTGAGCTTGATCAGGGTTTCCCAATCAAGCACGGCCTGGCGCAGGCCGCGAGACATCGCTTGGCGCTGCGCGATCTGGAATTGTAAATCCACGCGGCTGCGATCCACGGCCAGCGGCAGATGGCCAAGCCCGTTCAAGAAATACTGCGCCATTACGATGTCGCAGACATGCGCAAGATCGTAGGGCTGGTCGCCGGCAAAATGCTGAATGGCCTCCGCGACGTGCGGCAGTTGCCAGTGGCGGACGCTGGTTGGCAGCGGATTGAGTAATCGACCCGGAAAAAATCGCGGCCAGCGGGGATGGCTGAAGCGAACAAACTCGACGCGACGGCAGAACCCGGCAAAGACAGGCCGTTGTTCGACCCGTTCGCCATTCTCACTGAGCGCCAGCAAATCCACCTCGTGATTGCGCGCGAGCGCGCGCAGCAGATGGAACGTGCGCTGGTAGGTGCCTCGATCCACCGGGAACGGAATGTAAGGATAGACAACGAGGATGCGCACAGTTAGTTGAAGCGGTGCCAGAGATGTTGATAAGCATCCACCAGGCCGCTGAAGTCAGACGCGGTGGTGTTGAGCTCCCGCTGCACGGTTCGGAGCAGCGAATCGTCGCTGAGAACGTCGCTATCCCATAACAGGAGGCAGAGGGAATGCAGCAGGCGCTGGCGCGGGTACCGAACACCTCGAGGCCGTAGAACCGCCGCCGCCCCGAACGTCCTGGCGTTGATCAGCCGGTTGCGGAACGCGGATGTTTCAGGACATTTGTCGGTCGTGCTCAGGGCGTATTGGCGCGGGGTAACGAAGTCGGTTGCCAAACGAAGGTTTTCCAGCCAAAACCAGAATTGCCGCGCCAAAGCACTGAGCTCCGCGTGTTGTTGGGCCAGCGTCTCGCGACTGGCCGAAGAGCGAACCGGATGAAGTTTGAACTCGACACCATCGGCATGATGACGGCTGAGGGCGTCACGCCACGGCTCGTTCCCGAGGGCCCGCAAGCTTGAAAGACGCCGGTGCCGCTCCCGGCAGCTCCAATGGTATTGGCCCGAGGCGGCCAGAAGCGCGTCTCCCAGCGCAAGTTGCGTCTTGGCAAGATTGCGGCCCACAAAATCTGCTGCCTCGCTGTCAAATTGTTTCCGCCGCAGGCGCTCCGCGCTGAAGAGCAGACCCGAACAGCGGTTCATCAGGAGCCGCGTAACTTCCGATAAGGGAATGCCTCGGGCATCGCCATGATGCCCGCAACCCGCCAGCAAGGAATCGTCACCGATGAGCCATCGGTGGCGGGCCATGAGGTCGTAGTAAAACATCGATGGTCGAGCCGAGCGCAGCTTTTCGAGGGTCAGCACTTTGAACTCGACCTCAAGCCCTGCGCCGGGCGAGAGCCGATGGCCCAGTTCAGCCAGGGGAGATCGGTACCGCCTCTCCTGCAGCACCGCATTGCCGCGCACAAACACGTAGAATTCCAGGTCGTTGTAAGGCTCCTCTCCAGCATCGGTGCGAAGCACTCCCCCTTCACCGCGTCCGTAGCCGCCTGCCAGCAGCAAGCCATCCAGCTTGGACCGGGGAACCAGCGCGCGAACTTCGCTGCTGACTCTTGCGCAGACCGAGTCAAGATGTTGTTCCAGCGCGGCACTACCGTCCAAGGTGAACCGGGTGGCCTCCGTTTGATGCGGACACATTGCAAACGCAACGTCAGCGTTCTTTGCAATGCCACTGGCGCTCTCGAGAAGGTAACGCTCCATCTGGTCAATAATGATCGGCTCGGCAAACCTGTCGCGCACTTCGCTTTGGCCCTTGGCGGCGATCTGCGCCCGCGCCGCGGCGTCCCCATCCAATTCCAGAATCCGGCGCGCCAATTCGTCCGCGGCGCCGGCGCAGTAGGTCAACGCATTCTCGCCATGCCGGAAGAGTTCTTTGCTGCCGCCGGTCATGGTCCCAATGACGGGCAAGCCGCTGGCCATCGCCTCGAGGGGCGTGAGTGCGAAAGGCTCTTCCCACTCCGAGGTGAACAGCAGGGCATCGTGGGCGCGATAGACCGCCGGCATTTCAGCGGCGCTCGCCGCATGGAAGAAGACCGGCAGCCGATGCTGTTCGACAAAATCCGTCAGTTTCGCGGTGTAGTCGGCATCACCCTTGCCATAAACGTGGAGTTCCCCGCCAAACTTGCCCTGCACCGTGGCCATCGCCTTCAGGGCGGTCATCACTCCTTTATCATCGGCAAGGCGTCCGACGCTGAGCAGCTTCCGCAGCGGGCGCGATGCTGGAATGGGGTCACCGCAGAAGCGCTCTGTGTTCACCGGGCAGTAGATGACTTCGCCATGCTGGACTGGATATCCCTTCGCAGCGGTGAGTTCGCGGAGCGCGCGGCTGCAGAAGTAGATTCTCGGGAACCGGATGGCGCTGACGGGATTCGTCGGGGCAATTCTGCTCCAGCGGCCCTGCGCGCCGGTGAGCACCCAGAACCAACGGAGCAGCCTGACCGCAAGGAGTCGCTGGTCTCGATTCCACCAATCCAGCCAGACGTCGGCCACGAGGCTGCGCGCAATCCAGTGGTCGGAGATATCGAATACCACCGGCACCCGCAGTTGCTGGAGCGTGAGGCAAAGCGATTTCGAAAGGCCCCCCAGATTCCAGACATGGACGACGTCCGGCTCGAAGGCGGCCACCGATTCGCGAAGAACGCGGTTGTTGTGCAGTTCCAACTTTCGTAACCGGGAAATGCCGAGCCAGGGATGCCCAAAAAAACCGTGAATGCGCAAGGTGCGGCACACGCCGTCCTGGACCGCAGCAGGCTCGAGATTCTGAACGCCATGATTCGAGGTCAGCACCTGCACGGTGTGCCCGCGCGCGCGCAGTGCCTTCACCGCGACTTCACACCGCAATTCATAGCCGCCGACGTAATGCGGGGGATAGAGGTTGGAGAGAGTCAGAATCTTCATTGCGCGCCTCCCCTGGCCTCGGACCAGCCTTGGCGAAAGCCTGCCAGCTTCCCGCGCCGTTGCTCCCACCGGACGCGCGCCGCGTGCGGCAACTCGCCGAGACGCCGCGCGCGCGCGCAAAACGTCATGTCGTGCCGAAGGTCGCTCAGCCACCCGAGCGCGACGGTCTTGAACCAGTTGAACTCTTCGGGCGCCCCACGCCACGCCTTGCCAATCGCCCGGGCGTCGCCAAAGCTCCGTCTGCGCGCCTGCTCGAAAGTGTAATTGTGCGAATGCATCGCAACGGATTCCGGCACATAGACAACCTCATATCCCTGCGCTTTGCACCAGCGCGTGTATTCGTCGTCCTCGGCGTATTGCAAATCCTCGCGGAAGCCGCGCTGGGACCACACCTCCCGCCTTACACCGCTGCTGACCATGCTGAAGAAGTGGTCCCACGTGGCAGACTCCCGCCGCGGGCCGAAGCAGCGGTCGTAATCGCAGGCAAAGACCGCCTTGCAATCCGGCCGCGGCACCTGCCGGCCAAAACAGGCAGCGACGCGCGGAGGCTGCAACGCCTCCACCATCGGGCGCAGCCAGTTCGCCCCCTGCGGCGTGGCGTCAGCATTGAGGAAAAGGCAAAACTCAGAACGCGCAAGCCGCATCCCCAGGTTCATCACGCGGCTCGGGTTGTATTCCGGCGGTGTGATCTGCACAAAATGCGCCGGCTGGGCCGCCCGAATGAGCTGTTGCGAGCCGTCGCTGGACCCGGAATCAATCACGATGAGTTCCCAGTTTCGCTGGTTTTGCGCTGCCAGCGCCGGAAGGGTGTCGCGCAAAGCCCATGCCTCGTTGAACGAGCGCATGATGATGCTCGCCAACGCGTCACTCATACGGACTGGCGCCGGAGCAGCGGCAGTTTCTTGGCGATCCGCGCCCAGAGCATTCCCCGCTCGGCCTGGGTCAGAGACTTGCGCCACAATCCAGCCAAAGCGAGAAGCCCGGCGATCGTTGCCTCAACAAACATGACCACCATCCCCGAGCCTCCCAGGAACGGAACCGCCAGCTTGAATACCACCAGCAGCGCCAGCATCGGCACGCAGGCAATCCAGGAGGGCCACACCGTCCGCTTGAACAGTTGCCACCCCCCCAACCCCGCCTCGCGAGCCATCCACGGCCAGAGTCGCACCCAGCCGAAAAAGAGGCTTGGCGCCAGCGAGCCGATGGCGACGGCAACAACGCTGCGAAAGACCAGTACCAGCCCGATGCTGAGCGAAATGTTCGCCGCTGCTTCCCCCAACCCAAGCCAGAGCAACGGACGTTCGTGGCCGCACATCATGAAGATGCGTTTGGAAACGCTGTGAGTGAGGATGCTGGTATAAAACCAAACCAGCAGCAGGTGGCCAGTGAGCAAAGTCTCGCGGGCGATGACGCGATCCCCCGTCAGCAACTGCACCAGTTCATTGAGGTAGAACGCGCACAGCAGGTAAAGCGGCGTGGCGATCAGCACACTCCATCGGAGGCTGTTCAAAAGCAGGTCGCGCAGCGCGGCGGAGTCGCCGACCGCGTGAAGATGCGCGGCGGCCGGGGAGAGCGTGTCTTGAACCTGCCGCGTGAACTGGTTGAAGACCTCGGCGATCTTCGCGCCGGCCTGGTACACCGCCACCGCGGCGACGGACAGCGTTGCGCCCAGAACCAACTGATCGGTCTTGCCCAGAACGATGTTCGTCGCCGTGCTGAAATAGGCGAATATGGAAAACTGCATCGTCTCGCGCATCAGCGCCGGCGAGAACAGCCGCGGACTCACCCGAACCGCAGGCATGCGGCGCAGCGCCAGAACGGCCGCCATGACATCCGGAGCGAGCGCAAAAAACAACGCAATGCACATCACCGCCAGAAAACTCCATTTGCACCACACGGCACAGGCGATCAAGCCGAGGCGCAACACGAGCGCAATCGAGATCAGATTGTTTGCCAGCCGAATGCGCTGCTGCCCGCGCAGGATTTCGGGAAAAATGCCCATCGGAAACGCAAGGCCTATGCCTACGAAAAAGACCACCAGCACACGGCGGAATTCCTCCGTGTGCTCCGGCGACACCCCGAACAAGCCGATGATGTGCGCCGAGCCCAACAGGACGGCGCACGCGATAAACGCCGCGACCCCCATGTAGAAGAACAGAATCGTGCTGATCACGCGGCTCAGTTTTTCCCAATCCTCCTTCACCGAGAGCTCTGCCACGAGCTTTTGCGCGGCAAAACCGAAGCCGAAATCCAGCAGAACCCCGTATCCAAAGACGCTCCAGAGCAACGACCAAAACCCGAATTGCTCCTTGCCCAGCGCCTGGTAAAGCATCCGAAAGGTTAACAGACCCACAACCATGCCCAGCACAGTGCGGATGTAATTGGAGACCGAGTTGCTCCAGATGTTGCGTTTCACCTCCGCGTAGTTCACGTCCCGTTCCTCCCATAGCGATGCCCCGCTTGCTGCTCCGCGGCCTGGTAAAGCTGTTCGAGTTGCTGCCCGATGCGGGTCCAGTCATAGCGCAAGAGCGCTTCCTCGCGGCCCGCCACGCCCAGTTTCTGCCGCAGCGCAGGCGAGCCGCAGAGCACTCGAAGCTGTCCGGCCAAATCCTCCGCGCTCGCGTCGGCCGCCTTTGAGATGAACAGCCCGGTTTCACCGTCGCGCACCAGCGCCTTCAGACCGCCCACATGACTCACAATTACCGGCCGGCCCGCGCTCCAGGCTTCGAGCACGACGATGCCAAAGGGCTCGTGCATCGAGGGCAGCACGAACACGTCGCAGGCGTGATAGGCGTTGGCCAGGTCGGGGCTGTCGTTCCGCAGCCCGGGCAAAATCTGCACCCGTCGGGCGAGGCCGTTTGCCGCAACAAACTCGCGGAGGCCGGCGGCGTAGTCCGGTTGTGTCTCCGGGCCGATGAGCACGAGAAAGGCATCCGGCTGCGCCTCGAGGAGGCGGGCGAATGCCTCAAGCAGCAGCCGCTGATTCTTCTGCGCGTCCAGGCGGCTCACGTTGAGAACGAGAAACGCGCCGGCGGGGATGGCGTGCCGGGCCCGAAACGCCGCGCCGTCGCCGACCGCAAACTTGGCGCAATCCACGCCGTTGGGCAGGTAGGCGATGCGGTCGTGGCCAAGCTGGCCTTTCGCCTTTTCCATTTCACTTTGCCCAACGCAGATGACCTGGTCGGCATCCTCCAGGATGCGGCGTGAACCGAACAATGCGCCAAAGACTTTGCCCCACTCGGGCTTGTTGTCTATCGGCTTGAGCATCTGCTCGCGCTCCGCCGCCGGCACGTCGAAGACGCCGCCGTGAAGCGAAACAACAAAGGGCTTGCGTCGCAGACGCGCCGCCGTCCGCACCTCGCCGCCCAGTCGCTTGAGAGCGTGAGCGTGAAACAGGCGGACCTCGGGCTGCGTGAGGAGAGAGCTGAACAGCGAAAAGGAAAGAAGGTTGCCACCCTTCTTATCCATCGCCGCGCGGTCGGCGCGGCTGAGCCCCAGGAAAGGATAGGAATAGGAAAATCGCCTCACCGGCACGCCGCCGATCTCTTCCTCCCGCCGCGTCGCCAAGGCCATCGATGTGAGGATCACCGGTCTTCCGCCGGCGCGCTGTTGCTGGCGGGAGATTTCCAAAATCACGGTCTCGGTCCCGCCCCATTCCTCGGCCACGAAACGGCGCGGAACATGAACGATGCGGTTGTTCCCCGCGTGGGTCATGATCGCAGGAACAGAAACGTGCCGCCGATTTCCAGGACAGCATCGTCGCGGGACAGGAACTCCTGCGCCAGCCTGCGATCGAAGAGATGGAGACGCGCGACGGCTTCGCTTGTGCTCATGTCGAGACGGGGGCCGGGCTGGTCTGGTTGAGTTCCTTGGCGAGCGACGCGGTGCGCTTCATGACATCGCAAATGTGCGGAATGGCCGTGACGTCCTCGGGCAGCGTGGGCTGGTTTGTCAGCATCACCGCGTAGCTGTGTTTGTCCGAGGGATGATAGCCGTGCATGGCGCGAATCGGCCGCTCGCCCATGTGGCTCGGCACGATGAGCACGCCTTCCTTCACCAGAAAAATCAGCTCGCCGAAGTAGCGGTCCGGGAATAGCGCGTGCATCCGTTCCAGTTCCGCATCCGGCAGAATGCGGCCTTGCGTCGCGCGTTGAAGTTCCGCGGTGATGAGTTGGCGGGCGCGATCGTTGAAAAACCAGAAACGCGCCATCGTCGAGTCATAGACCACGGCGTAGTCCCGCTCCATCCGAACCGGCAATGCCTCGATGCGCGCCATAAGGTCGAGGTGCTCATCGCAGTTGGCCATGCCGTGATCGCTGAAGACGTAGAGACGAACTTCTTCATACTGTTCCTTCGCAACCTCCAGCAGTTGCCGAATCCATTGCTCATAGACGCGCAGCTTCGCCGGGATCTCCGGAGAGTCGTTCCCCACACGATGAAGCAAACCATCGAGCCCGGGCCAATACATGAAGGCGAAGTCCAATCGCCCAGTGCGCAGCTCGGAAATCAGCGTGTCGCGATTCTGCTCCTCTGACTTCGCCGGGTCGCTGACAAAGTAGGGCGTGTGTTGAGCCGTCAGGAAATCGAAGATATTATCGCCACGATTCATCCCCCCGGGCTGCAGCGGACTTTTCTTCTCCGTGAAGTCATAGTTGTGGATGTGGCGAAACGGAACGTTATAAAGGTCAAAGTAACCTCGAAAGTTGAGCTGCTTCCTCACTAGTTTCGTGAGCAATCGCCTGACAATGCGGCGGCTCGTCACCGCCTTTGGCAGCCAGCGCAGCAGCCGCAGGGACCGAAATGGGGAGTTCTTCGGGTCATGCACGAAGTAGCACCAGTTGCGATGTTCCACCGGCCAGTGACCCGAGAGTATCGAGGGAACGCAGGTGGCGCTGTACCCGAAAACACTGTCCAGACGCTTGCGGGTTGGCGCGAAGTCTTCACCAAAGGAATCGTTGAGCAGAATTTCCCACCCCATCGCGTCGATCATCACGAAAAGCCCAAGCACAGGTTTCATTGCGACCCCCTTGAGATATTTGACTCCCCGGCTTCGATGATTTGCCGGGCCTCCGAGGCGAGAGCGCTCGGGCTGAAGGGTTTGGTCAGATAGAGCGCGGCACCCAAACCCTCGGCCTCCGTCCGGGTGATGTTCTGGCCGCGGGTGGTGAGCATGATGACTGGAATTTGGGCGGTGGCCGGTATCGCCTTCAGCTCTTTGAGCGCGCTCAGGCCATCCTTCTGCGGCATCACGACATCCATCACGATGAGCACCGGCAGGTCGCGCTGAGCAATCTGGATGGCCTCGTCCCCGTTACGGGCGGTGAGAATGTCGAAACCCAGTTTCTTCAAGCTGAGCTCAGTGACCCGCAGCATGTGCGGTTCGTCATCTACAATGAGGATTTTCTTAGTCATGTCGAATAGTGTCGTTGCCAGCAATGACGATGAACGCCGTGTCATCGGACATCGGAGAGCCTTGCTCGAAATCCCGCAGGAGACTGGCGAACCTGCGCTCGATGACTTCGCTGGACTCGCCTGCGCGACCGGCGCTGGCCAGGCTGGACTTTACGGCTTCCAAACCCAGCAGATCGCCGTTCGGATTGCGCGCTTCAAAAAGACCGTCAGTAAACATCAGAAAACGGCTCCCAGACAGCGCGTGGCAGGCCTCCGGAAACGTCGCGCCGGGAACAATCCCCAACGGCGGGCCGCCCGAGCAAATCTCGGTCACCTCACCGGCCGAGTTCGCCGACAGAAACGGCGGATGGCCGGCGCCGGCGACACGGATTTCACCGCGCCGGCAGTCGAGGAACGCCAGTTGCGCGGTGATGAACATCTCGGCCCGTTCGAGCTCCTCGAACAGGTTTTGGTTGAGCCACGCCAGAAATTCGCCTGGCCGCGACGCCAGCTCGCGGCGCGCCCGCACCAGGCTCCGAAACATAAAGGCGAACATCGCAGCGGGAAGACCTTTGCCCATCACATCCGCCACGACGAGCAGCAGGTTGCCGTCATCGGATGGCAGAGCGTCATAGTAGTCCCCGCTGATCTCACGGGCGCTGCGGTAGAAGCTGGCGAAGCTTGCGCCGGGGACCGACGGCAAGTGTTCGGGCAGGAGCGCGCGCTGGATGTTGGCGGCAATCTCCAAATCGCGTGTGTTGATCCGCACTCGTATATGCTCCTCCTGCATCTGCCGGCTCCGAATCTGGAGGCCCATGAAATCCCCAAACGTCTGAATCACGCCGATCTGCCCGGCATCGAACTGAAGTTCGCCGCGGCGGCCAGCCGTCAGCACGCCAATCATCACGTCGTTGGCGAACAGCGGATGCGCAAAGCCGTGTCCGGCTCCCGCCAGGCCGGCGAGCGGGTCGTCTGGAGCCAGCGGCGAGGCGGCATCGAACCAGACATCTTTGTGCTGCGCGGCGGCGCGCGCTTCGATGGAGCGTTCTGTGGCCGAGCCGCGTTCCGGCCCAACGGGCTGGTCCTGCCAGTCCCGGTCTGAGATCGCCACTATGTCGAGCTCCTTGCCCTGGTGTTCCACGAGCCGCAGGACGCACCAGTCGGATTCTGTAATATCGAGCAATTGATTGATCCAGCGTTGGAGAAACGACTCGGAATTGATGCCGCTCTGAAGCTCGGCGCTGAACCGGAAAATGGCCGCCAGACTCTCGTAGCTGGAGGCGAGTTCCTTGGTCATCAAATCGAGCGTGCGTGTCCCCTCGCGCAGTTCCCTGGCGGCATCCGCTGGCTGCAGGAGGGTCAGCGCGCTATCCGGCGCAGCGCGGCGTTTCCGCAGCACCAGGCAGTTCTCGGTGCGACCGCGCAGGTAGTGCGCCTCGTCGGTCAGGCTCTGGATGAGAAACAGCCCCCGGCCTGACTCGCTGTCCTCGGGCGGAAGCTGGGCCGTCTCGGGAAAATCAAAGCCCGCCGTGTGGTCGGTCACCCGAACTTCGATCCATTGGCCCGTGACGATCAAATCAAGGCGGATGGGAAGTTCTTTTCCCTCCGGAGTCGCGTAGTTCACCGCGTTGTTCGCCGCCTCAGCCAACGCCAGTTCCCAGCCATCCATCTCGGCCGCAACCAACCCCGCCGCGGAAAAAAACTGCCGGCTCTGCCCGAGCATTTGGGCCACCGCGTGCAGATCACAGCCCAATTCCAGGGCCTGGGTCTCGGCGAAAATAATGGAGTTTGGAGCCATGTTAGCGCGGAATGATGTCGAACAGGTGTTCGAGTTTGAGCACTTTGAACATTTCCCCGATCAGCGGCGCCGGCTGGACCAGTCGCACCCGGCCGCCACGACCACAAATGGCCTTATGCACCGAGATCAGGGCGCCAATGCCGTCGCTGTCCACGGTTCGCGCGCGGCTCAGATCAACCTCCACGAATTTGTGCTCGGCCTGCAAGGCACCGTGGGCATATTCCCGGAAGGCCTTGCAGGTGTCCGAAGTCAAAGTCGGAATGTCGGTTATCAGGAGCGTGTCGCCCCGGCTTTCAGTTCGCATGGGATTCAGTTGGCCTTGACGATTTCAAAAACGCGATGCAGCCGGGTCAGTTCCATGATTTGCTGCACCATCGGGTTGGGATACAAAATGCGAACCGCGCCGCCGCGCGCCAACATCGTCTTGTGCAGCGCGATCAACGCGCCGAGTCCGCTGCTGTCCACCTGGCGCGTCTGCGAGAGGTCGATGTCAAGCAGCGTGATCCCTTCTTTGAGGGCTGCCCGCGCTTCGTCGCGAAACGCGCCGCAGTTCACGGCATTCAACTCCGTAATTTGGTTCAGGGTGAGGGTTTTTGCTTCGTGCTGTATCTTCATATTTTATGGGCGGTTGTACTCGCCTGAAATATAACCGATCAGGCGGCCAGATACAGACTAATCTCCCGGCATCGGTTTGAAACCCACAGCCGCCGGGGACAGTCCCACGAGTTTTGGACCTCGCTGGACGCTGACTTCCTGCGCTCGTTTGCCCCGAAAAACATTGACCAGGCTGCGCGCCAGGTTTCTTTTCTCCCGAACCTCCCCCAGGAGCAACCGGTCGTTCACTTCCGTCATCGAACCCGTGCCCAGATGCAGCAAATCCTTGCCCCAGGCGAATGAGTCCCGCACTTCCGTGAAGGCCCCCACGTAGGTCCGCGGGCCGACAATGCTGCCAACGACCTCCGCTCCTTCGTCAACGTAGCTGCCGTCCTCGATGACCGTCCCCGGCCCGATGACAACCCTCGATCCGATAAATACGTCGCTGCCAATCCAGCACGGCCCGATCATCCTGGCGTCGGGGGCCATTTGCGAGCGCAGGCCGGCGAATGCGTTCGGCATCACCTCGCGCATGCCGACGCGTTGCCGGGCGAGCACCGGCATGAGTGCCTGCTGCGCCCCATACCAGCCGCGGTAACTCAGCCACAGCGGTTGCTGCGGAAGCTGCGCCAGATGGTCCAGGGTGAGGATGGGACCCGCCGCAGATGCCGCGTCCGGTGCCAAATCGGTTTCGTCCGACACGGGAACCAGTTCGATGGTCATGCCCCACGCTTCACCACGGCCCACAACGCGCCGGATTTGTTCCGCGCGATCCGATGCCAGGATACGGACATTCTTTGCGCCACCCTCCGCCAGCGCGGTGAGCGCGTACTCGAGCACGGTGCGACCCAGGAAGGGCGTGAGCACGAGCGGACACTTGCGGGCCAGGGCCGGCACGCCGGAAGCATCAGACGGACAGATGAGAATCATGTTCATTCGAATCACATTCCTTTGCCGAAAAGAATCGCCGGCACGGTCTTGGCCAGCAGCCAGAGGTCTTTGCGGATGCTTTGGCTCTCGATGTAACGAACGTCGAGGTTAACTTGCTCGGGAAAATCGATGGCATTGCGGTCGCCAATTTCAAACAGGCCGCCGCGCCGCTCGCCTACCTGCCACAGCCCGGTAATCCCCGGCTTCACCAGCAGCCGCCGACGGTCCGCCTGCGAATAGAGCGCCACCTCGCGCGGCACGGGCGGACGCGGACCCACCATCGACATGTCGCCGCGCAGCACGTTCCAAAACTGCGGCAGTTCATCCAGAGAAGACTTGCGCAGCAGCCTGCCAACCCGCGTGATGCGCGGGTCGTCTTTCATCTTGAAGGTCACGCCGGACGCCTTTTCGTTCCTCGCGAGCAGCTCGCCCAGGCGCGCCTCGGCGTCCACACACATGGAACGGAACTTGAGCATCCGGAAGCTGCGGCCGTTCAACCCGATCCGGGTCTGCGGGAAGAAAACCGGGCCGCCGTCGAGCTTCACAAGCACGGCGATGACGAGGAAGGCCGGGGCGAGCAGCAGCAGAGCCAGCGTGCTACCGACAATATCCAGGGCGCGCTTAACGAAGAGCGTGCCGTTGACCACCCCGAGCCAGCTCAGGCGCTTCCAACTCACCCGGGCGTTGAGCCGGGCTCGGCCCCACGGCGTCTGGGCGGCGAGAAGACGTTCCAATGAGCGGTCGGTGGTTTCCTCTGGTGTCATAGGCAGTGGGCGTGGCGCAAACGCTGCCCGCAGCGCTCGCGCAGTTCAACGAGTTGAGTGGACGATACCGGCGATTCCATCACCATATCGGCATGTTGCGCCTGGCCGGTGACGTAACAATTATGCATCGGGGCGACCTGCCGCTCGAATTGCGCCCGCACCGAGCGCGCCGAGCGGCCACGCTCCCGCTGGTCGCGCTCGAGCCGGCGCTCGAGCCGAACATGCTCCGGACAGTCAACGAAGACGCTCATGGCGTATAGCCGCCGCAATCCCAGGTCGTGCAGCAGCCAAAGTCCTTCGATCAGCACCAGCGGGCGCGGCTCCCACCACTTCGCCGCCTGGTGGCGCGTGTGCGTGCCAAAATCGTAACTCGGCAGCGCAACAGCCTCACCGCGCCCAATGCGGCTGATGCAACCGTGAAAAAGCGGCCAATCAATCGCGCTGGGATGGTCGAAGTTCGTCTCCTCCCGCTCCTCCGGCTTCAGATGCGACAAGTCGCGGTAAAAATCGTCGAGCGAGAGTTGCCCGGCGTCCTCACCGAACTCCTCCGCCAGCCGTTGCGTGAGCCAGCTCTTGCCCGAACCGCTCCCCCCAACAATCGCAATCAGGTGACTGTTCATCTCAGTTTCGTGCGGCATCATGCTCCTCAATCACACGGCCGAACATTGCTTCGAGATCGCGGATATACCCGTCAAAATCGTAGCGCTCGCTCACCAGTTGAAAACCATTCTCGCCCAACTGCCGGGCCAGCGGCTTCTGGGCCAGCAATTGGCCGAGCCGCGCGGCGTATTGCCGGCGGTCCATCCAGGGCACCAGAAACCCGTTGTGTCCGTCGATGAGCCAGTCCTTGATGCCGCCGGCATTGAAGGCCACAATCGGCAGCGCATAACGCATCACTTCGAGCCCAATCGTCGCAATGGGTTCCGGCCAGAGCGAGCTAAGCGCGACGACGCTGCATTCGCGGTAATAGTTCTTGAGTTCCTCCTGCGGAACGAACCCCTTAAATGTGACGCGGTCGGCGAGACCGAGCTTCCGGCTGAGCGCCTCACAATGCCCGCGATGATTCCCATCCCCGAGGATGACACATTCGAATTTCGCGTCGAGCAGCGCCAGCGATTCAAGCAATACATCCACCCCTTTGCCGCGTATGATTTGACCGGCGTACATGATGAGATTGCGGTCGCTGAAACTGCTGCGCAGGTTCGGATCGCCCATGCGGGGCACAGGCGCGTGAATCTCAATCCGCTTCGGGTCGAAGCCGTTGTTCAGCAGTTCGTCCCGCATGTAGGTCGTCACCACCACCATGCGGTTGAACCGGCGGTTCAACGCCACCTCGCGCTTCTTGTCCGTGTAGCTCACCCACTTGAGCGGAAACCCGGCGTCGCGGTTGCGCGCAACCGAAGCAAGGCAGGGAAAAATGCAGTGCAGCCCCACGCCGCGCGTGCAGATCGCCCGGGTGAAAAAGTCATACTTGTAGCTGCGCATACAGTAGATGTCATGGTCATGCACCATCCGAACCAGCGGCGCGCCGCTGGTTCGGATGGTGCATGAC
>Ga0194053_10001399_pt1 | contig 15447 bp, 15 predicted proteins | sample SepL228m_MetaG_FD_161684 | JGI IMG/M metagenome (GOLD analysis project Ga0194053, IMG submission 161684) | Anoxic zone freshwater microbial communities from boreal shield lake in IISD Experimental Lakes Area, Ontario, Canada - Sep2016-L227-8m | ecosystem: Environmental > Aquatic > Freshwater >... | reverse complement strand
GCTTGGAAGTCCATTTGCCTTTTTTACAGGAAATGCTGGATGACTTCAAAATTGTGCCCATTGTCGCTGGCGATGCATCACCGGAACAAGTCAGCCAGGTTATCGATGCGCTGTGGGGCGGCGATGAAACCTTGATTGTTATCAGTTCTGACTTAAGTCATTATCACGATTATGCCGCCGCAAAAAAGCTCGACAAAACAACCAGCGCAGTCATAGAACACCTGCAATATGAACAGCTCGCCGATGATTCCGCCTGCGGTAAAGTGCCCGTCAGTGGCTTGTTAAAACTGGCACGGGAAAAATCACTCACCATAAAAACAATCGACCTGCGTAACTCCGGCGATACCGCTGGCGATAAAAGCAGAGTTGTGGGGTATGGCGCTTATGTCATTGACTAAAGAACATCAACAACGCTTGCTGGAGTTGGCAAAAAGCTCAATCCGGCATGGCTTGCAAACAGGCAGACCCTTAACAATTAATAGCGCCGATTTTCCGGATGAATTAACCATCAAGCGTGCGACTTTTGTTACCCTGCAAAAACACCAGCAACTGCGTGGCTGTATTGGCATGTTGGAAGCCGTCAGGCCGCTGGCCGAAGATATTGCAGAAAACGCTTTTTTAGCGGCCTTTAAAGACCCCCGCTTCCCACCACTGGCAGATGAAGAATTTAATGAACTGGAAATACACCTGTCCATACTTACGCCCTCAGAACCCGTTACCTTCACCTCGGAACAGGACTTAATAACCCAACTACAACCTGGCATAGACGGCTTAATATTGGAAGAAGGCCGGCGACGAGGAACTTTTTTGCCCTCGGTTTGGGAGCAACTACCAGAACCTGAGCAGTTTTTGCAGCATTTAAAACAAAAAGCAGGATTACCTCAGGATTACTGGTCTGACAACATCAAGATTTATCGTTATCGGACTGAAATGATTGGTTGAGTATCCATTATTTGAGAATGGCTTCCGAATTAAGGCCGGACAATACGAAAGACTTAACCGTTACGCGGCTCCGTCTACATCGGCGGCCTTTTAGCGGCCTGTTTTTCTTGTCAAACCGCAACAATCCGCTATCTTTTTGGCACCCTGGCAGAAAATGTGCCTTGTATATGGGAGCTGGACTATGATATGGTTTAACATCAAATTACTCATTGATTACTTTTTTAAGATCATCCGAGCTTCTATTTTGAATCAGGTTATTTTGCTCTTACCTGTTCAAGTCATGTCTCTAATCGCTTTATCGGGCTTTACAACTAACTCGGTTAATTTAATAACTGAAGTGGAAAAATTAAAATGACAAATTACCGGCTATTTTTATTAAGTTTTCTAACCGTTTCATGGGTTTTTCTAAGTGGTTTTAACAAAACCATTGATAACACTATGATCGTTGTAGAAACCCAAAAAACAGAACGTGAACTCCAGACAACCGAAACTGAAAACATCAAAAAAACACTGGACACAGATCCGGCAAAGGTAAAAAACAACACGCTGTCTGTCAAAATAAACCCGCAAAAAATAACCTTGGCAACAGATACCACCAGCACTGATAAAGATAACACCTCCCAACATAACGAGTTTGAAAAACCGCTGGATCTTTCTGTTCCATTTAATACCTCTGAAAGTACCGATGAAAACAATATCCAAAAAGCAGTTGCACAAAGCCTGGTGACTAATATTTTTGCCCCGGAGACTAAAAAAAAGCCGCAACCGCTAGAATTAAAAGGCGGATTTTTGATGTCTCCGGAACCGGAATTGGAAAAACGAAAATCTGTTGATGGTGCGGGAATTGTTATTAATCTTAAGCCCTGATTTAATAAGCGCGTAACTACTCGGCAGATATAGGCTTAAATCATGGAACATGGATGACACTGATTATACGGGTTTCAACGGATTTTATTTTTAGCCCAAAAAGACCTTATAATTACATAAGATTTAGAAACTTCTCTTATCAGTGTCCTATCAGTCAAATCCGTGTCATCTGTGTTCTAATTTTAATAAGGGTGACTTATCAGTCCAGCCATTCAATGACATGGTCTTCCAGATTTACCGCCATTGATTCTTTTATCGCATAACTTCTAATTGAAACACCCGCTTTTTTAACACTGGCAGTACTTCCCGATACCAAGGGATGCCATGCAGGAAGTTTTTTATTCTCGCTCAGTAAACGGTAGGCACAGGTTGAAGGCAACCAGTGATACTGTGTAAAGTCGTTTTGCTTTAAATTAAGACATTCCGGAACTAATTGGGTACGTTCGTTATAGCGTGTACAGCGACAGCTCGTTAAATTGATGAGTTTACAAGCGACGCTGGTGAATACTATTTCCCCGGAATCTTCATCCTCCAACTTGTGTAAACAACATTTGCCACAGTTATCACACAATGACTCCCATTCTTCGGTCGTCATTTCAGGCAGTTTTTTTGTTTTCCAAAAGCTCATAGCAGATTTTAATAATTAATAAATTAGCAATATATCCTGTCATGTTATCCCAAATTCAACAATGCGATTTAACTATAACGCGTTATCGGCTTTCTTGCTCCAGGTTTTATGCCGCCAGTTCATTCAGAATTTGTCTAAAATGGGCATAACCTTGAATATTTAAAACACCCACCTCATTTAAAACGCCTTGAAAATGACTCGCCGCCCTTCCACCGACAATGATTGAGACGTTATTGCCCACTAATTTTTTAAGTCGCCTTAGCTCTTTCGCCACAACATGATCATCGGTAGCGAAACTGAGACTCAGCGTCAATGCACAAGCGTTGGTATATTTAACCCCGGCAGCAATTTCTTCAGCAGGCAGATTAGCGCCCAGATAAGTCACTTGCCAGCCACTCAGTTCAGCCATAATAGCCGCCAATAAAGCGCCCAATTCATGTAATTGACCAATAGGTGTACTAACAATCATCCGGGGCGCATTAACTGCACGGGGATTATTGTTACGTAAAATATAGGTCAATGAACGAATAACAGATGAAGTCATGTGCTCATGAACCGGCCTCAGTTCTCCTGATATCCAACGCTCGCCAATTCTGGTTAACAAGGGCGTCAACAAGTGCTCAATAAATACTTCAGTACCCAACTCTACAATTGCGTTTTCAAAATGCGACTCCAGCATTCTGGCATCGAAAGCTAAAACAGCGGCATAACATTTTTCAATATAATCCTCGGTAAGATAGACCTTGTCACTGCCCGAAGTCGTCTTTCTATTCAACTCAGGCGTTACTGCACCCGCCTCGTCTTTGGTCAGCTTCTTTAGATCATCAAGCGAAAACCGGGCAATTTGACTGATACTATGACCATTACCGGTGGCCAGATTGAGTAATTTTAAACGGGCAATATCCTGATCGGTATAAACTCGATGCCCCCCTGCCGTACGCGTAGGTGTTACCGCCTGATAGCGACGCTCCCACGCTCTGACAAGATCAGACTTAACCCCCGACCTTTTTGAAACGGTACTAATTAAATATTGCGCTGAGTCACTATTAAGACCAGTCATAACGGCTTCTTTATCTCAAAAAAATAAAAACCATAGTAACATAAAGCTTTACAAAACATTGACAAAATTACAACAGAGAGCCATTAATACGCATACTGGCAATTTTTTACCCTCTGTGGCTGTTAATTTCTAGGGGGAAGTCTCTTTAATAACTAAATTTTTGAAGCGGTTGGCCGACCGGTTTGGACTTTTTCAACATGTTCAACAGCCAGCTTAAGCTCGTCTAACGATAATTGTGTCAGCAAATGAAGTCCGGCGCGAAGAATCTCGCCTTTCTTGACATGAATCCCTGCGGCCAGACAGGTTTTCTTGAGTTGTGAAATTTTCAGATAATCCTGTTCCGGGAATGAAAAACTATCCCTAATCACTTTTACCTTGGCACTTTTTATTTTTTTAATATCCGTTTTTGCTTCAACTTCAACGGCCTCAACACCTTCTTTAGTTTCAATGGAGACACTTGATTTTTCTGTTGAAGGTTTTTTAACGACTACTTTCTCAATAGACAGATCAATTTGAAGTGGATCGGTTACCGTCTTTTTTGATTTTGGCTTTACTGTAGTCATCATGATATCTCTTACGTACTTAAATAAAAAATAACAGTATATACCGTTTATACCGTTATTAAGATATAAATTTTGTATGGCTTAAACGCTCCGTACTACAAACCTTATTTTTACAGGAAAACTTTGTTTTTGCATGGCATCAGAATAAAATACATCAACGTTATGAAATAGCAGAAATTTTTTTCTGCCTGCATGCCAAAGAGATTAGCTCACCTAACTTCTTATCGTTTTTTTACACCCAATAAATACCAAGAATCGCTGTGGCAGCACGCTTTAACATGATTAATTTCAACATAGAATAGCAACGAAAATCGCCCTTGAATATACAGCCAAGATCATTAATAAAGCCTTTATTGATAATGCCACAACTTTAAAACATATCTAAATATCAGTCGCTATCAGCCCCAACTCTGTCTGGCAACAGACGTTTTCACCCATTCATAAACGTATCCAAAATAATCCACTATGTATTTTCTAAAAAAACTCGGCATTACCACCCTAAGCGCCATTATGACCACCGGTGTTGCACAGGCAGCGGAACCCGGTCCAAACGACTGGTTTAACGCCGGACGACAAACGGTTATCGATGCCGAACAGTTGCATCCAAACTCAAAGCGGGCAAAGAATGTAATTTTGTTTGTCGGTGACGGTATGGGTATTTCCACCATTACCGCATCACGAATTTACGACGGCCAACAAAAAGGCGGACACGGCGAAGAAAATTCCTTAAGCTTTGAAAAACTACCTTATCTGGCATTATCAAAAACTTACAGCGTCGATGAACAAACCGCAGACTCCGCACCGACCATGACAGCCATGGTAACCGGCGTTAAAACCATAGGTCATTCCGTGTCCGTCAATCAATTGGTTGCCCATAGCGAACCTAACGCTGAAGCAGTCAATGCCAACAAACTCGCTACCATTTTAGAACAAGCCAAGCAACACGGCCTGTCTGCCGGCGTCGTATCCACCGCCCGTATCACCCATGCAACTCCGGCCGCAACGTATGCCCACACTGCAAATCGCGACTGGGAAGGCGACTCGGATTTACCGGACGGTGCCACGGTTGCTGATATTGCCACACAACTGGTTGATTTCAATATCAACGGCGGTATTGATGTTGCCTTAGGGGGTGGACGAACGCGCTTTATTCCCAAGTCGGCAACGGATCCTGAATACGGCATCGCAGGTAAACGTAAAGACGGACGCGACCTAACTGCTGACTGGTTAAGCAAGCACAGCAATGCCCGCTATGTCTGGAATAAAGCGCAGTTCGATGCGATAGACCCTAAAACCACGGATCATTTATTAGGTCTGTTTGAACCCTCGCACGTCCATTATGAAGCCGACCGTATCGCCCATGACAAAGCCGGTGAGCCATCGCTAACCGAGATGACCTCCAAAGCCATCGATATTCTGAAAAAAAATCATAAAGGTTATTTTCTGATGGTCGAAGGCGGACGTATCGATCATGCCCACCATGCAGGTAATGCGTATCGGGCACTGACTGAAACCCAACAATTGGCCTCCGCCGTACAAGCGGCGCTGAATAAAACCAATCCCGATGACACCCTGATTATTGTCACCGCTGACCATAGCCACACCTTCACCATCGGCGGCTATCCTCAACGCGGCAATCCCATTTTGGGACTGACTCAAAGCGCGGGCGCAACCAGTCCCAATCTTGATATGTTGGGCTTGCCCTATACCACCCTAAACTACGCTAACGGCCCTGGCTACACCGGCAAATCCAATGTTCAGGAAGCCGGCTCAAAATCATTTACAACACCCGCAACTGCGGCATGGGAGTCAGGCAGCGAAGGCCATAATCCAAAGTCATTTTCTCCTGCCACCGGCCGCCCTTTGCTCAAAAATGCCAAGGTACAAGGTTCTGATTATCTTCAGGAAGCCATTATCCCGCTGGGTGCCGAAACGCATGGCGCTGAAGATGTCGCTATTTTTGCAGGCGGCCCTAAAGCGCACTTGTTTCACGGCGTTATTGAACAAAACGTGATTTATCATGTAATGGCTGAAGCACTGGGATTTACCCGGCAAGACCCTGTAAAAAAACATAAGGTAACGCACAAAAACAAACACCTTTAACGTAAACCCGCTTTACACGCATTTATGAAACTACCTGATTTATTTAAAATAATCATCAGTCTTGGCTTTTTCAGTTTTTCGATGCCAGGGCTTACCGATAGCGCCAGCAATCAACAACTCACGGATGTTGCCTGCCGTTATGAAACGACAATAACGCCTGATGACAAGTCCACAGCGCCATCAACGACTACCTGGTTTTTCTGGCGAAAACCCGACATGATTCAAACGCAGGATGAAAGCGGCCGTTATGGCGAAATATGGGAAAAGACAGCCACCGGCAACATTCAATACCACAAGCTTTACCCAGCCGACAAAACCGCCGTCGAATACATGCCGGCGGATAGCCCGACCCATAACCTGGATTTTGATTGGAACAAACTCTCCAGCATGCTGAGTCAACAAGAACTTGACGCCCTTAAGTTTGTTGAAAACAAACCCGTATTAGGTCGCAGCGCCGAAGTACGCACCGGTAAAATAAACGAGCAATCGATGGAAGTACTCTGGCTGCCAACTGAACAGTTACCGGCAAGCATCATCAGAAAAGATAAAACCGGCACGGTAGAACTTCAACTTGTTGAAATTACACCGTTGACAGCAGCCCGCCAAAAACCGATAGACCGTGAAACCATTGCCAATTACAGACAGATTGACGCCGCTGATTTCGGTGACATGGAAAATGATCCCTTCGTTAAGAAATTGATGTCGGTGGAAGGGCATCATGCTCATTAGCCAACACATAAATTGACGGCACGGAAACCATGCAAAACAACAATTACAAGACTACTCCGTCCCCCGCCCTGCTTCTCAACCACGACTTTAGCGCCAATGCGTTCTGCCAAAATAGGTACATGCGAGATTACACCAACTTTTCTGCCCAAGACTTGCAGGGTATCCAGGCTGGCGATGGCTATATCCAAGGTTTCCGGATCAAGGCTGCCGAAGCCTTCGTCGATAAACAGGGATTCAACCTGGGTTCTGTTTGAAGATAGCGATGCCAGCGCCAGAGAAACCAAAGTTTTCGCCACCGGACGGGCTGTGTACGCTGCGCACGTCATCAGCCATGTCCCGATCTATAATCTGCAACTCCAGATCACTGCCGGGTACACGCTGCAAGTGGTAACGCTTGGCAAAGTCTTCAAGATGCTGGTTGCTGTGCGCCAGCAAGGCTTCAAGAGCTAAGCTTTGGACAAATACCCGAAATTTTGAGCCATTGCTGGAGCCAATCAATTCATTCAGGCTTTCCCATTGTTGCCAGCGATTTTGTTGCGTTTCCAGCTCGGCTTTTAAATTTAATCAGGTTTACCTGGCATTTAATAAGTTTTGTGCGCAAATCAGTGTGAAAAAGCGACGACTTTCAGCGTCTGTGTTTTTACTTTTTACTCAAACGACTAACAACCAAAGATTACTGGAGCCTATAATAACCGCATCCTGCTTTTTACTATACTCAAGTTATGCTTAACCACACCATGCGAGCCATTGAAATAGAAGCCGGGGCATTAAAACTGACTAAGCGCCCCATTCCCGTCCCGACGGATTATCAGGTATTAATTAAAGTGGCTGCGGCTGGCGTTAATCGCCCTGATATTATGCAGCGAAAAGGTTTATATCCAGCGCCTTCAGGTGCGTCTGATATACCGGGACTGGAAGTTGCGGGAACTGTCGCGGCAACCGGTGAGGCTGCTCGTAATCTACAATCGGGGGATGCTGTGTGTGCGTTAGTGACGGGTGGCGGTTATGCCGATTATTGTTTAGCCACTGCCTCACACTGTTTACCGATACCAGAAAACTTGTCTTTAGTACAAGCTGCCGCACTACCGGAAACTTTTTTTACTGTTTGGAGTAATGTATTCGACCGCGCCCAACTACTGCCAAACGAAACGTTGCTGGTACATGGCGGCAGCAGTGGCATAGGCACCACAGCCATTCAATTCGCCAAAGCCTTTCATGCTAAAGTCATTGTCACCGCAGGATCAGATGCCAAATGTTATAGTTGTCTGGAACTCGGTGCGGATGCCGCCATTAATTACAAGGAACAGGATTTTGTTGCAGAAATTAACCGGCTTACCGACAACAAAGGCGTGGATGTTATTTTGGATATGATCGGTGGCGATTATTTTCCGCGTAATCTAAAATGCATGGCTTTCGATGCCCGACTGGTACAAATCGCTATCCACAATGGCGCAAAATCAGAAATCAACTTATTATCCCTGATGTTAAAACGACTGACCCTGACCGGATCGACATTAAGAGCCAGAAACGATAACTTTAAAGCCAATATTGCCCAACAGCTGTATCAAAAAGTCTGGCCCTTACTGGCAACCGGAAAAATAAAACCCGTTATTCATTCCACCTTTGCACTCAATGATGCAGCCAAAGCCCATGAACTCATGGAAAGCAGCCAGCACATCGGCAAAATAATACTAGAGGTTTAAACTTATGACTTACAAAACGCTGGTTTCTGCAACAACCTTACATCAGCATATTAACGACCCCAAATGGGTAGTTGTGGATTGCCGGTTTTCTCTGGCAAACAGTGAAGCAGGCAGCTATGCTTATCGCCACGGCCATATACCCCATGCCCGTTATGCTGATTTAAATAAAGATCTGTCTTCTGCCATCACCGATTTTACAGGGCGACATCCCCTGCCCGACTTTAGACTTTTGGCAAAAAAACTGGGCGCTTGGGGCATAACCAACCACAGCCAGGTCGTTTGTTATGACGATACCGGCGGCACTTTTGCAGGACGCTTGTGGTGGTTATTACGTTGTTTGGGACATGATAACGTGGCGGTATTAAATGGCGGCATTCAACACTGGCAACAACAAGGCTTTGCCCTGACCACTAGCTTGCCGACCTTAAAACCGGTTACCTTTAGACCTTATCCAAACAGCGCTCACTGGCTTAAAGCGTCACAAGTCCAAAACGGTCTCGCCAGAAAAACGATATGCCTGATTGATGCCCGAACACCCGAACGCTATCGCGGCGAACAAGAACCCATTGATCCGGTTGCCGGTCATATTCCTGGCGCATTAAATCGCTCTTTTCAATTAAATCTTGATAACACTGGATTATTTTTGTCAGCCGAATCATTAAGCAGTCAATTTAAAACGCTTATCGGCACGACCGCACCCGAACAGGTAGTTCATTATTGCGGCTCAGGCGTAACGGCCTGCCATAATTTATTGGCAATGAAACACGCGGGGTTAACCGGTTCCAAACTTTATGCGGGGTCTTGGAGTGAATGGATTAGCGATAAAAATCGGGGAATTGCAACGGGTGGCGCAAGATAACCGGCTAAATCAGGGCATGGTGATTTAATGACCCCGCCCTGGGTAAAGCGTATTTTTGCATTCGATCATTAAAGTCATCGCATAAATTCTCCCGGATTAAATTAAAAACCTCAGAAACTTTCATCTTCCCGACATTCCATTGCCCAAATAAGAACCTGCTGCGGCACCCAACCCGGTCATGACGGGATCACCGCTGCCCATTTGATAACCAAAAACACTGCCGATAACGCCGCCCGCCAAGCCTTGCGTGGAGCGCGGATCTTGGTAGCGCTGGGGTTGCTGTTGATAATATTCCACTTGTGGCTGCGGATAATAGCGAACCGGTGGTGGCGCATAGTAGCGAACTTGAGGTTCAGCATAATAATAATTCACTTGCGGCTGCGGGTAATAGTGCTCACGGCGATGCTCCCCGCCATGATTTTCATAGCCATAACCGCCCCATCCACGGTCATCGTCATCCGCATAAGATGCCGTTGAGTACAAAATTACAACGGCGCATAACCGGATTATAAAAAATAACTTTTTCATTAGATTCCTTTGATACGTAATTAATGTCAGCAATACTATTGTTTAAGACAACCGGCCTATCATCTGCCCGACATGCCGTTACCAAGATAAGAGCCGGCAGCCGCGCCCACTCCGGCTGCTACGGGATTACCGTTACCCAGCTGATAACCCAAAACACTGCCTACAACGCCTCCCGCCAAACCTTGCGTAGAGCGTGGATCCTGATAACGTTGATATTGTGGCTGTTGCGGGTAATATCTTCTCTCATCAGACTGATAGTGATGATTATTTCCACGATGCCCTTCGCCATCTCCATCTGCAAAAGCACTCAATGAAAACAAGGACACAGCAACAGTCACCGTTAAGTGAATTAAAAAAAACGACTTTTTCATAATATTCCATTTAAGTTTAAGCAAGGTGATTTAACAACAATTTATCAATTCTTTAATGCTGAGAGATGATAGATTGCCTAACCTTAATGGCGACTTAACAAAGCCTGACAAGCCAACCTGACCCGTCACTTAATTAGCGCACATAAAACCCGAAACAATTCTTCTGTAACGCTTATAATAGTGATTTTTTGATGTGTAATGGCAATTCAATCAATGGCAGATTTCATCCCCGGTCAACGCTGGATTAGTAATACCGAGTCAGAGCTTGGTTTAGGTCTTATTCTTGAAGTAAGTTTCAAACGCGTCACCGTGCTTTTTTTAGCCAGTGACGAACAGCGTATTTACGCAAGTGATAACGCGCCCTTAACTCGCGTCAGCTTTGCCGTTGGCGATATCATTGAATCCATTGATGAAGAAGAGTTAACCGTTACCCGGCTAATCGAGAAAGAAGGCTTGATTATCTATGTCGGAAAAAATGCGGAGGGACAAGAAGTTCTGTTGGAAGAAGTTGAACTCAATCATCATATTCAGTTTAACAAACCTCAAGATCGATTGTTTACGGGTCAAATTGATCCCAGTTCATGGTTTTTACTCCGCTATGAGACCTGGCTAAGACTGCGACAACTTCAGCAATCACCGGTTAAAGGCTTGCTGGGTGGCCGCACCTCATTAATTCCACATCAATTATATATTGCCCACGAATCCGCCAACCGGTCTGCACCCCGGATTATGCTGGCAGATGAAGTAGGCTTGGGTAAAACCATCGAAGCCGGCCTGATTTTGCACCATCGGCTAATTAATGGCCTGACGCATCGCGTTTTAATTATCGTACCGGAAAGTCTTTTGCATCAATGGCTGGTCGAAATGCTTAGACGCTTCAACCTGCGTTTTAGTGTGTTTGATGAGGCACGCTGCCTTGAAGAACTTAATGATGACGGTCTGGATGAAAATGCAGACTCGGACGAGGATCATAATCCGTTTTTAACTGAACAATTAATTCTGTGCAGTCAGCGGTTTTTTTCTGATTTTCCAAACCGCCAACAACAAGCCCTGCAAGCAGGCTGGGATATGGTCATCGTCGATGAAGCGCACCATCTTGAATGGAGCGAACAAGCCGCCAGTCCCGAATACCGGTTTGTTGAACAACTCAGCCTGCAAACGCCCAGCCTCATTTTATTGACTGCCACGCCCGAACAGTTAGGTAAAGAAAGCCATTTTGCCCGTTTACGATTACTCGATCCTGACCGGTTTTACAGCTTTTCTGCCTTCGTTGAAGAAGAGCGACTGTTTGAACCCGTTGCCAATGCCGCCAAATTGTTACTGGCAGGGCAAGTTTTGGATGCACACGCTCAACAAAATTTAACCCGCTTACTTAAAGACGACAATGTCGGCGGCTTGCTGGAAAATCTTAATGACCCTTTAAAATCGGCCTCTGCAAGAGAAGCGTTAATTAAGATACTGCTTGATCATCATGGAACGGGGCGGATTTTATTCAGAAACTCACGGCAAACCGTGCAAGGCTTTCCGGAACGGGAACGCTATGGCTATGCGTTAACCGGTCAAAGCGTCCAAACAGAAGCGTGGGAACGGGATAATGACTTACAACAAGACCCCCGCTTTATCTGGTTGGTTGATAAACTAATTACGTCTGTAAAAACCAAATCAAGCGCCTCTTTACGCGGTCAAAAAGCCTTGTTAATCTGTAAACATGCGCAAACCGCTATTGATCTTGAACAAACCTTAAAGGATCGTGTCGGTATTGCCTCGGCGGTTTTTCATGAAGGCATGACCATTATTGAGCGCGACCGAGCCGCCGCTTACTTTGCCGATCCGGAAAGCTCGGCACGGCTATTGATCTGTTCCGAAATAGGCAGCGAAGGCAGAAATTTTCAATTTGTCCATCACTTGATTCTGTGGGATTTACCCACCAACCCCGATTTATTGCAGCAACGCATCGGCAGACTGGATCGTATCGGTCAAAAACACGTGATTCAAATACACATCCCGTACCTTGAAAAAACCCCGCAACACAGTCTTTATCGATGGTATGACGAAGGACTTAATGCCTTTCGCAGCAACAATTCAGCCGCCCAAGCAGTTGCCGATAAACTGCAAGATCAACTGAAAAACGTACTGGACAACAACCATCAAGCGGACATTGATGCGTTTATCGCCAAAACCCAGGCGCTGAGTGCAGATATTGAGGCACAATTACACAATGGTCGCGACCAATTACTGGAATTAAACTCCTGTCGTAAAGAATTATCCGACGAACTCATTGATCAGATAAACAGCTATGAACATGAAGGCGCACTTTGGCCTTATATGGAAAATGTCTTTGAATGCTATGGCGTTGATACCGAGTTTCATTCGGCAGATTGTTTCATTGTTCGCCCCAGCGATCACATGCGGGTGTCTCACTTTCCAGCCTTGTCTGAAGATGGCGTAACCGTTACCGGAAATCGCCAACTTGCCCTGGCACGTGAAGAGCTGCAATTTCTGACTTGGGAACACCCCATAGTCACCTCGGCCATAGACTTGGTACTATCCAGTGAAACCGGCAATGCAGCGATTAGTGTCATCAGGCATCCCGAGCTAAAAGCGGGGCAATTTTTGCTGGAATGTTTGTTTATTGTTGAATGCAGCGCACCGGCTGAATTACAAATTGGCCGGTTTTTACCGCCTACGCCTATCCGGGTATTGATTAATCAGCATCAACACGATGTAACGGAAACCCTGGAGCATCGCAGTTTATTGGAAACCGGCAAAAACTTTGATAAACAACAAATCATCGCCTTTTTAAATAATCAGCGCCTGCCCATCACCAAACTGTTGGCGGCCGCAGAATTAAAAGCCAAAGCCGACATGCAAAAACTGATTGATGAAGCCACCAACGCCATGCTTGAATCGCTCACCACCGAAATAAAACGTCTGATTCGCCTTAAAAAAGTCAACCCGACCATTAAAACCGAAGAAATTGAACAGCTTAAAGACCGAACCATGCTGGCCCATGAAAATATTCAGGTCGCCCATTTACGCTTGGATGCTGTGCGTTTCATCATTACCAGTTGAGTATTGCCATGTTAAATATCGGTAAAATTAATACCTTAAAGATCGTTAAAAAACAGGGGCCTGACGTCTATCTGGACAACGGCACCTCCGCCAAAGTATTACTGGCAGACAAAAAACCGCCTGAAAACTGTCAGGTAGGCGATGCCCTGGATGTCTTTGTCTATGTGGATTCAGAAGGCCATCTGGCTGCAACTACCAAAACACCTTTGGCACAAGTGGATGATATTGCCTGGTTAAAAGTCGTCTCGCTTAATTATGTGGGCGCTTTTTTGGATTGGGGTTTACCCAAAGATTTACTGGTTCCGTTTAGTGAACAGCACCATGAAATGGAGGTCGGTAAATCGTATCTGGTTAAAGTGTTTCTTGATGACAAAAACCGTATTGCCGCCACCACTAAAATTGACCGCTTTATCGAAGATGAATCAGTCGATTTTGAAGTCGGTCAAAAAGTATCCTTAATAATCGCCGATAAAACCGAACTGGGTTTTAAAGCCATCGTTAATAATAGCCACTGGGGCTTACTGTATCAAAATGAACTGTTTCAGCCACTCAAAAGAGGCCAAAAGCTGGACGGTTACATTAAACAAATAAGAGAAGACGGCAAAATTGATCTTAATCTTAATCAACCCGGCTACGGCAAAGTGATATCGCTAACCGATAACATCTTAAACAAACTAAAAGCCAACAATGGCACGTTGATGTTAAGCGACAAAAGCCCGCCCGAAGCTATTTATGCCGCCTTTGGCGTCAGTAAAAAAGTCTTTAAACAAGCCATTGGAGCGTTGTATAAAAAACAGTTAATCAGCATTGATAAGAATGGGATTAAATTGGTTTGATGAAAGCGTCAAATCGTGTAGTTATTCACCGCCCCCCTTTGAAAAAGAGGGCTTGAAGCGGAGAGAAAACCGAGGGGATCTGAATAAGTACATATTGTTAAGTAATTTTCTGGTTCTGAAAATCAATGGGGCAGATTGCAACACTGCTTATTTTACAAAATATCATTATTAATTAACAAGTCAGGTAGGGTGCGCATCGCGCACTAAAAACCTTATCCATAGCTATTGGTTGCTTCCCAAACTGGAGCTTTGGAAACAGCAGACCTACAGGCTGGAGCTTGGGAACCAGCGCAAAAAACTGCCCCGGATTCTCAAAGACGTTAGTTTTTATATAACGATATCCGTGTTCTGTAGGGGCAATCCCTTGCGGTTGCCCTGATAACATCATGGCATTAAAGGGCAGGCGTAAAGCCCGCCCCTACAAAAAAATTCCCGCTTCTCGTGGAAAAGCAACATGTTAAACAATTAAAAAAGTCATGCTGAATGCTATGCGATGCAAACCCGGCTAAGATAATCCCCGCTAACCTCAACACTTAAAAAACATAAATACCACAAAAATAACTTGCTTTTTAAGGATAGTTAAGCGCATTATTTGTGTCATATTTTTTTTGCCAGACTTCTATCCCCTCCGCATAAAGGTTTACTATTGTGTCCACTTCAACCATTATCCCACGCGATGACACCGGCAAACGGGGGCGGCTTCAACAATTAAACGCCCAGCTACCCAACTACGCCAGTGCCTTGGACATTACTGCAAGCGATCTGACTCAACTCAAGGTCGGTTTGGATTGGTTCGATTACAGTCTTAAGGCACAAGACACCACACAAAACTATGGCCATTCATTGGTCGCCCTTAAAAAGACCCTGCGTGACGGCCCCAAAAGCACCGCCATCAACCTGCCATCGCCGCCGGCGTTTCCGTCCACGCCAACGTCCGAGCCTTATGCCGACATCTTTGGTTTTTTGGGCGCGTTAATTACCCGCATCAAAAATCACAAAAATTACACAGACGCTATCGGCAAAGCCCTAAAGATTATCGCCACACAAAGCCAAGGTATTGATTTTGCTTCGCTGCAACCGGCATTATCGGTTGATTTTCAGGGCGGTCATCCGGTACTGCATTGGAAAAACAACAGCACTGACGCGATAGAACTGGAAGCCGATCACGGCACCGGCACTTTTAGCC
>Ga0194053_10001397_pt1 | contig 15450 bp, 14 predicted proteins | sample SepL228m_MetaG_FD_161684 | JGI IMG/M metagenome (GOLD analysis project Ga0194053, IMG submission 161684) | Anoxic zone freshwater microbial communities from boreal shield lake in IISD Experimental Lakes Area, Ontario, Canada - Sep2016-L227-8m | ecosystem: Environmental > Aquatic > Freshwater >... | reverse complement strand
TATCCTGGTAGACCTTTAAAAAGTGAAGTATATATTCATCAGCTAAATCCTTTTAATTTAAATTGGTCAGAAAATCCATATCAAAGTTGTCAGTATGATCTTGAGACAAAACGTCTCATTGATTTCAATCGAGTAGATTTGGAAACATATAGTGTGCGGTAAATAGAATTTACTTTTTATTTGTGGTAATCTTATACCAATATGAAAAAAGCAATATATATAATTATAGGTTTATTAGTTATCGCCGGTATTGTTTGGCTTATTATGGCACCGGGGAAGCCGGGTAAATTGGATACTTTCGCACAATGTTTGAAGGATAAAGGTGCAACGTTTTACGGTGCATTTTGGTGTCCACATTGTCAAAAACAAAAAGAAAGATTTGGTGCATCAGTGAAATATTTGCCATACGTAGAGTGCTCAACTCCAGATGGTCAGGGACAGACGCAGGTTTGTAAAGACGCCGGCATTACCACATATCCAACATGGCAGTTTGGTCAGAGCACGTCCACTCGTGTTATTGGCGAAATGGAGCTAGCTGATCTCGCAAGTACAACTGGTTGTGTATTATCTCAATAAATATATGGTTACATATCTCAATCAACTCATCGGGTTTGGAGTTCTTGTTTCAAACATTGTGTTTGTTATTCTCGGCATTACGTTCATTGCTTCGATTTCATGGCGAGGAAAAGTCTACGCATTTATTCATTCTCACATTCTCAAAGTGATTTTCTGGAGTACACTCCTTGCGTCTGTGGGCAGTTTGATTTATTCAAATATCATCGGGTTTCCGCCATGCGACTTGTGCTGGTGGCAGAGAATTTTGCTCTATCCGCAGGTCCTCATTTCAGGTATTGCTCTTATGAGAAAAGACAAAATAATTATCGAGTATATTTTCCCAATGTCGGTCATTGGTGCTATCGTCGCTCTATACCAGTCAGCAATTCAGTGGGGAATTCTCACAACGTCAGTCCTCGGTTGTACATCTGTGGGTGGTGAATGTGCAAAAATTTATGTAAATGAATTTGGCTATATCACGATTCCATTTATGTCATTCAGCATTTTTGTCTATCTCATTGTGCTCAAACTCGTGTTCTACAAGTCTCGCAAGATTCATGGATAAGAAAAAAATAATCATAACTGTACATAATTCAAAATTCCATGCGGATGATGTGTTTTCTGTCGCGACACTCTTTTTACTTTTTGAAAAAGAGTATGACATTTCTGTTGTACGGACTCGTGATCAAAAAATAATAGATGAGTCGGACTATGCGGTGGATGTAGGGGACTCGTATGACCCGGAGAAAAATCGTTTTGATCATCATCAAATAGGTGGTGCGGGTAAGAGAGAAAATGGAATCCCATACGCATCGTTTGGTTTGGTCTGGAAAAAGTTTGGCGAGGAGCTCTGTGGAAGCAACATCGTAGCAGAGAAAATTGACCTCGCGCTTGTGCAGGGGATTGATGCGACCGACAACGGTATTGAGATTTCCAAAGCAACATTTCCGGATGTGTATATGTACGACATCGGAGATTTTGTTGATATGTTTACTCCGACATGGAAAGAGTCCGGGGAGACACTCGACCAAACTTTCTTGGAAGTTGTTTCGTATGCAAAAATGATTTTGCTTCGTGAGATCAAACGATACACAGACAAAATGGAGGCGAGAGAAAAGGTGATTGAAGTTTACAAACAGAGCTCGGACAAACGAATAATTATTTTTGATAGAACATATCCAGCAGATGAATTTCTCTCTGAGTTTCCAGAACCGGTTTTCAAGATTGCTCCAAAAGATGACGGTACGTGGATGGTGACTGCAATAAATTCAGGTAAGTACTCGTTTGCCAGTCGCAAACTTTTGCCCGAAAAATGGGCAGGAAAACGCGATACAGAGCTCCAGGAAGTGACCGGAATTCCCGAGGCTATTTTCTGCCACAACGGCAGATTTATCGCTGTAACACAGACCAAAGACTCGGCCATACGGATGGCACAAATGGCCCTGGAGGCCTAAAATTGCCCCTAGAATGGGTTTTTTAACGAAATAGTCCTGGAATATAGAGCATTATCATACTTATGATAATGAGTACCACTATAACGCTCCAGACGGTTTTTATGGCTTTCTGACTCTTTTTTTGGAATAACATATTATTGCGGTTTATAGTATTATATATTTATAATGCTTGATTTTAGACAAAAACGCAAGATACGCAGTTTTATGTACAGCCGTATTACTCTCGGGGTGCTTGTCGTGCTCGTACTTATCGCAATTCGTTCGGTGTTTGTTGTGTATCAGAAAAAGTTGGAGAGTGAGAATTTGAAGCAGATGGCAGAAAGTCGCAAGAGTGAACTCTCGGCGCGGGACAAGGAAATCAGTGCGGAAATAGAGCGACTCGGTACGGAGTCTGGTCTCGAGTCAGAGATACGATCTAGATACAACGTGGCCAAAGAAAAAGAAAACATCGTGGTAATTGTTGACGACAATTCCTCGAGTACGCAGGCAACGACCACATCACTCACAGTATGGCAAAAAATAAAAAATTTTTTCAAAAAATTGTAACTTGTGCCCAGATATGTTTTTAAGTATACTTGTGATTACCCTTTATTAATTTATAAAAAAATATATGAAAAACGTAACAATATACTCAACCCCAACGTGTCATTACTGCAACCTCGCAAAGGAATATTTTGACGAACACAAAGTAAAATACGAAGCCTTTGATGTTGCCTCCGATCTCGTAAAGCGCAAGGAAATGATGGAGAAGTCTGGCCAACTCGGCGTGCCGGTGATCATTGTTGATGGACAAGTTGTAATCGGTTTTGACAAATCTCGTCTCGCAAAACTCCTTGAAATCGCATAATCTCGTATTTATTAAGATAGAACAATACATAACTAGTATTAGTTTTGTTTATCCATTATAATATATAAATGGGTAAACCTGTATTATCTAAAACTGAAATAAACAAAATTATAAGTCTTCGAAAAACAGGACATTCACTTCCTGAGATAAAAAATTTGACTCGTAAAGGATACGGTACAATTTTTAGATATACTAAAAATGTACCCATACTTTCAGAGTATCGAAAAATCTGGGAGAGTAAAAGAGGTGGAAGTAAAGCAAAATCTAAAAAAGCATGGCATGATGCACAAATCAGAGCTGTAAAAATCATAAAAGATTTTAATTTTAAAGAAAGGATGATTGTTCTTTCATGTCTGTACTGGGGTGAAGGAAACAAAAAGGAACTAAGTATAATAAATAGTGATCCTGATTTAATAAGGGTGGTTATTTCTTGTTTGAATGATTTAGGTATCAAAACTGAAGAGTTAAAAGTAAGTTTGAGATTATTTGAAGATATAAATAAACAAAAGGCAGTTGAATTTTGGCAAAAAACATTAAGGCTACCAAAAGGAAGTATAACGAAATTTGATATAAGCAATAGTAAAAAGAAAGGAAAATTAAAATATGGTATGTGTAGAGTGAGAGTTCGAAAATCGGGGGTACATTTTAAATTGGTAATGAGTATGATAGATTTAATTCGTGTAAAAATAAAATAAGCTGTCGTAGTTCAATGGATAGAACGAGGAGTTCCTAATTCCTAAATGCAGGTTCGATTCCTGCCGATGGCACAATATGTTGTTTTGTATATAAGATTTTTTGGATTTAACCTGATATACTTTTTATATGGAAAAATTAAAAACACCATTGCCTGATTCCGAACAGTCAACGCAAACCATTGAAAATAACAAAGAAGAAATAGTTGAAATACCTGTGACTCCTGAGACAGCACCTTCTGTATCAGAGATATCTGTTCGAGAACAGATAATGTCCAAATTGGATAAAGTAAAAAATGATGAACAAAGACAAGGGGAAATAATTACGGATACGTCCCAAAAAGTTGAGGATTTAAGACGTGGGTTGGGTATGGACACAGGTAGTGAAATACCGTCAATTGAAGGAAATAAACAAAAAGTTAGATTACTTGAAGAAGAAAGGATTGAGCTAGAAAAACAACTGAAGACAGTACTTTCTGCTGATGTCTCTGAAAATTATGCTGATGTAATTAAAGAAGTTAAGGAATCAAAAATAGATTGGGCCAATTCCGAAGAATTGGGCAGGAGACTGAAATTGAAAGGAGCAACTGACGAAGATGTCACCCAAGTGCGAGAATGGCTTGTAGGTAATGCAACGAATGCAAAAACATTTGTATTACCATCAAGTAAATTTAGTGAGGTTGTAGATGTTTTGAACCAAATGACTGGAGAAGATAATTTAAAACAAGGGGAGGCTTTTCATGTGCCAGGTGGTCGTACAGACGTACCAGAACACATTAAAAGTTCGGTTTTTATGCAGGAAAAACCAGCATTGCCACCTCTGCCAGGACAAGAAATCTCAAAGCCAACAATAGACAGTGGTATCTTACATCATGAATATGGTCATGTGACTCAAGATGGGTTATTGCAGTCAGAATTATACAAAGATTACAACCCTAAAATTAAAGAAGGTGCTCCTGATGCGGCATACGTGGGTGATATTACTGAAACGGACACAAGGATTAGATCAATATTCAATAATTTAAAAGATGTTTTTGATCCTAAAAAAGAAAAATTTACTGAGACACAACTTTCACTATTAAAAAAGAAAAGAGACAGTGGAACTTTAAGTAGAGATGTTATTGATTTGTTAGATCATTACGACGATGAGCAGATTATTGAATTGGCTAATACAATGCCTGCGATTTAGTTTTGATTGGAACTATCAGATCGGTACATATAACAATATGAGGCATAACTTTGCTTCTATCATTTTTGTGGTATAGTAGCTTTATGAAAACAGTTGGAATTATAGGTGGATTGGGTCCGGAAACAACCTCCGAATTTTATTTGGATATTGTTTTTTCCTGCCAGAAAAAAGATAAGACTGCTAGACCAGCAGTTATTATTTCAAGTGTTCCAATGCCATATCAAATAGAAGAGGATGCAATTGCGAAAAATATTGGAATAGAAAGAATTATGCCTTTTTTGACAAAAGAGGCGCAAAGGCTAGAAAAATCTGGCGCTGATTTTATTGTAATGCCATGCAATTCTTTGCATGTGTTTATTGACGATATACGGAAAGCTGTATCAATTCCAGTTTTGAGTATAGTTGAAGAGACTGTCGCATTTCTCAAAAAAGAGAATATGAATAAAGTTGGAATTGTTTCGACTTCTGCTACAGTCAAAAACAAATTATATGAAAATGCCTTTGCGGAAAATAATATTACATATGTTGCTCCAGATGATTTTCAGCAGGCAAAAATGGGAAAATTTATTTTGAATTTAGTTACTGGACAGCAGAAAAATAAAGACAGGGAAGATTTGATTGAAATCATTAATGATTTTGAAAATAAAAATGTTGATTGTGTTATCTTGGCTTGTACCGATCTACAACTTCTTATTCCACATCATCCAACAATCAAAATTTTTGACACAATGAAAATTTTTGTCGATGCGACTGTGATGGAAATTCTCAAGTAGGAGGTTGTTTTGTTCGATAACAGATAAACCATTCAATTTTAAGAAAAAGAAAGTTTTTAATTATAAAATCAAAAATTATGAACAGTAAGAAATTATTTTTTGTTTCAGTTATTCTTGTTGTGATTCTGTTTGGTTGGGTGTGGTATAAAAATTCTGGTTATCAGTATTTTAATTATTATGTTCTGCATCAGGGTATGCCACCACATTATTGTGATCCTGGACCATGTAATATAGAAATCAATAAAATCAATAATGTTGATACAGCTGAAGTAAAAGCAATAGAAAATGTTGATTTCAAAAAATTTCTTTCAAATAAGTACGAAACATCTAATTATCAACCAAAAAATGGAGGATGCGAGATTGGTTCTACTTCTATCCAAGATATTTATTATGGAGATTTAACTGGTGATGGGATTGAAGAAGTGGTAGTAAATTATCGTACCTGCAATAATGGAACTGGTGGTGGAAGTTCTGAAGTATACAAACTAGACAACCAAAATAATCTGGTAAATATTACTCCGGATTCCACAAAACTTTCAGCAGTTGATCAGAAAAAGTTTTTTGATGGTTTTGCTGGACATGGGTATTTTGGAATTAGTAATTCCAAATTAATTTTTGCTTTTCCCGTTTATAAAAACGGAGATTCAAATGCTAATCCAACAGGAGGAATAAGTACTATCACTTTTGGCTGGGATGGTAACAAATTTACTTATGATAAAGTGACAACAGCAATGATTAATCCATAAACAGAGATTTGTTTTTTACTCATTTTTTGATATTATATATTTATGTCACCAGAAGACAAAGAACTTTTGAGGCGGAGTATTGCACTCGCAGAAGAAAACAATGACATTTTGCGAGGCATACAGCGTTCGATGCGTTTGGCTCGATTTATGAGCATATTGTATTGGGTTATTATTATCGGAGTATCAGTCGGAGCATTTTATGTTGCCCAGCCATATCTCAAATCAGTTTCTGATTTGTATGGTAGTGCAAAGGGTCAAATAAATAACGTGAGTGATGTTCTGAATAACCTCAAAGGACTTTAAAATTTAAGCGTTCTACCTTTATAATTGTAAGCTTCTTCAAGGAATTTTTCTCCGAGTTTTGAGCTGTGCTCGATCATATGACAGTTTGCACACAGCAAAACACATTTTTGCATTTCTTTTTTTATAAAATCCCAACTTTTGTTTGACGCATTACCTATTGCAAAATCTTTTCCATTTGAGTTTTTGTGATGAAATTGAAGAGCCGCTTGATCTCCGTGCCATCCACATTTTGAACATTTTCCTCCCATGTATTCTATGGCTGCAGCTTTGGCACGAAACCTTCTAATTTTCGTGTTACAAGATCCACATCTGGTTCGACCCACTAGCTGATAATCTTTAAATTTTTTATCACATAATTTGCAAGTTTTCATATATTTTAGTATAACATTATATGTTCTACTGAATCAACAAAAAACATTGCAAAAACTGTTAATTTTAGTAATATAGACCTATAAATGCCGAGGTAGCTCAGTTAGCAGAGCATTTGTCTGAAGAACAAAGGGTCGGCAGTGCAATCCTGCCCCTCGGCACAGTAAAAAACACCACCACTTTTCCAAGTGGTGGTGTTTTGTTTCTACCCTTTTACCTTGAGTCGTGTTTGTTTGTTTTTGTCGATTTTTGGAAGTTTCAAGATGAGCAGGCCGTATTTTTCTATTGCCTCTGCTTCTTCAACCTCGATCTCGGCAGGTAACATAATCGTTCGGGAAAATGATCCCCAGTAGAGTTCTCGATGGAAATAATCCTCGTCTTGGATCATTCGCTCTGTTTCTCGTTTGCCTTTGATTGTGACCATATCGCGAGTGATTGAAATATCCAAATCCTCCGGCTTTACACCAGCAACCATACTTTTTATGACGATTTCTGTGGGAGTTTGGTAGACGTCTACGGTGAGTTGACCCTCTTCTTGCTCGTCGTCAAACCATGCGCCGTCAGCGAGAGCGTCTCGTGTGGGAAGTCTTGATGGAGTTTCTTCTTCTATTTCTGTATCATCATCTCTCCCTGCACCCGTTAATTTTTCAAAAAAAGAACGTTTATCTTTCATAAAATTTTTTTAGTGTTAAATGTTATTTGCTCGCAAATGTTTAATTTTTTCGATAATGAGAAGTAATAATATGATTGCCACCCATACGGCAAAAAATATTACGTATACGTTTCCGGGAGCTTGCTTAATTATAAATAAATTAAAGGATGTATGCAATACGATTGCGAGGATAATTCCAACGATTGCTGAGATTTCTTTTCGCACAGTTTCTTTGTAGAAACTAAATGCGAGGAAAATACCAATTGTTGCTGATGAGATGATGTGTACCAAGCTCGCGCCAATAAATCTCATATTGCCAGCGATAACTGTCTGGATAAAGTCGCCGGAGCGGAGTGGCTCAATGAGAAAAAGTGCATTTTCAAACGCAACAAATCCGAGTGCGGAGACGATGAGGTACATAATATCATCTATCGGTTCATCAGCTACTTTATTTCGGAGAGCAATAAAATAGACAATCAGAAATTTTGAAAGTTCTTCGATACTTGCCCAGATAACAAATGAAAGTGATTCGTGACTTGCAATGAGATCATATGTGATTTTTTGTAGCGGTAAAGAAACGAGCACAGCAAGCATTCCTCCGAGAAATGACAGGGTTACCATTTTTGCTGGCTCGGGGTGAGTGTCTTCCTTGAGCCAAAACCAAAGCCAGATGAGTGCTGGAATAAGACCGAGTATAAATGCTGGGATAAAAGGATAACTCTTGATGAATTGTAATATCATAAAAATTTATTCAACTTTTGGCCACAAAGAAACCATAAGCAGAGATGTTTCTGGGTGGGAAATATGAGACCAGATTTCCTCGGTAATAAATGGCATAAATGGATGAAGGAGCTTGAGCGAAGTTTCCAGAACATGTCGCAGTGTGTATTGTGCAGATTCGACGACTGTGGTGTCAGAGCTTTTGAGATTTTCTTTTGCTTCCTCGATGATTTTATCAGCGAATGTGTGCCATACATAGTGATAAATTTTTTCTGCCGCAAGGTAGAATCTGAAATTGTCCATATCGAGTGTCACGTCTTGTATAAGTGTATCAAATTCTGCAAGTGTCGTACTGTCTCCAGAGGTAATTGAGTCAGGTTTTTTACCACTAAAGTTTTCTGTGTTACTCAACACAAATCGTGTGATGTTCCAGATTTTGTTGGCAAAATGTTTATAGGCCTTTATTTTGTCTTCTGAAAGTGCGAGGGAAGTGCCAGGGGTATTTCCAATAACGAGTCCCATTCGGAATGCATCTGTACCAAACTTTTCTGTGATGGTCATTGGATCAATTACGTTACCTTTTGATTTGCTCATTTTCTGTCCTTTAGCGTCGAGAACAAGTCCGTGCAAGTAGACGGTTTTAAATGGAATTTTTCCCGTGACATACAAACTCAGCATTATCATACGTGATACCCAAAAGAAAATAATTTCTCCGGCGGTTTCCATCACATCAGTAGGGAAAAATGTTTTGAAATCATTTGACTCAGGATATCCGAGTGATGCAAATGGCCATTGTCCGGATGAAAACCACGTATCAAATGTATCGGTATCTTTTCGGAGCTCACCACCACATTTGTCACATTTAGAAATTGAATCATCGATATCTACAATACCGTTGTCGCATTTCGTACAAATCTTTGCTGGTATTGGAATGCCCCATACAATTTGTCGAGAGATGTTCCAGTCAATAATATTTTCGAGCCAATGTACGGTGATTTTTTTGTAGTGTTCGGGAATATAGACAATCTCATTGTTATTGATTTTTTCCAGAGCTTTTTCTGCGAGCGGTTTCATTTTGATAAACCACTGATCTTTTATCTGAGGTTCAATAAGTGTTCCACATTTGTAGCACGTATGTACAACGTGTTTATAATTTTCTTCGACTTTGACGAGTAATCCCTTTGCTTTGAGTTTTTCGATTATGAGCGGTCTAGCTTTTGTAATATGCATACCAGCAAATTCTCCAGCTATTGGTAGGAGCTTGCCTCTTTCGTCGATAACTTGTTCTTTGTCGAGGTTGTGTCTTTCTGCAATACCAAAATCCACAGGATCATGCCATGGAGTAATAGTCATAACACCCGTACCAAACTCCATATCAACAATCGGATCTTTTATAATTGTTGCTGTAATCGGCCCGTTAATCCATTCGAGTTCTATTGTCTGACCATTTTTGTATTCGCTGTATCGTTTGTCGTCCGGATGCATTGTGATGTATTTGTCACCAAATTTTGTTTCCGGGCGGGAAGTAGATATGACAAATGGTCCATATTGCAAGTAGTAATACGGCTCAACTTTTTCCTCATCTTTTATTTCCAAATCAGAAAAAGATGTCTGATGTTTTGGACACCACGAGACAATTCTTTTTCCTCTGTATACCAAATTATCGTCATAGAGTTTTTTGAATGTACCGTATACAGTTTTGACAATACTATCGTCGAGAGTAAATTTTTCTCGTGACCAGTCACAGGATGCGCCCATTTTTCTGACTTGAGATTTTATGTGTGAAGAATTTGTTAGAGTGAAATCAAGAATTTCTTCGTAGAGTTTTTTTGGTTCAATTTCAAATCGTGTTCGTCCTTCTTTTTCCAATTTCTTTTCATACACAACTTGTGTTTCAAATCCTGCATGATCGAGTCCGGGGAGCCAGAGAGTTTTGAATCCTTGCATTCTTTTGTATCGAACCATAATGTCCTCAATTGTCATAACGAGTCCGTGTCCTGCATGGAGCGAGCCATTTGCGTTTGTCGGAGGCATTATGATAGTAAAAGATTTTTCTCCGGCATTTGGATTGTTGTCGGGATTAAAAAAACCACTCTGTTCCCATATGTCATATATACGTTCCTCGGTCGGCTTAGGATTATATGGGGATAAAAATATTTCGTTCATAATTCTTAGGATATCATAAAAGGGAATTTGATGGTAGATTCTCAGCGAGAGGACATTTACTGATTTATAAAGGACTTGTCTTTTATGAATCAGTAAATGTCCTTTATATGTAACTTTCAGAAATTGTCATATTTTGTAAAGTATTATTTTGGTTATAAAGGACAAAATGAATATCAAAATTTCAGTATAGTGAAAATATGGCTAAAAATATAGATATATCCTAAAGGGGGCATTTGACAAGGTTTAAATAAAAGCGTAGTGTATTGTGACAAATAAAATTCTATGAAAAAGGAGACTGCTGGCAAAAAAATATTGGTAAAAATTATGCAAAGTATAATCGTTTTTGCCGTACTCACTTCCTTTGTTTTTCCTGGTAATTTTGTACACGCCGATACTGTAAATACCTGTGTAATTCCTGGTCCAACAAATCAGACTATCAGTGTGGTAAATCACGAGACTGTCAATCTCCAAATGATGCTCACAGCAGTCAATCCTGGTTTGGATATGACAACTAGTCAGAAAAATTACGATTACTTACATCTTACTCCACAAGCGTCATCAAATATCGAAGTTCAATATCTGGACAATGGTGGTGGACCAATTGTTTTTGGATATTATACAAAAGATAATCCAAATACATTTGTTCCTATTTTCAAAAATGCAGATTATGATGCAAACGCTTTGGCTAACGGTTATCAGACAAATTTTCAAAATGTTCCACTTATTCAAAAAGGAGATAAAATTTCTGTAAATATTTCTGGAATTTCTGATGTTTCTTTTGCTATAAAATCTAGTCATATTAGTTCAGGTGGAGCTCCATTGCGAACTTTTTATACCCAGCAATATTTAAACGATGATGGTTTTGCTCATTCTGTTGTGTACGAGACTCCAGATACAAATTATTCCAAATCATATCTCGTTGCGTTCGAAGATATGTATAATCTTGGAGATCATGATTACAACGATATTTTCGTTCGAGTAAATGTTCCTACCTGCGGAAGTGTTCATACAAATACACCACCAACAATTTCTCTTGTTGGAACAAATCCAATTTCTCTTACAGTCGGACAAACATTTGTTGATCCTGGGGCAACAGCTACAGACCTAGAAGACGGCAATCTCACTTCAGCTATTGTAAAAACTGGAACAGTAAATACCGCAGTAGTTGGTACAACTACACTGACATACGCAGTCACAGACAGTGGAGGACTTTCTGCTAGTGTCACACGAACAGTTATTGTAAATCTGCCCGCTTTTGTTCCTCCCACAGTATCTCTGTCAGCAAATCCGACAGTTGGAACGACTGTCCCATGGACAACCACTCTCACATGGACAAGTCAAAATGCCGGATATTGTGAGGCTTCAAATGGATGGTCTGGATTTAAAAATGCAACTGGAACACAGGCAGTCCAAGCTACTTCTACAACAACTTTCACACTAAGATGTTTTGCTTCATATGTACCTCCTGGAATCAATGGTTGGAGTGCTCCGGTTTCTGTTACTGTAACAGGTTCCAATCCTCCACCTCCACCAGGAAAAATTTCTTACCCAAATATCAATATAAATTTAGCTTTAGCCTATACTCAAACAGGTAACTTTTTCAATTACGTGAATGGGAATGCTACAACAATTAATGCCGGAGACGAGGTGTGGATCAGACAAAATACCACATTTAGTCAGCCTGTGAGGGGAACAGTGGACGGTATTCCAAACGGAGCATCAGTTATTCATTGGGTAGCTACAAATTGTCCTACTGGATCTGTATGTACACAATGGAATGATAGAGAACCTCTAAACCCAATGATTTTCCCATGGTCAGTTGTTCAACTCTCTCAGAGTTATACAAACAGTTCAGCTCCATATCTCAAAGTTGTAACTTCATCAACTACACCTGCCGGAACATACATGGTTAACTTTGTTGCAGAAGAAAACCCATCTACATGGCCAACTCCACTTATGAATTCTGGTATTCAGACATTTACAATCATCGTCCGACCAGTAACTCCACCAACAAATCATCCACCAGTTATTACTCTTCTCGGTGCAAATCCATTTGTTTTAACAGTTGGTCAGATTTTTGCGGACCCAGGAGCAACTTCAACCGATATTGAAGACGGCAATCTCACTTCAGCTATTGTAAAAACTGGAACAGTAAATACCGCAGTAGTTGGTACAACTACACTGACATACACAGTCACAGACAGTGGAGGACTTTCTGCTAGTGTCACACGAACAGTTATTGTAAATCCTGTTTCAATCACTCCTATCCCTGTAGTAAATTCCTGCAGTATGGTTTCTGATACAACAACATATATCGGTACAGCAAATGCAGTACCAGTGTTAGTTAATGCTTGGAACTCAAATATTGCTGGAGCAACATGGATATGGCTCACGGCAACTACATCAAATCCAAATACGGATCAAACAGTTGTGTTTGAAAAAGATTTCTATGCAACATCAACAGCGATGACGGGTGTATTACAAATTGAGGGAGATAATATTTATACTGCAACACTCAACGGTGTGTTAGTTGCATCATCAACTGGTATCTGGGACAACTATTCAACACCAACTTCATACAATATTTCATCAGCTCTAGTTTTTGGTACTAACAGACTTGTAATAACTGTAACAAACAGAGGGTTTGAAGTACCAACAACACAATACAATCCAGCAGGGTTGTTGTACCGCCTTGATTTGACTGGAAATGGTTGTGGCACGGTTACTCCACCACCAGCAAATCACCCACCAGTCATTACTTTGGTTGGTGCCAATCCATTGTCTCTTACAGTGGGTACACCATTTATAGATCCTGGAGCTACAGCTACAGATACTGAGGACGGTGTAATAACAAACAGAATTATTGCGTCAAGCACAGTAAACACAAATATCTCAGGGACATATAATGTCCTTTATACAGTGACCGATAGTGGAGGACTTTCTGCAAGCACAACTAGAACTGTTATCGTAAATCCTGTAGCTCTACCTCCTACTGGACAGGTTAGTTTCTGTCTGATGTTGGCTGATAATGTAAATGCAATTGCTACGTCATCTCTGGGGTTGCCAGCAGGTACGTTCACAATGAATTTGGGTACAACTACATCCATTGCATCCAGCACGGTTTTCTCAAGGACATGGGATACAAGTGCTTTTGTCCCTAATCAAAAAGTAATTTTGTCAGGAGCAAATGACGCACATTGTGTGACTGTAAATAACCTTCCAATGGGTGTGTATTACTATTCTCCACTTTCTACGACTGGAACACTGTGGAATACGGCACAATACAATTCACAAGAGACCCAATCAGTAAATAACGTATTTGATTTTTTCCCATATGCAACAGGCACAACAACAAATCAAAATGCAAATGGAGTTATAACAATCACATCAGGAAGACTTTCTCGTACGGTTGTAATTTTTGATACACATAATCCTATTCCAGTTACTCCACCACAGTGTCTTATTCCACAAATCACAAGTCAACTCTCTCTTTCAACACTTATCAATCAATCATTTAATTACACAATCACAGCATCATCAACTTCGCCGGTAACTTTCTCAGTCGCATCATCTTCACTTCCAACAGGATTGTCCTTTAGTGGAAATTCAATCTCAGGAACTCCATCAGTACTCGGAACATTTAATATTCCAATAACAGCAACAGCAAACTGTGGAGCTACAACAACAGCAACTCTGATTCTCACTGTTACAAATGGTGGAGGTGGTGGAGGTGGATCGAGTGCAAATATTGCTGTGACAAAAACAGTAGACAAAGCTTCTGCAAATGTTGGGGATACACTGACATATACAATCACTATCATAAATAATGGTCCAAATAATGCGACTGGAGTAAAAGTTATAGATACGTTTCCAACTGAGCTCAATTTTGTTTCTGCAACATCTACACTTGGAACATTTAGTACATCAACAAATACGTGGACAATTGGAAGTCTTTTGAATGGATCTTCTACATCACTTACTCTCGTTGCAACAGTAAAATCTGGAACTGAAGGAAAAACATTTACAAATACAGCTATCGGATCATCTGATCTTTCTGACCCAAGTGTTGCTGATAATACAAGTAATGTGAACGTCACAGTCAACACCCCTGTTGCTGTTTGTACATCAAACTGTGGAGGTGGAGGAGGTGGTGGTGGAAATCCACCCGGAAACGGTCCAATTGTTGGAAGTCTTGGCGGAGGTGGACCAGTTCTCTCTGGAGGCGGACCAATTGTTACAGCAACAACCACTCCAAATGCGTGTTACTACTTGTTTGATTATTTGAGAAAAGATTTGAATAATAATCCTATTGAAGTAAAAAAACTTCAGGTGTTCTTGCGAGATCTCGAAGGATTTACAGATCTTAAAATTACTGGAGTGTATGACGATGCAACAATTGTAGCACTAGATGAATTTCAGAATAGATACAAAGGTGACATTCTTACTCCATGGGGACACAACGCTCCAACAGGATACACATATATTTTGACCAAGAAAAAAGTTAACGAAATATATTGTAAGAGAGCTTTCCCGGTCACAGAACAACAACAAGCAGAAATAGATGCATTCAGAAATTTCCTTCTCAATTTGCAGAAAGAAAATATAAACATTGGTGGACAAAATCAAAATACGACTAATCCAACAACACCTATAATAGAAAATATAGTTGGAGTAAATACTACAAATGAATCAACAAGTACAGCGCTGGCAGTCGCACAGAGTACATCAACTATTTCTACAAATCCATCATCAGGAGGTTTGCTTGCAAACGTATTTGGAGCAGGAAAGAATCTCGCCAATGCGATTCTCGGAGTACTGTTGTGGCCATTCACTCGTCTATCTGATACTGCAGGATTGTGTACAATAAACAATTTTGCTGGTTGGCTCAATCTTATCTTGTTAGCGATTATAATAATTATTGGAATATTGTGGTACAGAGAATACAGAAATAACAAAAAGTTGGATGATATAAATAAACAAATAG
>Ga0194053_10001396_pt1 | contig 15455 bp, 10 predicted proteins | sample SepL228m_MetaG_FD_161684 | JGI IMG/M metagenome (GOLD analysis project Ga0194053, IMG submission 161684) | Anoxic zone freshwater microbial communities from boreal shield lake in IISD Experimental Lakes Area, Ontario, Canada - Sep2016-L227-8m | ecosystem: Environmental > Aquatic > Freshwater >... | reverse complement strand
CCAATATATGAAGCCAATATCAAAAGCACCAACCAAACCAGCTTGGAATTTACAAATCGGCGAATCTTTCTTTTTTCTTGAAATCCAATCATAAATCGTATATAGTTAATAATAACATATTATTAATAAACAAATAACATGATTTTTCAAAAAGGTAGTCAAAAATTTATTCGAGTATTCTGGTTTGTGGTCGCTTTCCTCGTAATCATTAGTATGGTGATTGCTTATATGCCAGGAATCTTTAGATAGAATCAAATTTAAGAGCGGCACCCAAGAGGGTGCCGCTCTTTTTGTTCTTAATTTTCCGACGAGCGAATCATTTTTATAAACACTTCCTGAGGAATATTTACAGTTCCACGATCTTTCATTTTCTTCTTACCCTTCTTCTGCTTTTCACGCAATTTCATCTTTCGAGTAATGTCTCCTCCGTACATATGCTGAGTCACATCTTTTTGTAGTGCTGACAAAGTTCTCGATGACAAGATTCTACCCATTGCCTGTCCTTGAATCTTTGTTTTGAACATCTGATTTGGCAAAACAGCGAATAACTTCTCAACAGCTGCCTCAGCCTCTTCTTGAACGCGTCGGCGAGACACTACACGTGCAAAGGCCACCACTGGTTCGTCAGCGACTAAGATATCTAGGCGTACAACATCAGCTTTGCGCATACCAAGCATTTCATAAGAAATTGAGGCATAGCCAGAGGTAATACTCTTCAATTCATCAAAGAAATTACGCATAAGTTCACGCAGAGGCATCTCCACAGTAATAGCTGAACGGTTATCACCAAAGTTTTCTGAGTCGCCAATAATTGCTTCATGTTCATAAAAAGATGGCATGAGTAGACTCAAATAATGAGATGGGGAGATAATTTTAATCTTGACCCATGGCTCGTGGACTTCCTGCACAGAGTGATCATCTGGAAAGAGTGACGGTGAATAAATGATTTCTTTTTTACCATTACGGTAGAGAACTTCATAAGTAATACTTGGGGTAGTCACTATGAGCTCCAAATTAAACTCGCGTCGCAGACGCTCCACAATAATTTCCAAGTGAAGCATACCCAAGAAACCACAGCGGTAACCTCGTCCTAGAGTCCCTGAAGCCTCTTCTTCATAAGTAAAAGACGAGTCTGACAGACGGAGGCGCCCCAAGGACTGTTTAAGCAAATTAAGGTCATCTTGACTCTCTGGATAAACAGAAGCCCAAACTACTGGAGCAGGGCTCATATAACCATGCAGCGGCGGATGATTGTCACGCGGTGAAGCCACAGTATCACCCACAGAAGCAATGCCAGGTTCTTTAATACCAGTCACAATATAACCAATCTCACCTGCTGTCAAAGATTCAGCCGGTCGCTCATCTGGAGCAAAAATACCAACTTCCAAAGCTGTAAAAGTTTCGTCAGCAATTTTAAATACTAATGGTTGTCCCTTTCTAACTTCTCCATTTAACACACGCACAAACACAATAACCCCACGATGATTATCGTACTGAAAATCAAACACTAAAGAGCGAAACTGATCATAATTTGAAATTTCTTTTTTTGGTGCTGGTACACGTTTAATCAATTCTTTCAAAAGGTTCTCCACACCTTCACCAGTTTTGCCTGATACTTCCAAAATATCCTCAAGTTCTACTCCGAGTAAAAGTGAGATTTCATATTTAACTTCGTCCACTCGAGCAAGTGGTGAATCAATTTTACTGACCACAGGAATAATCACGAGACCAGATTCACGAGCCATGTTTAAAGTAGTCAAAGTCTGTGCTTGAACACCTTGAGTAGCATCCACCAAAAGGATTGAACCTTCAACGGCTTTGAGGGCACGAGACACTTCATAAGAAAAGTCGATGTGTCCAGGCGTATCAATCAAGTTTAAAACATAATTCTCCCCATCGAGCTTGTAATCCATACGCACTGGTTGCATTTTGATAGTAATTCCCCTTTCACGTTCAAGTTCCATGGAGTCCAACACTTGGGCCATCATTTTACGCTTTTCAATGGTATTGGTAATTTCTAAAAGGCGGTCAGCCAGAGTGGACTTACCGTGATCAATATGGGCAATGATGGAAAAATTTCTAACCTTATTCAAATCCGTCATATAAACAGAATATTAGCAGAAAAAGTGTAAAAAAACCAGTTTTTACTGGTTTTTTTACTGTTTACTACAACTCATTGGATTCCGGAATAATAGCGTCTGATTTCCAAATCTTGTGATGAATGGTTCTCCAGACCTCATTTATTTCTTGATTCTTCAAAAGCTTGAGAATGATAAACCAGACAATCAAACCAAGGATACCAGCACAAGCGCCTTGAGCAAAAACTCCGAAGGTGCTACCGAGAGAAAAAATATCATCAAAGAAATTTAGCCCCAAATAAGACACGAAACCCATAATAATAGCAGCAGAAAAACTCTGGAAAAAAGTATCTTTAATTCCCGGCCAAAAACCAGAAAAATCTCTTTCAAACCACCACAAAAGAATAGCCGTACCAGAGATCATGGCCAAGGAATAGGCCAAGGCCAACATAAGAACTCCAGTGCCTTGAATGTCCGCTACACGGAGTAAGGCTTCAGTAAAATTTTGAACAAATTGGTAGTGGCTGAAGGCATAATGACCCAGCATTCCAAATACAAACATGAGTAACAATCCAGCCAAGTTTGCCAAAAGTGGCTTCTTGGTCACACCGATTGCATAATAACCTCTCGTCAACAACAGTAATAAACTCTGAGCCAAAACTGAAACTGAAAATACAGCGAGTGATGCTGCGGTAAGTCTTGTGGCTGACCAATCAAAGAAACCTGCCCCCAAAATTGTTCGAACAATCTGTGCTCTCAAAACAATAAACAAAATTATTATTGGCATGGACCAGAAGATAATGTGTCTAGCTGAGATAATAATTTCCTCAAGAAATTTTTTGGTATCACCTGCAACAAAAAGTCTAGATAGTGTAGGAAAAGCTGCCATTGAGTAACTCATTCCAATAACCGTTAGTGGTACACCCTGAAGATTATAGGCCATACTAAACACAGATACGGTTCCCGCTCCAATAATTGTTGCCATGGACACCAAAAACAAAGTACCAATCTGACCTATGCCTAGAGTAAAAGTTCTCAAAACTGCAGTAACAACCATACTCCTTATTTCAGTCCAGTTTAAATCGAGTTTAATCTTTGGAAATAGGCCCTGACTGATAACAGTTGGCACCTGTATAGCCCAATGGAAAAAGGCCCCAATAACAACACCCCAAGCTAAACCGTAAACTCCAAATTTCGGATAAAGAAAAATAATACCAAAAATTATTCCCAGGCTGTAGATTAGCGGACTAAGTGAATACAAAATAAATCTGCGATACACCTGTATCAAACTGGAGAAGAAGTTAGACAATCCTAAAAGGAATGGGGACAAGAGCATAATTCGACTCATCTCAATTATTTGTCGAATTTTTTCTTGATCATAACCAAAAAATATTTTTGGTATGATGACCGGCATCAAGAAGAACATCACCACACTCACAAGCGCAATTGCCAAAAAGAAAAATGAAAAAATGTTATCAACAAACTTTTTCAGATCACCACTATTCTTTTCTATCTTCTCTGCCAAAAATGGCACAATGACGGACACGGAAACAATTGAGGCTAGAGAAACATAAATCAGATCTGGAATACGAAAACTGGAATAATAAATATCTAGAGCATTGCCGGGTCCAATCATTGAAGCTAACAAGCGATCTCTAAATAAGGCCAGAAGTTGTGATACGATAGCAAAAAAACCGAGGAAATAGGCGGCATCATGGAGGCCGCCTATTTCTCGATTAAAAAAGTTTAGAAGTCTTTTTACCATAAAGGAAACTATTTCTTGATGGTTTTAACCGGCGTTTTAGTTGTAGCTTTTGTGGTTTTCGCAGTGGTAGTAGCAGTTGTTTTTAAATCAGTAGTCTTTATTGGTAAATCAGCCTTCACTTCACTCACCTGTCCTGCATCTGGTGTTCTACCAGCTTTCATATTAGCCAACAAATCTGCTACGTCTTTATTACCAGGATTCCAGCGGCTAACCAAATCCATATAGGCAATAGCAGCATCTTTCTGGCCAACTTTGTATGACGACAAGCTCAAGAAGTAAGCGGCGTTAGAATACAGAGAATAAAAGTCAGGACCTTGTTTGCTATTCTTGTCATATAGAGCCATCATAATATTTACAGCACGACCAAGGGCAGCTACCGCTCCATCATAATCCTTTTGGTTGTATTTCATTACTCCAAGACGGAAGAATAGTGATTGATCATATGGGGAGAAAACTGAAGCATTTTCCAAAACAGCAATAGCGTTCTTGGCACTACCTTGTTCGGTTTCGATGTATGACAAGAAGTAAGCAGCATCGGTATAATTATTTTTTTGATTCAAAGCTTTCAAAGCAAAATCTTTTGCCTTAGTGTAAGACTTATTTGAATACTCCAAACGTGACATAGTCAGATTAATTAGTGGACTATTTGGATTAAGCTCTCCAGCCTTCTGGTAAGCTTTAACAGCCATATCATAAGCTCCTGGAATACCAATTGGCACGACTGACTCGTAAACATTACCAAGGTTCATGTAGTTCTGATAGTTAGTACTATTTAGAGCTACGGCAGCGTTGGCACTATTCACAGCGGCTCCCAAGAGACTCTGGAATGGAGTTTTAATTTGTTCAGCAGTCATGTCTTTTTTAGACAGTAAATCACTCATCTGACGAACGTAGATTTGAGACACTAAACGATAAGAATAATCTGTACCATCCATTTGCACGGTTTTTTCGGCGTTGAGACCAGCGGTTGCAATATCTCCATTTAGCGATGCCACCAGAGCTTTTTGATAATAGTTAGCAGCTACATATTTTTGCAAATAAACATAACCACCTATTATCAAACCAATCATAATGAAAACCAAAACCATAACAACATAGAAACCTTTGCGTGGTTCAGAAAAACTAATTTCTTTATTGTCCACAACATTTTCAAAGATACAGATAGCCAAGAAAAGTCCTGTAAAGAACGTGGTCAAGAACAAAGTGGCGGTACTTGGAACATAGAGAATAACGGTAATCCAGAGATAGATTGAAGCCAAGAAAGATGATAGGGCTAAATATTTAACATAACGATCAGACCAAGTGGTCATCAAGTAACGAAAACCAAAATAGAGAAAAACTCCGATAAGAATGAGCCATGGCAAGAAACCAATAAGACCTGTGGTAATAAACAAGGTTGGAACAAAGCCAACAGCATAATTGAAATCTGTATTCCAATAATCACTAGAGTTAACATCTAAAGACTTGTGAGCAGCCCATTCTTCGTAAAAACGGTTTGGACCAACACCAAAGACTGGGTTTGACTTCAAAGTTTCCCAGGACAACATTTGCAAACTCTTGTAGTTTGGTAAAACTTCGTAATTACTTATACCAGCCTTTTGACTGATAAAGTTTTGGACATTTGTACCATTGATAATGAAGACCAAAGAAATAAATAAGATAACCAAGGACATGTAAGGCATCTTAGCTGTGGCAGTACCACGAATTAAATTGGAAGAAAAAGTATAAACCAAGAAAATAACACTAAGAATTCCAAGAACATACCAAACCAGAGAATAGTTGACCAAAGCCACCATAATCAAAGACATCACCAAGGTTCCAATTATTGTGTATTTAAACCAACCCACCTTGAAATCAAGGTTTTCTAAAGTAACAAAAGACAGAATGGTCGCCAAACCGAAGAAAATACCAAGACTGTTCCAAGTACCTACTGAATTGGCGGTAATATCACCAAATACTCCAAGAGATAATAAATCGTAACCAAGAATCCAATATAGAACCAAGCGAATCAAAGTAAACAAACCAACAAGAAGAACCGCTACCCAAAGAACGGCGTAGGAAGTGAAGACATCACGTTTGTTTTTGAAGTATAAAGGCACCAAAAATATAGCCAGCAAGGTGAACACCACGATCACCCATGAGCCAACATCATAACCTTGTCCTAAGAATGAATCTCTCCAAGAAGAAGAAAAGAATGAAGAGAGAGTATAAGTCACAATCACCAAAGCAGTAGCTGGCCAGAGCCAGGTCTTTGGATAAACAAATTTGCCAGAACGTAAACTTGAGAGAATTAAAAACAGTAGAGATAATCCAACTGGAATTACCAAGAATAAAGTTTTAAAAAACTGATTCGGCACATTGAGTGATGGCCAGACAAAAATCGGCAAAATGAATAGTGGTAACAATAAAAAGAATTTGGCCAAGAGATCTAAATTAATATATTCTCTCCAACCTTTCTTAGTACTTTTAACTTCGTGATCTTGTGTTCCAACATGAATGTTTGGAACATCAAAATCTTGATCATGGTGTTGATTCATTTTGATTATTTAAATTACAATTAATGTTATTATTTTACACTATAATCCACCTTTATTCAAACAAATTTGTGTATAAATAATCACTAATTCAAGTAGTTGATTTTTTACTAAAAGTATTATATAATACATAGTGTTCAGAGTTAGACAATCGCTGACGTAAGTTAGAGGAAAGTCCGAACATTCTCCGTCGTAAGACGGAAAAAAGGTAGCAGGTAACGCCTGTCATTCGTTATTTCATGACGAAAGAGGTGCGAACAGAGACGCTCAATTCTGAAAAGATAGAGTATCCAATCGCAAGATTGGATAAATCCAATAAGCAATTATTGGGGTGCAACGCGCTAAATCCTTACCTGGATGCAAGGCCGTGTCTTATATCGCAAGATATAGGAAGTGCCGCTTGAGGCCGGAAGCGATTTCGGTCCCAGATAAATGATTGTCGGGTGCAGGCATTTTTTGCTAAATTTATTTAACAAAAAATGCCTGCACCAACAGAATTCGGCTTATAAACTTTGGACCAAAAACCGCCAGTCTCAAGACTGGCGGTTTTTGCTTTTTAAAATTAGACCACCTCACATGTTCCGCCTGCACAAGCCAATTCTTTCTTGGCTTCGGTTTCATCTTGCTTCTCATAAGTGATAATCTTGGAGAAGTCGATGTTGCGCATTTTTTCTAACAAACCATTGTAAGTCTTTTCATCACATTCCTCATACGGAGCCAATCGATAAACGTGGTCGGTACGTGGCAAGAAGGACAAACCGTTGATAATATCCCAATTCTTGTACACCCAGTTAGCCACCTCAATCCACTCACCCTCACCTACAGAAATAGTGACTGACGGATTGTGCTCGGTATAATTTATTTTAACCATTTTCCAAAACTCCAATTGTTCAATGGCTGACAAGTCATTACGAAAGACTGACTTCTCAGGGGCTTTGACTGGGAATTCAATCACATAGGTTGTAGCTGCCTCACGAGATTGTCCCACTTCTGGATGATAAGGCACACCCTGATCACGCAACATTTTGAACAATGAGTCAGTCGCAGAAATACGAACGCGGCGAATATAATACTGAGAGTGACGTGGGTGCATACCAGAGGCACAGTCCACTGTCTGAGATACGGTACCAGACGGCTTCACACAAGTCACACAAGTAGCCGCATTGATTCCCAAACGCTTGGAATAAGTAACGTTGGCCTTGATGGCTTCGGCACGCAATTTCTTCAACACTTCTGGATTACGAACGGTCTCACAGTCCCATTGACCAGTGATAGACACTCCGAGCAATCTTTCTTTTTCACAATTCTCTTTCCATTCTTTAGACAAATAGCCAAAGTTGGTCAAAGTTGCTTGATAGGTTCCCAAAAGTGCTGCCAATTTAATCTTGCGAATCAAATCTTTTTCTTTGTCTCCATGACGAGCAACGACTTCTGACAAGTTACAGAATTGCTTGGACTGAATAATAATTTCTCCACAAGGATTGGTACCCAAATCGCCAATATAATTATTCAAAACTTTCAATCGTCTTTCTGGCAAAGTTGCGGCCAATGCCCCGCGGTTAAATATTCCACGTTCACCAGAACCAGACTTCATCAGAGCAATCCACTCATCTACGAATTCTTCGTTGGATGGCTTGTTATTATAGACAGCGGAGTTGTTGGCGATACTTCTCTGTGGCTCAGTCAAATAAAACTGTCCCTTCTTGGCATCGCGCATCTTCTCATCATCGAGATCTGACAAAGAAATGAGAGCTGAGCGACGAACACCACCAGACACTACACAGTCACCAATAGAACAAATAATATCGTGGGCATCCAAGTTGGACAAACGACGTCCCTGATTCTTCAAAATCTTTTCGCGAACCATTTTCATGAGACGCATCAACGGTTCTGGACCAGAGGCTTTGCCACCCATAGTCTTTAGACGTGCACCGGATGGACGCACCTTGGAATAATCAAAATCTACATCATGACCATCAAACCAAACCTTCATACCATGTACCAAAGCATCAGCCCATCCTTCTTTACTATCATCGACAACATACTTGGTTGCCTTTTTTCCAGACTGCATTTTAATTTGTGGTAATGACTGAACAAATTTTCCTTCAACAGAAAAACCAACTCCAGTACCACACATAGAGATATACATGATTTCTCCAAAGTCCTGCAAACAGGTCGGGGCAATAAAGGAACAGTTGTAAGCACAAACGTTGGTCTTCTCAACAGCAGGACCAGCAAACTGAAACAAACGCATTGACGGCATGATCTCTTGTTTCAAAATTGCTTCACGTAACTCAGCATATTCAGTTTCAGTAATTTTCTTGCCAACCTTTCCTCTCATAAAATCCAAATAGCGATCAACTGTTTCAATCCAAGTTTCGCGACGACCCTCTTTCTCGATCCATCGAGCATAAGTACGATAGTACACAAATTCACCCAAAGGATTTTTAAAATACTTTTTACTTTCAGAAGCTAACTTTTTTACGCCCTCTGGCACCTTAACGGTAGTTTCTCGCAAACGAGTGCGCTCCTGACGATACAAAATATATTCCTTGGCTGTCTTAACATATTCAGCCAAAATCAATTCTTTTTCAACGGAATCCTGAATTCCCTCAACAGTTGGGACAAAGTTTGGAAATTTCTTGGAAATACGAACAAGATCAGCAAAAACCTTGGTGGCCACCAATTCTGCCTCCTCAAGAGAACCCTCACCAGATACCAACATAGCCTTATGGATTGCTCCAACGATTTTTTCCAAGTCAAAAGGAATGATTGTGCCATCTCTTTTTTGGACACTTTTGACCAAGGATACTTTGTTTACTCCTACACTGTTTTTTACCATCGTAAATAAATTAATTATTAATATATAAACAAAAGAGATTTTAAAAAATACATATTGACGCAAAACAAAAAACAAAAATCAAAACTTTTGTTTTTTACTTTATCAAACTATGAAAACAATTTAAAAAAACTTTCACGTTTGCATCACTCATCAAAAAACTTTCTTGAATTATTGATTTGTTAGCAAACAAAAACCAACCCGTCTATAATTTTACCCCAATCTGGTCCAAGAAAAAACCTTTTTTACTCTAAAAACCAATCCAGAAAATCAAACCAACCACCTGTCAAAGTCCGTCCAGAAAGAAGACAATTTAAAAGGGCTTTTTTGAGTAAAAAAAATTTTTTTATTCAAAAAGCCCTTTTCTTTTTTCTGAAAACTAGTTAGATGAAATCTTGAAGACGCTTCCGGTTGTAATTTTTTTCTTGGCGCAAAAACCAGCTGGCAATTCAAGAACAATTTTTGAACTTTCACTAGGCATGAAAACTTGCGGATAAGTTTCTGGCGAAACATTTTCTTTAATATCCAAAACTGTAAAGTTATCATCAACCCAAACTATGTCGATAGAAAAATTCATGTCTTTCATCCAGAAACCATAACGATCTTTTTTATCAAAAAGAAAAATCATACCAGTGCCAGGCAAAAGACTCGTACGCCCACTCAAACCCAGTTCTTTTTTGGCATCTGTGTCAGATACATCAAAAGTTATTTTTTCACCTTGCCAATACAGGTTTTGCTGTTTATAGCTTATTTCTGGCCCTATTTTAGCTTTCTGTGTACTGAAAATTTCCGCCGAAGCGGTAGTCGCCACACTCTGAGGAATATTTGAACTTAATTCCCCTTTTTTAATCATCTGGCGACAGATATTGCCAGACCACAAAAAGAAGAACAACAAAATCGCCAGAATAATTCCGCTCACCCAAAAAAATTTTTTATATCTATCTCGAAACATTATTATAAAAATTATTTTCTCCACCAAGGTTCTTCATCATCACTACTATCCCTCTCGACACCAACGTGAGCTGGTTGAATTGGGTCAGCTTTTTTAACTTCTTCTTTTTTTTCTTCATTAATGCCAACTCTGGCAGATTCCGGTTTGATCACATGCTTTTCACTACCTGGTTTATTGGCAGTATCAATTTCTTCTCCTTGTAATATTTTTTCAAAACCTGGAAACTCTGGTTGTTCGAAACCATGCTTTGGATTATTAAATGGCATAAATTTAAATTAACTTCTAATATTAAGATTATATATCAAAAAAATTAAAACCGCTATTTACAGCGGATTAATTTAGATTGTTTTGTTCCTAATTCTCTCTCTTTTGATTACCAAATGGTGGTGGTTGCGATGAAAAATGAACAAAGCAGCCAAACAGATAGCTACCCCGCCCAAGAGTGGATAATATGAACGAACTGCAAACACCCAACCAGCCAGGGCTGGGCCAATCACTGCGGCAAACGCACCGAGAGCCGAGAGAATACCAGCCGCTTCACCTTTACGGTCAGAACTGACCAAATTAAAGGTCTCGCTAGTCAATACCACACGCAAAACAGCGTGAGCGAAGGACATAAAGATTACACCCCAAACAAACCAAAACATATGAGGAGACATCATAACCAACATACTAACAGCCAAAACCCCCAGCATCATAAATATTAGTTTTTTCCCTGTAAAATATTTTAACCAAAATGAATGAATAGCGATTGCTTGATTGAAACCAATAATCAAACCACCGAGAGAGAAAAAAGCCCCGGCCGCAAAAGCACCCAACTCAAAGACTCTGTGTAAATAAACAATCATGATAGCATTTAAACCCACTATCACTACATTAAACAGAAACCAAACAATAAATATAAAACGCGTTTTTTCTTCTGCCAAAGAAGCCATAATTGGTTTGAAGGGATTCATTAAAAATCCTCTAGGTGATTTGTCTTTGTTGGTTTCTGGTAAAAGAATAAACGACAAAGTAAGATTCAAAAAAGATAATAGGCTCACAGTAAAAAAAGGCAAAGCACTACTGTAGTGTCCTAAAATACCACCAAATACTGGTCCAGCCAAAAGACCGAGGCCGTATACAGTCCCTGCCCAACCCAAGTTCTTAACTTTTTCTTTTTCATCACGAGCAATATCCACCATGGCGGATTGAGCTACTGAGAAGTTTCCAGCACCAAGACCACATATAATAGTACTCAAAACTAGAGTCACTTCAGTATGACTAACACTAAATAACATCCAGCCGACAGCAGACATCATTAAACTGTAAAGCAAAACTGGCTTTCGACCCTTGCGGTCAGAATAACTACCCATAAGAGGGCTAATCAAAAATGTACACAAAGAAAAGACCGTAAAGAGGATCGGTGACCAATAGTCCGGAAAGTTGATATGTTCCAAGCGAAAAGGCACAGAAGCAATAACAACTCCGAAACCAACCATATCAAGAAGAACTGTGAGTAATATAACTATTTTGTTTCTTAACATAGGGAGACCGCTTCTTTGGCGGTTGCTAAATTATTCTACCACATTTTAACGAACTTTTACTATAGCAAAATTAAAAATCGAAGATGTCAAAGTTAGGCACTCAATTTGTATCGAATTGGTTCACCATAAATTGAATCCTTTTGTTGTTTGGGAACAATATAAACATTCCAGTCGCGCCCAACCACCAAATACCCTTCCTTCCCAACAATATCTGCTTTCTTGTCTTTGTCCAAACTGAGAAGATATGAATCCCAAAATCTTTTAATCAACGCCTGCCTTTTAATCTTGGAGCTTGTATCCTCCTCGCTATCACTTCCATGGTTAACCAGAATTGACAACCCGTTAGAATCTATTCTTTTAATTATGAGTCTGGTTGCCCCATATATTCTCTTAAATCCTTGCCTAAGATTTCCAAAAAACTTTACTCCATCAATAGTTGAATAATTCTGTTCGGGTTGGGGTAGATCTATTTCTTGTTTTCGAAGAATTTCAAAAACTTCTTCATAAATAGGATCATTCTCAGAGAGTGAGATTTCTGGCATAACTGGCAAAATTTCTGGCGTTGAATTAAATTTTTCTTGTCCTCCTGAATACATATAATTATATTATAGCACAATATTAATCTACATCACGACGGGAGTATCCTTGTCCAAGCTAGCCGGGTTAATGATTTCTTTAATATCTTTTCGGTCAATAAACATAAGAACAATCGCTACGATAGTTAGGAAAATACTAATAACAAATGGATAAAACATATTGAAGCCGTAAATCCAGCCGATAAAGAGCGGGGCAATAACCGAAGACAAGGAATTCAAAGAAGAAATCACACCGCTCGCCTCCCCACGTCGTTTAACTTCAGACAATCCAATAATCTGACTCGATAATACAGCACGAAGAACAGACTGACCAAAAGCAAAAAATATAAAACCGACAATAAACCAAGCGATGTGCGAAAACATTTGGAATAATAAACCGAAAGCAATTGCTCCTAGCATAAAAACAATGAGTTGAAATTCATGAAAATATTTTAACCAAAAATGTCTGAGGCCAACCGCTTGATTGAAAGCAATAATCACGCCAGCAAATGTCAAAAACAAACCGATGGTTCTGACACTAAGACCAAAGTGAGCGGCGAGATAGAGTGAGAAGATGGCATTGGTTCCAACCATCACTAAACAAAAAATAAAGAAAACGGCGTAGACTATTTTAGAATTCTTTTGTTCTCGAATAGCAAAGAGAGGCTTCAATGGATTCCAGTGGATCTTCTTATCTGATTCGCGATGATGATTGGTTTCTGGTAGAACAAAAATTACCAACAAGGTGTTGAGTAGAGACAATACGGCGACAAAAATAAATGGCAGATTGTGAGTGATTTGACCCAGTACTCCACCAATCATTGGACCAAAAACGAAACCCATACCAAAAGCCGCGCCAGTCAGTCCAATATTATGTGTTCTATCTTTATCACTTTCTGATATATCACTCATAGCGCTCTGTGCCGCTGAATAGTTACCAGCACCTAGACCATTGATCACCCGACCGATAAACAACCAAACAACTGATATTGAACCGGCAAAAACAAACCAACCGATAGTGGAAATAAGTGTACTATAAATCATCACTACTCGGCGGCCATATTTATCTGACAGCACACCCAAAAGTGGACTAGCCAAAAATGAACTCAAAGCAAAGATAGCAAAAAGTGAAGTGACCACAAAGGCGGAGACACCAAATGACTGCACATACAATGGTAGCACTGGAATAACCACACCGAGGCCAATAGCATCAATCAAGACCGTCATCAAAATAATTAATTTGGTTTTGGACATTTATTTTATCTGGCGTCTCCCTCACTTTTAAGATTACTTTTTGCCCGCCATAATTTTGCTCCTTTTATTTCTTCTGGTCTATCTCCTGGTTTAGCCGTACTATACCAAGTTTTTTTATCTTTTTTCTGATAGGCAATTTGACCGTCTGGATAAATCATATATCCAGGTGTGTGTATCATCACATCCCAATCCTTTTTGGGATCTGGACCGCCTTCTCTGGGATTACGACCAGAGTACCTTGATATGTGATTATGCTCCTCAAAACTTATTTTATTTGCCTCGTCTTTTTTATTTGTGTCAACAAATTCTTTAAGTGGTTTAATTATTTTTTCTGTCCAAACTGGATCATCTAATTCATCCATTAATCTTAATTCTACTCCGTACTTCATAACAGAACGAAGAACATTCATTGCATCCACAAGGTAAGCTTCTGGATTTTTATCATACCGCGGTTCGTATTTATTTACTGTTAATACAATACTGTTACGATCTTTTCTGTTTTCATACAAACCACTAAAGACTTCGTCGGCAACTTGATTGTTTGTACTATTGGTTTCTCTCCAACCAGCAGTCAAAATAGATACCTTCCTAATATTGGCTGTTAAAGCCACATATACATCGCCGTAATTGGCCGGTCTTCCATCCTCATGCAAAAAATTAATATCCTTGTAATCAAACGGATCTGAATCAAAATAATTATATATTCTTGGAACGATTTCATAGTCAAAAATAATTGGAATGTCTCTTAAATCTTTAACGGCCTTATCAAAAGATGAATCCCCCTTTTTAACAAAATGATCGTATAAATGAAACATCCTATCAGCTGTAGCTAAACTCAAAAAAACATGATTGAACGAATAATTTTTATACCATTCTTTTATTTTTTTACCCGTCTCTTTTTTATCTTCTTGTGTAAACTTATCTGATTCATCTGTTCCAAACTTCATATGATATATATCAATCAGAGTATGGCTAGAAACTTTTTCAAGATCTTCGAAATATGTATTGATTTTTTCTCTAAGAATCCGGTCTTGTCTCTGTTTAATTTCTGCTAATTTTACAACAGCTGGAAAAGGCATGATTTCAATTTTGCACTTGGCGTCTATGGCGCAGTGTTTACATTGATGGGAACAACCTTTTGTGGTTTGAATCACACTTAATTCTGGACCAAATATAGTGTCTTCTGCCTCTTTATCAATATTAATACCTCTAAACAAAAATGATCTGGGATTCTCAACTGTAGGCAAAAGATGACAAAGTTGTTCCTCGGTGTATTGGTTATTTAATATCTCTTGTTTTAATTTTTCTCCTTCTGGTGATAGTGGATAGCGAGCATCTAAAAAGCAGTCTTTGATCTTTTCAATATTTTCGCGCAAAGTTTCAGATACTTCGAAATTACTAAATCTTGATGTCTCGGCACTGTCTTCATAACCACTAAATGATTCTTTCATGCCAATCATTATACAACAGTTACAAGAGCAAATCATTATTTTACCCATTGAAAAAAAGCGATTTTAAGTGTATATTGGTGAAGTTCGTATTTGGCTAAAACAGTTTTCCTTAAAGAAAACTGTTCGCCCGAACATTTTGCGAAACCAAAATGTTTTAGGGAGAGTTCGCATAGTGGTCTAGTGCGCACGCTTGGAAAGCGTGTGTGGGTCACACCACCGGGGGTTCGAATCCCCCACTCTCCGCCAAAGACAGGTAGCACGACTTACGTCGTATAAAAGAACTTCGTGATATTACGAAGTTCTTTTAGTATAATTATTAACATGTCAGAAATAACAACCAGAAATCACTATATTCCCCAAACTTATCTAAAGAATTTCTTATATGATGATACTTTATTTGTATATAAAAAGGGTGAAAAGTTTTTTAAAAATCAAAAAGATAGCGAAGACGATAGGATTTTCGGAGTTAGGGGCCTAGAAG
>Ga0194053_10001395_pt1 | contig 15457 bp, 6 predicted proteins | sample SepL228m_MetaG_FD_161684 | JGI IMG/M metagenome (GOLD analysis project Ga0194053, IMG submission 161684) | Anoxic zone freshwater microbial communities from boreal shield lake in IISD Experimental Lakes Area, Ontario, Canada - Sep2016-L227-8m | ecosystem: Environmental > Aquatic > Freshwater >... | reverse complement strand
CCGGCAACGGTACGGTGCGTTTGCCGGCCGGGACGTTGAACATCGGCACGCTGACCTGCGGCACGGTGGGTACGGGCCTGATCGAACTCTACGGCACGGATGCGACCGTAACGGGGGCAGTGACGGTCGGTTCCATCGGCACGGTGGATGTGCGCGTCGGCGCCGCCTCGGGCTCACTGTCGCTGGGGAACTCCGCGTCACTCTCGTTGCACGCAAGCCAGAACCGGATCCGGTTGCGTTTTGATGTGGAATCGAACGGAGCGCGGGAGGTGTTCTACGGGCTGAAGTGGGCGGGAGACCGGGTGGCGACGCTGGAGCCGTTGGTAGCCAACGGCACGATCAAGGTGGAGGGGGCCCTGGCCGCCAAGGTGAGCGTCTTTCTGCTTCGCGGTGACACCTACATCGGCATTCCACCGCCGGCGGGAACGGTGCTCATGATCTGGTGATGGCGGGGATGGTGGGGGTAGCTGCGACGCCATGATCACCACGTGGAACGCTTCTTGTAATCAATATGCCATTAGGAGTCTTGAACTATGAACTGTGGACGTTTGTCGGCCTTTGGATGATGTTTTGCTTCGGGGTGGTTCTGTTGGGCCAGTTCGGTTGCGTTGGCCCGCAGTCGCCGGAGGCCATCACTTACAAACTCAAGGAAGCCGGTCAGGTTTCGGCGGCCGGAAACCCCTCACCCTAGCCCTCTCCCGCTCGTTCAGATCCGCCCGTGGCGGAAAGGGGAGAGGGAATGGTGGAGTATCAGGAGGAATCGTGTAAGCGGGTCGGTTAAGGGTATCCGGTTAAGGGTATCCGGTTAAGGGTATTCGGTTAAGGGTATCCGGTTAAGGGTATCCGGTTAAGGGTGGGGAGGAAGTGTGGAACTCACACTTAAACGCACTCTTAACCGCCACCCTTAACCGGATACGCTTAACCGACCCGCTTGATCGACGTGACTGGAGTCGACAAAGTTAGCGATTAAGTTAGCGACTAAGTTCAGGTGGGAGACGGTTCATCCTCTTCTCCCTCTCCCCTTGAGGGAGAGGGTGGGGGTGAGGGGTATCCGGAGTCTGGAGGAGAAATTCCTGGACGCAGCGGGCAGGCTGAGTGGCTATTGGTGAGCGCGCAAAGGGCCGGAAACCCCTCACCCTAGCCCTCTCCCTCAAGGGGAGAGGGAACACCTGAGCGTTGCACTTGGGAATCACCGCGATACCGACCGAACTCCTTCGTCGCTAACTTAATCGCTAACTTTGTCGGAAAAGACATCGACAAAGTTAGCGATTAAGTTAGCGACGAAGTTCAGGAAGGGGCCAGTCCCTGTTTCATCTCCTTGATGCTGAGTCAAAAAAAGTTGAAAGTTTCTTGCCTTCGCAGACTTAATCGATTAAGGTATTGGAAATCAATGAAATCCTCTGGCATACAACGGGTGACGGCGAAGGACATTGCGAGGGCTGTTGGCGTGAGCCCGGCGGCGGTGTCCTATGTGTTGTCGGGCTGTGGGCGCGAAAAGGGCATCGGGGCCGAGACCTGCAAGCGGGTGACGGATGCCGCCGCGCGGCTGGGCTACCGGCCGAATACGCTGGCGAAGGGGCTGCGGCAGGGACGCTCGCGGTTGATCGGGGTGCTGGCGCCGTGCGTGACGTTCGGCTACTTCTCCGAAATCGTGCGCGGGGCCGAGGATATCGCTTCGGCCCGCGGGTACACCGTCATCCTGATGCATTCGGACGAGGACGCCGAAAAGGAAGCGCAGAAGATCGAGACGCTGCGGCGTTACAGCGTGGAAGGCTTGCTTGTCATCCCCGCTATTGTCAGGGGGCATGCCGTCAGCTTTGCGGCGCTGCTCGGGGATCACCTGCCGTTCGTCCTGGTGGATAAGACGGTCAAGGGGGTGGAGGGGCACTTTGTGGGCACGGACGACCGGGCAGGGGCGAGGACACTGGTCGAGCACCTGATCGGGCTGGGGCACCGCCGGATCGCGCATCTTCGGGGCCCGCGCGGGATTTCCACGAGCGAAGACCGCCTTGCTGGCTACCGGGACGCCCTGCGGGCCGCAGGCATCCGCCTCGATCCGCGGTGGGTGGCGGGTGACGAGTGGTCTGAGGAGGCGGGACGCGCCGCGACGCGGCAGCTTCTCGCCGTTTCGCCCCGGCCTACGGCGATCTTTGCCGGCACGGACCTGGGGGCGTGGGGCGCCTACGACGTGTTTGTCGAGGCGGGTCTGCGCGTGCCGCAGGATATTTCCCTGGCCGGTTTTGCGGACCTGTCGCCCTCGGCGCGCCTGGCCGTGCCGTTGACCACGGTCCGCCAGCCGGCCCGGGACGTCGGACGCCGCGCAGGCGAGAAACTGGTGAACCTGATTGAGACCGGCGAGGATGAGCCACGCGAAGTGCGTCTGCCGACCGAACTGGTGGTGCGGGCGTCGACAGGAATGGTTTGCACGTGAATGAATCACTTCGTCGTTAACTTAGTCGTTAACTTCGTCGGACTGTAATCGACAAAGTTAGCGATTATGAAGGGTCTCGAAATAGGCTGGACTATGGATAGCCCACCGCTTACCAGCGGCGGCTACGTAGCCGCGCCTGATAAGGCGTGGGTCGTCCCGTCCATGTCCGGACTATTATGAGACCATTGATAAGTTAGCGACGAAGTTTGAGTGTGAGGGAATCGATTCGGGCGGAAAAGGATACGGCAAACAAACGAAGAAAGGGAGGGGACCATGAGCAGGTGGATCGTTGTTGGGGTGATGGTGATGATGATGGTCGCGATGGGCGGAACGGCGCGGGCGAATGTGACCAATACCTATTATGTCAGCACGAACGGGACGCCCACGTACCCGTTCGACACGTGGGCCAAGGCCACGACCAACCTGCAACTGGCCGTGCTGGTCGCGGAACAGGCCTACGGGCCCGGCACGAACTGTATGGTGCTGGTCACCAACGGCACCTACACGATGCCGACCTATGGCTACTCCGGTTATCAGGTTCTGACTGCGGTGAACATTGCGTCCATTGCGGGAGACGGCACCAACGTGACGGTGGTCACGGCTGCCGCACACGGCATTGCGGCCGGGAGTGTGGATGATTTCGCGAACAGCAAGGTTGGCCAATGGGTCAACATCGCCGGCAACACCACGGTCCCCGCCGGGTATCGCGGCGCCTATCGCGTCGCCTCGGTCGCCAACACGACCACCTTCACATATCGCAATGCCACGACCAACGCCGCGACGCCGGGGGGGGACGCCACGGCGCAGGCGGTCTCCGACTTTGGCATGATCCGGATTACCAAACCGATCACGCTGGCCAGCGTCAACGGGTATAGCAACACCATCCTCAACGTGAATGCCGGCAGCGCCGCCAGCACGACCCGGCGTGGCATCGAAGTGACCGCCACGGCAGCGGGCGCGCTCATCCAGGGGTTTACCGTCCAAAACGCCAACCATCGAGGATCCACGCATCCGAACCTGGCAAATGGCGCGGGTGGCGGCGCGTTTCTGTCGGCCGGAACGCTCAAGGATTGCCGGCTCAGGAACAACTACATGGATAGCCCCGGCAACCCGCGCATGTACGGCGCCGGCGTCTCCATCGCCAGCGGTGCCACGGTTTCGGGCTGCGTGATTGAGAACAACTCGATTGGCGCTTGGGGCAGCGGCGGCGCGGGCTTCTCTGTTGCGTCAGGCGGGGCGGTGAGCAATACGATCATTCGCAACAATTCGGCCGCGACGGGGCACACGTCGCAGACCGAAGCCGGTGGCGGCGGCTACGCCGCCGGAGGAACCATCCGGAACTGCCTGTTCACGGGCAATACGGGACCTGGTGGTGGTGGCTTGTACATCTACGGTTCGCCCACGGTGGAGAATTGCACCTTCAGCACGAACTGGGGATTCACAGCTACGGACAGTCCACAAAACAGCCAGGACTGGAACCGGCACTACAACAGCGCGGGCGGCGTGTTCATCCGTTACGGCTCTCCGGTATTGCGCAACAACATCTACTACTTCAACCAGGGGCAGCCGACCAACGGCATGGCCTATCAGGAATACAACGTCAATACAAACCGGTTGCTCGATCCACCTGCCCAGCCGCTCGATATCGTCAACCTCCACTCGTATTCCTGCGCGCCGGAGCTCGGGATCGCGACGTCGCCCGGGAACATAACGGCCGATCCGCTGTTCGTGAACCGGCTGGCGGGGGATTACCGGCTGACCGCGGGTTCGCCGTGTGTCAATGCCGGAACGAACCTGACGTGGATGACCAATGCGGTGGATTTGTCAGGAACGGCCCGTCTCGTGGGCCAGAGGCCGGATATGGGGGCCTATGAGTTGCCGCCGCGGGGAACGAGCCTGATCCTCCAATAAGTCGCCAGAATCGGGAGGACTACCCATGAAAACAATACTCGGTTGGGCGCGGCGGCTGCTCTGGCTGGTGCCGCTCATGCAGGCGAGTGGCGCGGTTCCGTTCTATGACGGATTCGATGCATTGCCGACCTACGGGCCGGGAACCAACTTCCTGGCCCCGATCAACGGATGGGGATCGGTCTCGACCAACGTTCAGGTAACGTCGAGTCTCTACGATACCGCCCCGCATTCCGTTCAAATGGTCGGGTCGGAGGTGCTGAGCAACACGGTCGGCGGGGCCACCGGTCAGATCTGGACCGAATGCCGGGTCCGGCCGTTCTTTGGCGAGCCTCCGAGCTTGACCTCGAACGGCACGGCCAGTCTGGCCGGGTATTTCACGACCAACCACTGCTTCGCCTATGCCACGAACGGCGGCTGGGTGCTGTGCTCGAACACGATCTGGGGTGTGGCCACGCCGGAGCTGACGGAGGGACAGTTTGTGCGGATCACGATCTTCCAGAATTACGCCACCTCCAACTCGGCGGTATTTGTGAACTCCAACCTGGTGGCGCAGGATCTCCGTTTCTACGGGGACAGCGCGACGTACCGGGCGTTTCTGGCAAAGGGCGGTGAGTTCGGTACCACATCGTACTGGGATACCGTGAGTTTTTCGAACGGACCGCCGGGGGACATCGTGACCGATGCGAACGGCGACGGGATCCACGACGTGGACGAGCTCGCGCTTTACGGCTATGCCATGCAGTACCTGGTGGTGGCGACTAACAATGCCGCGTATACCAATCTGCAGATGGCATTCGATGTATCCCGTACCCGCGATGTGATCGTGGTCAGCAACGGGACCTATGCAGGAAACCTGACTCTGACTCATGATGTGACGATTACCGGCGGCAGTTTTACGAATACGGGCGCGTTGACCGTGTCGAGCGGCGTGACCGTGTCGCTGCTGGCAACGGGCGTGTACGGCAGTGCCAGCGTGTCGGGGACGGTGAACCTGGCGGCAAGCGGGATGCTCACCGTGACCGGCAGTCTCGTCATGGGCTCGAGCGGTGTGATTCAAGCGACCGGCGGCGGGCTGGCGTCGGCCAGTCCAAACGTGGTGCTTGGCGGAACCTTCTCGGTTGCCGGAAGCAACTTGAACAATTCCGCGGCGCAGTCGGTCATTCCGTTCAGCGACGGGTTCGAGGCGTATGCGGTGGGGGCGCCCCTGGGGAACTATTCCTTCAATGGCTGGGGCGCGTCTGCGCCAACGGTGCTGGTCGAGAGCCAGGTGGTGGCGATGGGCGCCAAGGCGGTGACGGTGGCCGACGGCGAGTCGGTGTCGAACCGGGTGGATGGCGGAGTCTGGCAGACGGTGTGGACGGATATGCGGCTTCAGCCGGTCCCGGGTGGCGAAGCGGGCGGCCTTCCTACCAACACGAGCACCTGCGTACTCTACTTCGACACCAACGGTTACGTGGAGGTTTACAGTCCCTCAAACGGGTGGATGATCTGCTCGAGCAATGCCGCGGGCGCGGCGGTGACCAATGTCGTCAGCGGAAACCGGTTCGTGAGAATGACGGTATTTTCCGACTTTGTGAACAAGTTGTCGGCCGTGTTCATGGATGGGGAGTTGCTGCGCGAGCGGGTTCCGTTCGGACCGCAGGCGCCGACGACATACAACCGGTTCAAGGTGGATAACAGGCTGGGCGGGGCGGCTTACATGGACGAGGTCAGCGTGCGCTCAACACCGCCGGTGGATCTGTCCGGGGATACCGATGGCGACGGCATCAGCGATGTTCGGGAACTTCTAACGTTTGGAACCATTTTCGGGCCTCGCGGTTCTGTATTCAAGATCAGGTGATGCGAATCGCACATTTTAATGAAAGAAACCACCTATGACACTCACACGCTCTGGAATTCTGCTTATGACCTTGATCGCCGTGAACGCCAGCCAGGCCCAACTCCCATCATATCGGCACGACCATCTCAACATCTTCCCCGCCGCCACCGTGGCGGTGCAGGGGAAGTCCCTGGCGGTTGACGGCGACCTCGGTGACTGGAAACCGGAGGCGTTCGTCACCATGGCGGCGGATCTGGACAACAAGGAGCGCTACGCCATGGCCGTGGCGGCGGCCTACGACACCGAGGGCTTGCTGCTGGCCGTGCGCTACACCGACGACACGCCGCTGGTCAACCGCGTCGATCCGATCGGCCAGCCCGACAAGGGGTGGGCCGGGGACTCGTTCCAGATCCGTTTCATCACCGATCCCGCCGTGGCCGTCGGGACGCCGCGCGAGAGCGTCCAAAAGGATCCGGCGAAGAATGCCCGGGTGGTCCACATGACCCTCTGGCAGAACTCCGACAAGAAACTGCCGGCGGTGCATGTGGCCTATGGCTGGGATTTCAACACGCAGCCCGTGCTGACCGGGGCAGAAAGCCTCTTCAAGTTCGCGACGGTGGATGGCGGCTATGTGATGGAGGGCAGGCTGCCGTGGGCGTTGCTGCGCGTGGAGGCGCCGCCGGCGCCGGGGGCCGACTGGGTGATGACTCTGCAGGGCAACTGGTCGGGCGGCGGCGTCAACGATCTGGGACATAGCTTCTACGACCTGGTCTGCTCGGCGGGCTTCCCGTACCAGACCTCCGCAGCCTGGGGGCGCGGGCATTTCGTCATGGCGGACGAGGTCGCCTCGACGCTCGCGGCACAGCAAGCCGACGAGAAGCGATTGTGGGCGCTGCCCGCAACGGAAAAGCCGGCGGTTTCCATTCCGGTGCGCTACACCAATCCCGCCCAAGGCTATGTGAGCCTGGCGATCACGGCCAAGGCCGGCAACGCCCGCCCCGGTGGGCAGATCATCCGCACCTTGCTGACGAAAGCCGAGCGGCCGGCCGGCGAGCAGACGGAGTTGTGGGACGGCCTCGATGACGACGGGCAGCCTGTGCCTGCCGGCAGCTACGAGATCCGGGCGCTCACCCAGGCCGGGCTCAAGCCCCGCTTCGTCGCCAGCGTCCACAACAGCGGCACGCCGCCGTGGTGCACCGAGGACGGCACCGGCAGCATGAGCGGTGACCATGGCAACCCGATCAGCGCCGCGGCGGACGCCGCCGGCAATGTCTACCTGCTGTGGACGGTGAACGAACTGGGCAGCGGCATCCAGTGCATGAACGCCGAGGGACACAAGACCTGGGGCGGCTACCTTGACTGGGGCGTGTTCGACGGCATCAACACGGCGCTGGCCTACGATGACGCCGCCGGCGTGGTGTACGTGGCCATGGATGGCGCGAACAATAACCCGACCGCGCGCGGCGGGATCTACGCCTTCAACGCCAAGACCGGCCGGCGCGCCAGCCTGTGCGGCGGCAAGGACAAGGTGCTGGTCACCGAGTGGTCGAAGGAGTTGCTGAAGAACAATACCCCTTCCGCCCAGACCGCCCGCGAGCGGATGCAGGCGGGCGATTTTGGCCCGGCGGATCTCGGCGCCAACCTGATCGCGCTGGCCGTCGGCGGCGACCGCATCTACGCGTCGCTCTACTTAGAGGACAAGATTGTGGCGCTGGACAAGGCCACCGGCAAGGTGGTCGAGTCGTATCCCGTGGCCAAACCGGCGGGGCTGGCCTACGACGCCGCGCGCCAGCGGCTGTATACCGTCAGCGGCGACACGGTCGTCACCCTGAAACCCGACACCCGAACCCTGAACCCTGAACCCTTCACCTCCGCCCACCTCGACCACCCCTTCGGCTTGGCGCTGGACAAGGCGGGCAATCTCTATGTGAGCGTGCGCGGCAAACAGATGCAGGTGCTGGTCTATTCGCCGGAGGGTAAGCAACAGAGCCGCATCGGCCGGGATGGCGGCCGGCCCTGGCTCGGCCGGTACGACGCCACCGGCATGCTGAAGCCCGCCGGCATCACCGTGGATGCCGCAGGTCGGCTGTGGGTGATGGAGTATGACGCCAGCCCCAAGCGGGTCAGCCGCTGGCAGACCCAGACCGGCAAACTCGAGCAGGAATATTTCGGCAACACAGCGTATTCGCCGATGATGGCGGCAGATCCGGAGAAACCTGAAGAGGTTTACATCCACAACACCCGCTTCATCGTGGACTACGACAAAGGCACGGTGAAGCCGGATGCGACGGTCTACCGGCAGGGCTGGCATGACGCGTCGCTGCCCGGGCCGGGCGGCGTCTACATGGGCTTTGGCGGCAACACGTTCCAGGTGGCCAAGATAGGCGGGAAGAAGTTCGCCACCGATGGCGGCGGCGGGCTCTATGCCGTCGGACGGGATGAGTTTCAGCCCGTGATCTCCCTCGCTGACCGTGGCTCCCGGATGCGGAGCTACGGCATGCACGACCTCTATCCCGGCGGTGCAATGCTGCTCGGCGGCCGGCTCTATCGGCCGACTGGCCTTTCGGCTGAAGGCGTCCCTGTCTACCCCAAGCCCGATGAGGCGCCGAAGGTCGAATGCGCCGCGCTGAAGGGGTATCACCGTATCGACACGGTGCCCGCGCTGCGGAGCGACTTCAAGGAGTTCTACACCCTCGCGTCGGAAAAGTATGACGGCAAGACCCGTGACGGCGTTGGCAAGCAGGGGTTCTACAAGTTCGCCAACGGCGGCGATATTCTGTGGCGCTACAGCCGGGTCGCCATCGATTTCGCCACCAAGTCGATGCCGGCGCGGAGCGGCGATCTGTATGGAAGTTTGCGCGTGGCCGGCCAGGCGGAGCTGCCCGAAAAGAACGGCGGCGAGATCGTGGCGGTCAGCAGCTATTGGGGCTACTACTCCTTCGTCAGTGGTGACGGGCTGTTCCTGGGCGATGTCGGCCAGGACATGCGGCGCGGGCCGAAACCGTCGCATGAGCAGACCTATGTCGAGAACTTCTCCGGCTACTTCTTCCGCCATCCCAAGTCCGGCAAGCTCTACCTCTTCGGTGGCGACATCGACGGCCGCATCTGGGAGATCACCGGTTGGGAAAGCATCCAAAAAATCGCCCCGGCGCCGGTGGCGGTGACCGACGAACAGCACCGGCAAGTTGTGCAGGCGCAACAGGGCGCAGTGGCGGCAGCGCGCGTCACCACGTTGGTCGTGACGGCGGGCGCACCCGCGGCTGACGCCGCGACGGCGGCCCGGATTGATCTGGACGAGGCTGGGCAGGCCAAGGTGGCGCTGGGCTATGACGCCGAGCGGTTGCATGCGGTTTTCCAGGTGCCCGACCGCAGTCCGTGGAAGAACACCAGCAGCGATTGGCGCTACGCCTTCAAGGGCGGCGATGCTTTAGACATCCAGTTGGGGATCGGTGGTGAGGCGAAGCCAGTGCAGCAGGGTGATGTGCGCATCGTGATCGCCCCGGCGGCGAATGAGAAGGGCTTCGTCGCCTTCGGCATGTGGCCGAAGGTGGCTGGCGGCATCGCGGCGGAGCCGCAGCTCTACAAGTCGCCGGTGCGCGAGGTCCGCTTCGAGCGGGTCGCGCTGCTCGCCGGCGTCGAGTGTCGGGTCGAGAAGACCGATAAGGGGTACAGTGCCAAGGTCAGCATTCCGTGGAAGGAGATTGGCCTGGCGGCGCCGGCCAAGGGTGCCACGTTGCGCGGCGACGTCGGGGTGCTGGTCAGCGACGACGGCGGCCAGCGCACGGTGCTGCGGCGGTTCCTGTTCAACCCAAACACCGCCATCACCATGGATGCCCCGACCGAGGCCGAGATCGAGCCGCAGTATTGGGGGCTGTTGAAATTCGAATGATCCAAAACTTCGTCGCTAACTTAATCGCTAACTGAGTCGGACTGGAAGCGACAAAGTTAGCGATTAAGTTAGCGACGAAGTTAAGGTGGGAGACGGTTCATCCTCTTCTCCCTCTCCCCTTGAGGGAGAGGGTGGGGGTGAGGGGTATCCGGACTTCGTCGTTAACTTAGTCGCTAACTTCGCCGGACTGGAGTCGACAAAGTTAGCGATTAAGTTAGCGACGAAGTTTAGGGACAACCGATGAAATTAATTATAAAAACACGACTCTTGCTCATGATGCTTCTGGCTGGTTTGCTCTCGGCTCTGGCTGCGGAGGTACCGGCTTCTCCTGGCACGCTGCTCTGGAACCGGGATTTCGCCGACGGCCAGCTTGGCATGTACGCGATGAACGTCGCCGGTGGCAAGGCGGAGGTGGTTGACATCGCTGGCCAAAAACAGGCGAAGGTGACGCTTGCCTTCGCTCCGCGGGTCAACCGGCACCAGTTGCAGTTCTTCGCCGACAAAGGCGGGATCGACCCGCAGCGGGGGGCCTACTACCTGGCGACCTACGACTACCGCTGCGGCGAAACGGGTGAGCCGGGCATCGCCGCGGATCTGTATCCATTCGGCGTGGGCAATGTCGGCCAGGGAATGGCCAAAGCCGTCTGGTCGCAGACCACCAAGCCAGAGGCGCAGGGCTGGCGGACGACCCGCGTGGTCTTTCACGTCAACGCCCCGACCTGGGACGGGACGCTGCTGCAGTTCCGCCTGCTGCTCTTCCGCGACGGCCTGCAGCCGGAGCAACATTTCGAGACCTTCTTTCGCAAAATCGAACTGCGGCAGTTGACGCCCGAGCAGGCCAACGCGGTGCAGCCCGGGCTGCTGGCGGCGGCCGCCGCGCCCGCCGCTGCGCCCGCACCTGCCGCCAAGGACAAGGCCCCCGAGCCGGTGGTGGTGCCGGTGACCTTCACCCTCGACAAGCCGCAGGCGGTGACGGTCGTGGTGGAGGACGCCCAGGGCAAGCGGGTGCGCAATCTCTTTGGGGCAAAGGAATTCCCGGCCGGCACCCATACCGTGTCCTGGGATGGGCTGGTCGAGGCGGAGATGGAGCGGGTGACCATCCACGGCCACTACACCTATGGCATCCAGAAGCTGGCGCTGGCTGAGCCGGGGCGCTACACCGCCCGTGCCCTGGTGCATGACCCGGTGGACATCCGTTACGAGTTCGCGGTCAACACCGGCGGCAACCCGCCGTGGAAAACGGTGGCTGGTACGGGCGGCTGGCTGCACGACCACACCCCGCCAAGTGACGTCGTGTACATTCCGCAGACGAAACGGCTGCTGGTGTGCAGCGCCGTGGGTGAGATCGGTCACGGCATGGTTTATCTCGATCCCGCCAGCGGCAAGAAACTGGCCGGTGCGCGCAGTTACGGCGGAGGCGGCGGTTGGTGCGGTGCGCAGTGGCTCGCCCGTGATGCGGAACCGCAGGCGCGCCCGGAGGTGCAGGCGTTCAGTGCGACCGCGTTTCAGGAATATCTGGAGTTCTGGGAACACTCCGGTCACGGGCATTTCAAGATCTACAGCTACAAGCGCAAGGACGGCAAAGGCGTGACGTGTGCCGGGGTGGCGGTCTTCAACGACCGTGCCGTGATCAGCCTGCCGGATGAGGGGCAACTGCTCGTCGTCGATGTGGCGAAAGGGAAGCTGGCCGCCACGGTGGCGATGCCTGCCCCCAAGGGCGTGGCGTTTCTGCCGACCGGCGAGCTGCTGGTGATCTCGGACCAGCAAGTCAAACGCTTTCGGCGTTCGATCTGGCGACTGCGGCGGCGACGCTTGTTCCGGAGAAGGCGCAGACGGTGGTTGGCAAGGGACTCGACGACCCGCAGAGCCTGCGGATCTTCGGTGACCGGCTCTTCGTGAGCGACTGGGGGCAGTCGCATCAGGTCAAAATATTCAATCTCACCGGCCGTCCGCAGGGGACGATTGGCAAAGCCGGCGCGCCGGGCGTGGGAACATACGACGAACTCCACATGAACCATCCGGCCGGCTGCTGGCTGGTGACGGGGGAGGAGACGGAGGGAACATCGAACATCGAACATCGAACGTCGAACATTGAAGTTGAAACCAAACCGGGCGCGGCGATTACTCGTGGGCTCTCGCATGCACCCGTGCTCTGGGTGGCCGAGGCCGACCACTGCCCCAAGCGGCTGAGCGTCTGGACCCTGGACGGCAAGCTCTTGAAGGCCTTCTATGGTCCGCCCGGCTATGGTGGCGGCGGGTTCCTGGATTCCGCGGACAAGACAAAGTTTTTCTACAACGGCATGGAATTCCGGCTCGATTGGGAGCAGGGAGACTCGAAGCTCGTGAACATCTACTCGCGGGGCGCACTTGCTCTCCCCGGCGGGATGCCCGAGACCCCGATCATGTTCGACGGCCGGCGCTATCTCGTGAACAGCTTCACCCCCGGTGGCGTGCAATCGGGGCCTGGTTTCGTGTCGATCTATCTCCATACTGCGAAGGGCGAACTCCGGCCGGCGGCACTCGTCGGCTCACTCGCCAGCCTGCGGGACTGGCCGCCGATGAAGACACCCGCCCTGCAAGAACTCAGCAAAGGCAAGAGCCTGCTGGCCTGGTCCGACCTCAACGCCGACGGCGCGGTGCAGGCCGGGGAGTGCGCGGTGTCGGATGCCAAAGGTGCCGGAGACATGCTGGTGGACCAGAGCCTGCGGGTGTCGACCGCGTCGGGATTCGTGGTCGTCCCCGCCCGCTTCACCGCCGCCGGCGCGCCGGTCTATGACCTGGCCACGCTCACTCCCGCCGTCGAGCCCAAGACCGTCGGCGGACCTCTTCTCTCCCGTGACGGCTGGCTGATCAGTGTCGGCCTGCCGATCCGCGGCGCGCGCACCGGCTCGCCCGCCTGGGCCTACCCGCAGACGCACGCCGGCATTCAGGGCTCGCAGCCGGCCGGCGCCCCGCAGTATCCCGGGCATGTCATCGGCACCACGCACCTGGCGGGCTTCACCGTGACGCCTCCGCGCGCCGCACCGGCCAAGGCACCTTGGTACTCCCGCCTCGCGTCCCTCTTCGCTCCTCCGCCCAAGACGGCGGCGCCCGAGGAACTGTGGACTGTCATCGGCAATCGCGGCAACCTCTACATGTTCACCTCCGACGGTTTCTTCGTAACCGAACTTTTCCGCGACCGGATCGCTGCGGGGCAGGGTAGCGGCCCGGACCCGGTGGTGGGCCCGGCGAAAGCCGTCCGCGGCATGTCGCTGAAGGAGATGAGTCTGGGCGAGGAGGCGTTCTGGCCCTCGATCACGCAGACCCCCGATGGCAAAATCTATCTTGTGGCCGGCCATGGGTTCTCCGCGCTCTTCCGCCTGACCGGGCTGGAGACGATCCAGCGGCTGCCGCCGCAGACGATCACGGTGACCCCGGCGATGGTCGAGGCCGCCCGCACCGTGCTGGTGCGTCGGCAGCAGGCGGAAACGGCCGCGAAGGGGCGGAAGACGCTGGCCGTGCGAACTCCACAAATTGCGCCCGTGGTAGACGGCAAGGCGGATGATTGGGCGGCGGCGACGTGGGCTCCCATTGCCGACGGGCTGGCGGGGGCTTTGCAGATCAGCGGCGACCGGCTATATATGGCCGTGCGCGCCACGGGCAATCCCCGCTACGCGGACTACCTGAGCAATGTCACGGCCGTGGATAAACTGCTCTTCAAGGGCGGTGGCGCCCTCGATCTGCAACTTGGCACCGACCCGGCGGCGGATCCCAAGCGCGAGAAACCGGTGGCGGGCGACCTGCGGCTGCTCGTCGCCCGGGTCGGCGGCAAGACCAAGGCCATGCTTTACCGCCAGGTGGTGCCGGGCACCAAGGAACCAGAGCCGTTTATCTCCCCGGTCAAGCGCGTCACCATCGACCGTATCGACGACGTCAGCGCCGAGGTGCAGGTGGTCGTCTCGCCGTTTTGCCCCGCGCCGAACACCTACGCCGACGAGGTGGTGTATGAGTGCTCGGTGCCGCTGGCGACGCTGGGGTTAAAAACCGCGCCAGGAATGAAACTGCTCGGCGATCTTGGCGTGCTGCGCGGCAACGGCATTGAGACCGCCGCCCGTGTCTACTGGTCCAACAAGACCACCACCTTCGTCTGCGATATCCCCGGCGAAGTGGAGTTGAATCCAAGTCTGTGGGGATGGCTGGAGATGGGTAAGTGAATTAGAAAAACTTCGTCGCTAACTTAATCGCTAACTTCGTCGGAAACAGGAAGTCGACAAAGTTAGCGATTAAGTTGGCGACGAAGTAGAGGTGGGAGACGGTTCATACTCTTCTCCCTCTCCCCTTGAGGGAGAGGGTGGGGGTGAGGGGTGTCCGGAGTCGTGGAGGAGATATTCCAGGACGAAGCGTGCAGTCCGAGTGGCTATTGGTGAGCGCGCAAGGGGCCGGAAACCCCTCACCCTAGCCCTCTCCCTCAAGGGGAGAGGGAATGGTGGAGTGATCAAACTAACTTCGTCGTTAGCTTAATCGCTAACTTCGTCGGACTGGAAGCGACAAAGTTAGCGATTAAGTTAGCGACGAAGTACTGGGGAAAAGCGAAGTCGACAAAGTTGACGATTAAGTTAGCGACGAAGTTGGGTAATTGTAAAACGCAACACAAGAGAATACTAATCATGCACATTAACAAACTGATTCTTTCGACATCATTCCTATATAAACAGTGAAAAGGAGGCGAAATGAGTTCCAGATGGATCAATATGTTGGCGTTCAGTTTTCTTGCGACGGGTTCCGGATTCTGCAAAGAAATGGCATTCAGTGTCCGCGACCTCAATCTCGGGTGCCGCGCCATTGATGCCGGTGGCAAGACGGTGGCGTTCGTCACGCCGCAGGGGTATGTGGACTGGCTGCTGCGCAGCCCGCAGGAGCCGGGAGAGCGGCTGGCGGCGATCGACAAGGAGACGCACCTCGGCAATGTGCGCGGGCTGAAGTTCAACCTGCACCTGCCGGGTTTCTGTGACCAGATGGCCGGGGTTCGCGTGGAGGTCCCGGAGTCCGGGGACCGGGTCGTGGTGGTCGGACAGTCGGCCTCCGCCGATGGCCGCCTGCGCGGGGAGTGCCGCGCCGAACTCGGCATCGATGCCGCCACCGGCCGCTATGCCTGGCAGTTGGAAACCAAGCTGGCGTGCGCCGGCGCCGCGCCGGTGGTGCTGCCCTCGCTCGAATACAACAACGTCCTGCCGGCGCGGGTCGGCGGACGCTTCCTCTGGGCGCGGCAGAAGGCGTTCGACCGCACCCTGGTGTCAGATCGTGATGGCGCGGTGTGGGAGTTTCCGCACCAGCATGTCATGCATTACGGCCCGAAGATCGACCCCCTGCGTGGTGCCGTGGGCGCTTGGGGCGGCTTCTTCGGCGAGGAGTTCAATCCCGTAGTGAG